>OGOV01000574.1_pt1 | contig 37518 bp, 39 predicted proteins | sample 1552711 | NCBI WGS metagenome assembly OGOV01 (sample SAMEA2580216, study PRJEB22360) | human gut metagenome | biome: human gut; feature: human-associated habitat; material: faeces | place: Denmark | collected 2008/2010 | reverse complement strand
GAAGCTCAATTCGCCTTTTCGAACTCCGTTCCGCACTTTTTTTCGCTTCCGCATAGGATGCTCGTCCTATGCTTTTTGCCTTTTTTGCGGTTTTGAGCTCAAAACGCACCAAATCCGACCCGATTTTGCACTTTTGCACCGTTTTCAGGCCTTGAAAGATGACACAGAGCAGAAAACAGCCCGTTTTCGACACAAAAAGCAAAATATATTTTAAAGCCCGATTTAAATATATTTTGCTTCTTTTTCGCCCACCCGGAACCCGCTGCACCTTCTCGAATCAGGCCGCTGTCGTGGGCTGTTCAGCAAAGCTTTTTTCTCGGATGCGCGTATTTTCTCATACAAACAGCGTGTATACAAAATGCCACAAGGCGCACAACCTTGAGGAAGAGTCGTTCGTGCAGCAATTCACGAATATGTTGCTCATATCGTGAAACATCCATAGCCTGCAATTCGGTCTTAAGCGCAGCGAAAAATCTTGTCGAATTTTTCTGACGACCGCAGGTTATCAGGAATACTCTTTTTTGATGATAAACACTGCATCTTCCGCCGTCAAGCCGAGCAACCTGAACAGTGGCATTAATTTTTTCACTTCAGCCTGCGCGATTTCCATGCGCATTTCATTTCGCTTTTGCTCTGTCAGCTGCGCAACAAAACAACCGCGCCCGACATTCGTCGTTATAAGTCCGCTGCGTTCCAACTCTTCCCAAGCGCGTTTTATTGTAATAACGCTTATGCCGAGTTGTACTGCAATTGTACGAATAGGCGGCAGGCATGTTCCTCCCGGCAGGCTTCCGCAAAGGATCTGTGCCGCAATGCCGTCAAAGACCTGCTTATAAATCGGAGTGTCCGATGCTCCCATTATCGGTAGATTTAAATCCATAAAGCTGTTCCTGATTAAATAGTTTTCTGCTTTTCCTGCCGAAAAGGTTTGCATTTTCACGCAGGAATTCTGCATCCGCATGTCAAATCTCTGCGCGCTCAAAATTCCGTGCAGCTACCTTATATGTCCGCACATTCATGATGCCGTAAAATATGACTGCAACTGCCAGCAGCGGAAGCTGACGCATAATATCGGATGAAGCAGTTCCGTTCAGAAGACCGTTATCCCCGGCCGTTACTGCAATCATGAGTTCGGCCGTACCCGAAATAAGAATATAAGCGGCAAGACTTCCGAAGAAGCTCCACACAATTTTAAAGTTTTTTCTGTATCCGTTCGGAATCATTATCCGGTTGCAAACGGCATAACCGATAAGAACAATGGCATACATTATCGCATTTGCATTCATCCCTGCGGGATTTGAAGTGTTTTTCAGGATGGTGTGCGCAGCAACTGCGCACGGAATGCTGATAAGCATCAATCCGAGCTGAATCAGAATGACGGACAACACACGCGATTCAACTATTTGTTTTTTTGTTACCGGAAGCAGGCAGCAGAACGTTCGATCGTGATTTTGCAGATCGCACTGAAATATCATAAAGACCCCGATTATAGAGTACAGAAAAGCCATGCTGCGCGGATAAGCGGGAACAAACATCAAACCGCCCGCAACTGCTGCATAAATTGCAGTTGTCGGATGAACAGAAAGTTTTAAGTCCTTCAGAATCAGATTTTTCATTTTATGCCTCCTGATGAAGTTCGTATTTTTCTGTGTAAAGCATGATGGACTCTATATCGGCAGGTGCTGTTTGCAGTCCGTCTGCGGCATTCAAATCTCTCTCTGCAATCAGTCCCGTAAAGCCGAACGCAGTCTCCTTAACTCCGATGAGTGCCGCTTCAAGCTCGGGTGTCATATCGGCTTTTCCTCCGCAAACAAGCCTGTATCCGCCGATGATTTCTTCCCTGTCTCCGTTCATCAGTATACAGCCATCTTTGATGTAAATGATGTAGTCGGCACATTTATCAAGATCCGATGTGATGTGCGTTGAAAACAAAATGCTCCTTTTGCCGTCCGCGACAAATTCACGGAAAACATCAAGCAGTTCGTCCCTCGAAACGGGGTCCAGTCCGCTTGTCGGCTCATCCAGTATCAGCAGCTGCGCGTTATGAGAAAGTGCAAGTGCGAGTGCATATTTGACTTTCATTCCTGCGGAAAGCTCCTTAACGCGCTTGGTCTCGTCCAATTCGAATCTTACAATGCACCTCCTGTATGCTGCTTCATCCCATTCCGGATAAAAACGCCTGACCACACCCGTGATGGTTTTAAGTTTTTTATCTGCATAATAGTCAAATTCACCGAGAACGATACCTAAATGCTTTTTGCACTCTTCTTCATTCTCTGCATAATCCATTCCGAATATTTTAACCTCACCGCAATCCGGTTTTACAAGCCGCAGCATGGCCTTTATTGTTGTTGATTTTCCGGCACCGTTGCGCCCGACAAATCCCATGATATACCCGGGCTCAAGTTTAAAACTGACGTCATTCAGCCAAAAATTCCTGTACGACTTTGAAAGTCCGCGAACCTCACAAATCGCAGTCTCCCTTGCTTCATCAATTTGCAATGAATAATCCACAGCCGACATTTTCACTCCCCCCGGTATGCTGAAAGCACAACCGAATACAAATTTGTTGATTCAATACGCAAAACAATTGTGCATATTGTTTATGCACAATATAACACCGTAAACTGCTCCTGTCAACATATGTTGTCCAGCCTCCGATAATATATTTTAAATGCGGCTCTTTGCGGCACAGCTTAAGCTTGATACTACTCGTTGGTGCTGCAAAAATCCGCTCATTGCTCTGTCAGGAATTCTTTGGCACGTCCGTATGCCTTACGGTTCTTGTCTTATGAGTTTAAGTTGATAATTGCTGCCACCGGGTAGAAAGTGTGCAAACACTCGGATGTATTTCATAGTATGTTTTCTCACATGTATAGTCATTGAGCAAATTCCTACGATCAATCTATCCGCTTTCACGCCGTTTGTGCGCTGTGCATATCATGGAATTGTACAAACCCTTCCGGGCATTGTGCAAAACCAAAGGAGGTATGGAACGCAATGAGCAGTAATATAACGCCGTGCCGGTGCAGCATGGCAGCAGAGGCTTTGATCCTCGAAAACGCAACCACCGTTCCCGCCGGCAGTGTCAGCAACGGACTGAGCGTCTGCGGTTATGAAACCGAATTGAACAGGCTGCCCAATATAAGCTTTGAAAATCAGGTTTATGCCGAAGGCTTTTGTCCCGATGCGGCTCTCGCCGTCGGAACGCTTTATCCCGAACTCGTGAACATCTATAAATAAAGGAGGAAAGTTATGACGAAATGCGAACTGCTGACAAGAATCAGCGAAATTCAGTTCGTTTGTGTCGAACTGAACCTTTATATTGACACTCACCCTGATGATGCGGATGCGCTGAGTGATTATTATCATTACTCAACGATGTTGAAATCGCTCATCGAAAGCTATGAGCAGCAATACGGACCGCTGCTTGGTTTCGGTCATTCCGCAACGCAGACCGGCAGTTGGGTTTGCTCAGAATGGCCCTTTGAATAAGGAGGCATAACATGTGGATTTATCAGAAAAAGCTTGAATTCCCTGTGAATATTACAACTCCCGACCTTCGCGTAGCTCGAGCACTCATGGCACAGTACGGCGGACCTGACAGCGAACTTGCAGCAGGCTGCCGTTATCTGACACAGCGCTTCTCTATGCCGGATGACAGAGTTCGGGCAACACTGAACGATATCGGTAGAGAAGCCTCTGAAATGTTCCATTCAGAGGCTACGGCTTTTTTTGATGCTTTTGCAACCGTATAGCTCCACTTCATAGGAAGTAAATTCAGATATACATCTATGTTGTCCTTATCTTGAACTACCATCTTGTCTAAAATGTGCTTATAGAACTCATCTTCGTACTCCACACCGCTGACAATCTCTTTGATTGCATCCTCAATTTCTTTTAGGAGCTGCTGTTGCTGCTCAATCATTTCACGCTGCTTATCCACGCTTTCGATGATAGATTGAAGCTCCTCGATTTCCGCATCGCAGCTTGCACGGGTGGCGGTAAATTCGTCCTTGTTAATCAGATTGGACATATACAGGTCAATCAGATTAGCCCGCTTGCCCTCAATCTTCTTAATCTGCTCTTGCAGCTTTAGGACATCTGTACCCGTCGTATCCATAGCAATAATGGATTGAATGACGGCAGTTAGGTTATTTATGATTTTGTTCCTGTTGTATTTAAGGCTCTTGGTTACGAGATACATAATGTGGGTCGCATCCTCATTGCGGATAGACAAGCCCGTACAGCCGACTTGGTTTCCCGCTTTGTCGATATGGGGGCTACCGTGTTTTGCGGCTTCATTACAGCGCCACGCCTTGTATCGGCTGCCGTCCTTTCTGGTTTTATACCTTGCCACATAGCTTGAGCCGCAGCAGCCGCATTTGATTTTACCAGAGAACGGATAGCGGTTAGAGTGCTTCGCCTTGCCCTCCTGCGAAAGTGACTTTGCATCTAAAATTCGGTTTGCTTCATCGAACAGTTCACGGGAGATAATCGGCTCGTGATGGTCTTTAATGATAACAAATTCCTCTTGCCCACGGTTGTACTTCTTTTCGTGAGATAGGAAGTCGGGCGTATAGGTCTTTTTCTGCACCAAATCTCCGCAGTATTTCTCGTTGCGTATCACTCGCAGAATGACCGTGTTGCTCCATTCCTTGACCCGCATAGGACTGATGCCTTCCTCACGAAGCTCACGGGCGATGACGTGCGTTCCTTTGCCTTCGTTGACGAACTTATGAAAGATAAGGCGTACAACCTTTGCGCCTTCCTCGTTGATAGTCATTTTGCCGCCCTCGACATCGTAGCCCAACATACTTCTGCCGAACACAACGCCTTGTTCCATCTGGCGTTTTTGACCCCACTTCACACGCTCGGAAGTCTTGCGGCTTTCTTCCTGTGCAATAGAGGACATAATCGCCAGTCGAAGCTCTGCATCGCCGTCTAAGGTGTTGATATTGTCATTCATAAATATAACGCCGACGCCGTGCTTTTTCAATTCACGGGTGTAATAGATACTATCAAGGGTGTTTCTCGCAAAACGGGAAATCTCCTTGGTAATAATCAAATCAAAGTCGCCGTTCTTGGCGCACGCTATCATACGGTTAAACTCTTTGCGCTTCTTTGTGTTCGTGCCAGAAATGCCCTCATCAGCCGCTGTCAAGTAAGGACTAAAGAATTTTGAGATTTGTTTACAATTCAGAGGGTCAAGAAGCTGCATCCACCGTTTCAAGGCAGGTAAGCAGCGCCTCCAGTTCGTCACGCAGGGCAAGCTCAATTTCAATGCCGCCGTCCTTGTAAACCGTCACTCGCTTTACCACATCGTTTGCAATCTCAGCGGTGAGTGTTTCAAGCTCGGTGTATTCCTTGTATTTTTCAATAAAGGCTCCGCCTTGCTCGGATGTGGTCTGCGAGGACTTTTCAAGTCGCTCCATCTTTTCGGTAAGCTCCTGCATCTGTGCCTGGTTGCTTGCCTTTTGTGATAAGTAGGTCTCTTTGTCGATTGTGCCGTCAATCAGCTTTTCATATAAATCCTGGAGAGATTTTTCAAACTGATTTCTTCGGCTCTGTAATACCGCAAGCTCACGACGGGCTTGCTTTTTTTCTGCCTGTATGCGTTCTTTCTGCAATAACAGAAGGTGTTCCAGGCTGACCGCATAGGCGGCATAGGTGCGAATTAAGGTCACGACCATTTCGTGAATATCCGCTTGCAGAATACCCTCGGAAGTACAATCAAAACCTGCTTTCAGATGGGATGTACGGCAATGGTATTTTGCATTTTTCGTGTTGGACAGCGACATCGCAAAGCCACACGTTCCGCATATCACTTTGCGGCGAAGCGGATTCCTTTGGGATGTACTCGGAACAAATTCCTTGTACTCCTTCATACGGCTTGCCACCTGTTCAAACAGTTCCTTTGAAACGATACCCTCGTGGGTCTCGTCAACCACAATCCAATCGGATTTGCTTTTCTTTACCGTATGCAAGTTGCCGACCATATCACGCTCACGCTTTCCATAGACGCATTTGCCGAGATAGCGTTCGTCACGAAGGATTTTGAAGATGTTGCCTTGTGTCCAGAAGTTTTCCTCGTGGATGCTTGGCCAACGGTCACGGGAACATCCCGCAGCTCGTTTGTACAGCATCGGCGTTGGAACGCCCTCACGATTGAGCATAGCCGCAATCTCCGTAGGCTTTACTCCCTCTGCGGTCAAGGCGAATATTTTCCGAACAATGTCTGCCGCTTCATCATCTATGATAAGGCGGTTTTTATCGTCGGGGTCTTTCACATACCCATAGGGAGCAAAAGGGCTGAGAAACAAGCCTTTCTCGGCTCGCATACGCTTGGCATTTTTGACTTTACCGGAAAGCTCCCGGCTATACAGGTCGTAAATCAGCGTTTTGAAGGAAGTATCCAGACTGTCGATGTCCTGCGGTCTGGAGCTGTCAAAACCGTCGTTGACGGCGATGAAGCGAACCCCAAGGAACGGAAACACACGGCTGATATAGTTGCCGACCACAAGGTAATCACGCCCAAAACGGGAAAGGTCTTTGACAACGATGCAATGGATTTGTCCCTGCTTGACCTGTTCCATCATTCGGAGAAAATCCGGTCTTTCAAAGTTCTTACCACTCCAACCGTCGTCACAAAACTCGGAGATTTCCCAACCACTGAACTCCGGTCGGCTGCTGATGAAGTTCTGCAGCAGACCTCGCTGATTGGATATACTTTCGGATTCGGCTTTGCCGGTATCCTTTAAGTCGCCGTCCTCGCTGGACAGGCGGAGATACATCGCCACTCTCATACAGCAGCCCTCCCTTCGATAAATTTCAACAGTGCCATATATTCATCCCGATAACGCAGGCGAATATCAATGTTTTTGTCTGCATCCACATAGATGCGTTCCACAAGTGCCGACGCCATTTCTTTTGTAAGCGTGTCCGTTCCCATAAAGGAACGGAACTCTGTAAGAAAACGGTTCTCAGCAGTATAGACCTTGCTTTCGTGCTGTTCCTGCTCTAAAGCGGCGATAAGCTGTTCGGCTTTCTCTGCTTCGGCCTTGTACCTCGTTTTGAGGGTCACATATTCCTGCTCGGTCATAAGCTGTTCCACATAGTTCTGATACAGGCTGTCATACAGAGATTGGCTGCGCTTCAGAGTGCGCCTTGCCGCTTCCAACTTGGATGCAGCATCGGAACGCTGACGGCGGTATTCCGGTTCTGCGTTCAACCGCTTGATGACTTCCTCTAAATCGGCGGCAATCTGTATCTGCGACTGAATTGCCGTAAACAGCACCTCGGTCAGTCCATCCTCTCGGACGCTCACATAGGAGCAACGAGCCGGGTCATCTGCATGACCGGGACAGATAAAGGTATACCACAGCTTTTTGCCGTGGCTCACGTTCTTGTAGCGAACCAGCGGTCTTTGGCAGTTCGGACACCATACAAGCCCTTGCAGGATGTTCTCGGTATGCTCCAAATGAGAGAATTTACCGAGGCGTTCGTGGTACTCGCTCTTTCGGTGATTGGCGATTTGCCGTACCTTCTCGAAGGTTTCCTCATCAATAATCGGTTCGTGGGTATAACGGACAATAATCCAGTTTTCTTTATCCACATAGGTCTGCCGCTTTCCCTCATAGAAGGACTGCTTTTTACGCCCTTGAACCATATGACCTATGTAAACAGGGTGTGCCAGTATGCTCTTTATGATTTGTGTATGCCATAGCACACCCTTGTATTTCTCCGTTTTGACTTCGCCTGTCTCATAGAGATAAGCGGAGGGAGAAAGAATACCGGCATCGTTGAGCCTGCGTCCAATCTGCACCACGCTGATACCCTCGGAACGCCATTTGAAAATCTGACGTACGGTAGGAGCTGTTTCCTCGTTGATAACAAGGTGGTGCTTGTCGTCGGGGTCTTTACTGTACCCATACGGTGCCCACGCTCCGATGAACTCGCCACGCTGTTGCTTGACGTGAAGTGCAGATGCGGATTTCTTGGATATATCCTTGCTGTAAACCTCGTTGATGAGATTTTTCAGAGGCACGATATAGCCGTCCTGGGTTCTCTCTGCGGTCAGCGTATCAAAGTTATCGTTGACGGCGATGAAGCGAACGCCGAGGAATGGGAAGATACGCTCCAGATAGTTGCCGGTCTCCTTGTAATTGCGCCCGAAACGAGACAGGTCTTTGACTACGATGCAGTTCACACGACCTTTTCTGACTTCCCCCATCATTTTTTCAAACTGAGGACGGTCGAAGTCCGTGCCGGTTCGCCCGTTGTCACAAAACAGGGCGACAAGCTCCATATCGGTCTTGTTCTCAATGAAAGAAGTCAACAGAGCCTTTTGTCCTTCAATGGTATCTGCACCGGGCTTGCCGCTGTCCTCTACGGATAAGCGAACGTAAGCGGCTGTCTTGTATATTTTCCTCGCAGGAACAGAGCTTTCCACTTCCTGCACAAGAGGATTTGTCTTTCGTTTTGTTCTTGCCATTTATACTACCTCCCGCAATCTGGCACTCCGAAGAATGTCAAGCTGCCAAGCAAATTCATCCTGCCAGCGATAGATGATTTCCACCACATCGTTGGAATGAATCAGTATTTTGTCTATCAGTGCAACCACAACGGCACGGTCGAGGGTCGTAAGCCCCTGCCGTTTGATGAACTCATTCATCCAGGCATTTTCCGTTCCGTGGTTGTATATATCTTCAAGCTGTTCTCTGAGAGCGTCCATCTGCTTTTCCGCTTCATCGGCACGAGCTGAAAAGCTGGCTTTCAGCCGGGTGTATTCCTCACGGTCGATGATGCCGTCCGCAAGATTTTCATACAGGGACATCAGCAGCTTTTGGAGCTTCTCATATTCCTCATGTTTCTTATCTAGCTGTCGCTGCACCTTTTGAGCCTGTGCGGTTCTAAGCGGTGCTGTATCGGTAATGGCAAACAATTCGCTCATATCCACGACCTCGCTGATATGCTGCTTCAAACTGTCCAACACAATTTCCTCCAGAGCGTTATCTCTGATACGGTGGGGCGAACAGCTTTTGTCCTGCTTGTGGGCAGAACAGATGTAATACACATATTTCTTATCGCCTGCTGGAACGGTCTTGCGAACCATACTGGCTCCGCAATCGCCACAGAAAATCATTCCGCTGAACAGCCCCACCGCTTTACCACCGGGACTGCGGCGAGTATCGCATTTGAGCACCTTTTGAGCGCTGTCAAAATCAATCTTTGAGATAATCGCTTCGTGGCTGTCCTCAATGACAGACCATTCGCTTTCATCCTTGGTAACACGCTTGTGCACCTTATAGCTCGGTGTGGTCTCCTTGCCCTGGATAAGAACTCCGGTATAGATAGGGTTCTTCAGAACACGAATGACCGTGCCTGCCGACCACAATGCTTTAGAGTTGGTCTTAAAGGAGGTGGTGAACTTCATTCCAAGGGAGCGTTTATACTCCATCGGAGAGAGGACGCCGAGCTTGTTCAGAGCGTCAGCAATATCCTGTGGGCTGACACCCTCTAACTTCCACTTGAAAATGTCACGGACAATATCGGCGGCATACTGGTCAACCACCAATTTGTTTTTGTTCTGCTCGTCTTTCAGATAACCGAAAGCAGCGAAGGAGCCAAGGAACTGTCCGTTCTTACGCTTGATTTCAAGCTGAGAGCGAATCTTTACAGAAATATCCCGGCAATAGGCTTCGTTTATTAGGTTCTTGAACGGAATGATAATGTCGTCGGAGGCTTTTTTGTCTCCGAGACTGTCGTAATTGTCGTTGACGGCAATGAAACGAACGCCGAGGAACGGGAATATCTTTTCGATATATTCACCGGCATCCAGATAGTTTCGTCCAAAACGGGAGAGGTCTTTTACGATGATGCAGTTCGTTCGTCCTGCTTTCACGTCCTCAATCATCTTTTGGAAACTCGGTCTTTCAAAGGTCGAACCCGAAAAACCGTCGTCAACTCTTACCGCATACTCCCGAAATTCGGGTCTCTGCGATATGTAATCACGGAGCAGCTCACGCTGCCCGGTGATGCTGTTGGATTCCTCCTTATCGCCATCGTCACGGGACAGACGGAGATAAAGGGTGGCGTTCCAAATCTTATTCTGCGTATTCTGCATAATAGCACACTCCTTTTCTCTGTAATGAGCAAAACTACCGAGACGGAGCGTCGCTTTAGTCCTGCTTCTATTTTACGGTTTCTGTCCCATTCTGTCGAGGATGTCAGCACTTGGAGCGGATGTACCCTGCAAGGCGTTCTTCCAACGATACCTCTGTGTCGGAGAAACCAACCTTTACTACATACTTTCCGTGCTTGTAGCAGTAGGGATTTCCAATCTGGCGGATAAAATCAATGGCACGTTCCCGTTTGGGAAGTGCCGTGTTGACCTTCACATCCCGGATGTCCACCAGCGCATCTCGGTCAACTGTGTTAAGGTCGATGTTTTTCATATTTATCATGGATGCAGATTGCATAACAGCCCTCCTTTACGGTCTCGTTCATAACTATGCTGAAATTCAAGCCAAAATGCGTGTAATATCGGGCTGCTCCAAACCGAGACTGATGCTTACCGCTTTGTTGATGTCCTGCATCTGAGCTTCCGGTACTTTGCCCAGGTATTTCATTACACGCACCTTGTCGATGGTGATAAGTTGTTCCGCAAGAACCACCGAAGGGCTGCTGAGGTTTTCAATTCCCTCAATGAGAGAATGGGTCGGCTGCTTGGATTTCTTCCAGTAACGGGAAGATACGGGAGCTACGATAAGGGTCGGCGCATAGTGGTTGCCCACATCATTTTGAAGCAGTAACACCGGACGGCAGCCGCCTTGTTCGGAGCCGGTATTTGTGCCGAGGTCAACAAGGTATATATCACCACGGCGATAATTCCAGTTATCTTTCATAGGCTAAGTTCCTTTCTACATTCCTATTGGATATGTAAAAGCGACCGCAATCGGATTGCAGTCGCCACGGAGGATATATCAGAATTTCATAGGCAGAGCGTTTTTACCGGCGTTCTCGTTGTAGAGGCTGAGCAATGGGAACAGGTACTTTTTGTAGCCCGTCAGATTTACGCCAACAGCTCGTCCATCTCTGTAGATTTTCAAGGGGTCAGTAGCTCGGAGCTGAGTTACGAGCCTTTGGGGGCAATACTCGTCGTGGTAGCGGTCAACGAAGTAAGTGATAGCAATGATATTTTCCGTTCGGAAGGAATCGGGGTTGCCGTTCCATGCTGCTTTCAAAATCTTCATTGCCTCCATATACCGTTCCTCTCCGATACGCTTGTAGGCATTGAACGCAGTTTTGATACAACCGATGCGGTCAAGTCCACGGTTGTGGTCGAAATCGAGCGCAAGTCCGGCGGAAAGATTTGCCATATAGAAAGCGGTTGCTTCGGAGTCCTTACCGAAAATCTTTGCTCTCATACGAGCACCGGCAGTCAGCGGAGCAGAGACGCCATTCTGCTGTGCAAAGAGCAGAGCTTCTTCCTGTTCGTCCATGCCGTAGTACACCTTGCACTTGATGGGAACGTCCTTATTGCCGGAGACGAGAATACGAGCACCGATGGTATGCTGTCCGTCAAAGACATAATATTTGCCGTCACGGTAGCTGACCTTGGGTTCGTTGGCGATACGTTCGTCAAACTTACCGGCGATTTCCTTGGCACGAGGAGAAACAAGTTCTCTCTGATAAGTTTCCCTGGGGCTGATGAGCTGAGAGGCGGGGATAAAGATGGTTTTGTAGTTGTACTTATTTGTCTTAGTTGTCATAATGGAATCTCTCCTTTAAGTATTCGATTAAGATAGGCAAGCCCGTTCTGTGCGAGCTTATTGACTTTGGGATTATGCTTTTTTGCTAAGAAGTAATCCTTGTTGTGGCTGAGGCATACAGACCAACGGAAGAAAAAGGTGTCCAGAGCATCCTCTAATTCATAGAGCATACTTTCCGGTGTTCCTCGGCAGCCTTCACTCGGCAGTTCTGCCGCAATTTCCTCTAATGTCAGCAGATGCCTTTCGGGAAGCAGCCTTTTCCTTTCTTCCGGTGGTTTTCGTAATTCTTCAACCAATGCCGGTCGTTCTTCCGGGGTGGCTTTTGTAATAGCGTCCACATCATCTTGTGTGGGTTTGATTTTCCCTGCGAAAATTTCCGAGCGAATACCTGGGTCAATCTCATCAGCAATATCTACCGCTTTTGAAAATGCTCCTGCACGGAGAACGGAGTTCTTGCTTATGCCGTATTCGTTGGCAATTCTATCGCAGGTCTTTTCCGGTGAAATCAAGTTCCCAACTTGGGAACTTGATTTCACTTCGCTGCTTTTCCTGTCCCCACCATGTGAAGCCTTCTCGGATTCATACTGCTTACCAATCAAATATTTCTTTTGCTGAAAGGTAAGGTTTCGTCGTCCGAGTTGATTTTTGCAAATCCATGCAAGAGCTTCATGGCGGTCGTAGAATTTACGCTCACAGGTCGTAAATTCAATGTGCGGATGTTTCTGTGCGATACGGAAACGGTTGTGTCCGTCGATGATTACATCGCCCCATACGATGATGGGGCTGATGATAACGCCGTCAGCTAAAATGTTTTCTTCAAGCTGAATGAACTCATCTTCGGTAAGTGGTGGTATCCGGCTTTCAAAATCCGGGTCTATTCTTAATTCCATAGTGTCCTCCTTACACGCTATGTACAGAAGCGAACCGCCGAAGCTGTTCGCTTCCTTGAATACATCAATTACCGAATTTATCTCATCCCCCGGTAATGGGACTCATCAGACGGCAGCTTGCGAAGCTGCTCCATAGGAATTGAACCTCCCCGCCTTCTTTGTGGCCGGGCTGCGAATTACAGAAGTATCGTTAGCCCTGTGTCCGTCGTCGCCGGTTTGGTAGCAAACCAAATCTCGCAGGTTATGGTGATTTATCGCTCGCCTCTAACGAGGGTCGTGGCGCTCACCCTGCCGTAGCTCGTGAAACACAGGAACGTATCTGATGAGTGACTATTCAGTTGTCAAGGAACCGTTGCAAGAACGGGTTTAAGTAACATCGTTCGTTGCGGTGAAGGACTCAGAAAACTGTTCCTTCACCTATCGCCGTTTTGGGGGCGTTTTTACCCCCTGTTTTTACTCATTGGGAAAAAATTTTTTGATTTTTTTATTTGCAGCAAGAATCGACTTGGAAATTCTCTGCTGGTCAACCCCTTCGATGTAGGCAATCTCACTCTCAGTCTTTCCCTCAACGCTATATAGCCAGAGCCTACGAAACTGTTTATCCGTGAGCTTGTCCTTGAGCTTAACAACCATATCCGAGGTCATACGGCGTTGCTCTGCTCGTTGAAGCTGATGTTCTATAACTGCATCGACCGCAGGAACAGCAACGGCTGCTTCGGACAAATCATCCATAGACAGCGAATGATTTGCTTCTCTGTGGTCGAGGTTTTCTTCCTCGTGGAAGTTCTCGTCAGACCAAGCCTTGAACGCAAGAAAAGCATCCTCACTCGGAAAGTCCTCACGGGTAACACGGACAGTCTTTCCATCGGCGGTCGGGTACACAATGGCATCCGGGTCTTTCTTGTTAAGGGCATAAATGCTCATTCTGTTAAATCTGCTGGACATATTGGTTCCTCCGTTTTTTGAATTTTTGATTTTGGTTGGAAGTCAAAAATCCAAGCGGAGGTCCACGACAGCGGTGTACTGTACGGCGATAACGGGGATAAAACATAAAAAACCTTTCCGCTGGCAGAAGCAGCAGAAAGGTAAAAAAAGAGCCGCATGATTGATGGTCACAATTCCCGTGCCGATAAAACAGAAATACAGGGGTACTTCTGTCTCATGCGGCTCTTGGGATGACTACACCAATCAGGCGGCTCCACAGCTCAGCTATGATTTATTCAATTTTTGATTCTATTATTTGGACAAGTGATGACGAAGCCTTCTCATACTGAGAACATTGAAAACGGTTATTCTTCCGCATTTCTTACATTTAGCTTCCACATGACCTCTTGTATCCTCATACACGGTGATTGCGTTATGAAGGCAATATGGGCATTTTATGGTTCTTTCTTTTTGAGATGCGATTGCCATTCGTGCCCGGACGATTTTTTGCTGCATCTCTTGCGATGGTTCCTGGATTCGGATATTCTTTTTCATGCCCACACCTCCCAAGGCTCCTTGTATTCCGAGTAGGGCAGGTCTACTAAATATCCCAAGTGGCGCAGACGGATTAAAAGGGCGGCTTTGGATACCCCGAATGATTCGCACATCATGTTTACAATTATCTTGTCTCTTTGCAGAAGCCACCCCTCAAAATTCAGAATTGGATTCATAGAGGCAAAACGCCACATGGCAAGTTCAACTTCCTCTTGCGGCATCAGAATAGCAGCTCCGAGAACATTTGCTTGCCACTCATTCCAATCCTCGTTTGATTTCAAGTCTCTCAACGAATATGTACGGCGTTCCGCATAGAGCTTTCTGCAAGCGGCTTTCGTATCCTCAGATTCAAGATGAAATAAAAGCTGGTGCGCACATTCATGGGCTAAGGTAAATCTACGCTTACCACACAGCTTTCTTACATTGCCCGGTGCTATGAAACTGCTGTCCAGCAGAACTTGATTCCTTTTCAATGGGATTGTTCGGGATACGCCGTTTTCCTCTATGGTGTACTCGGTATCTTCATACGCAGTCAGTCCGCACAGGCTTCCATCCGCAGATAACTTTTCAAAAGAGATTTTCAAGTGGAGATATTCGCTGGCGAACTGGTCAATCGGGGTTCCCTGCGGCATTGACCTTGCTTCGCTCGCTTTTTCGCCAAAGAAAAACAGATTTAAGTCTTTGATAACCGCTACGGCAATTTCTTCGATTTTTGCGTGGGATAAAATCATCGGCAAGCCTCCTTTGCTTCTACAAACCATTTATCACCTTCATGAAACAAGTAGGACTCCTTTCCTCTAATCATGACGGTATAACGAATGCCACCACCGCCGACCTTCTTTGAAGCAGCACGGCATTTATACAACACCTGGTCAATCTGAAATATCAGACCGCCCTCCCATCGAATAAACCGAGGATGAAGGCTTCCTTCCTCGTCGATGTCAACATTTACTGAAACATAGGCCTTTCGGCATCGTGTACTAAGCATAAATAACCTCCGTTCATAAAAAAGTTAAAAATTCTTACGAACAACTTTTCGTGTTAGCATTGACACACGAAGTTGCGTGTGATATGATAATCATACGAACACTGTTGCGTGTTTGCGACTATATTTTAACACGCACACTCTTTCGTGTCAATGAGTTTGAGTGAAAAAGTGTTCGTGTTCATAAAAAATTTTAGAAAGAGGTGCCTTATGATTTTCAAAGAACGACTTAAAGAAAAAAGAGGCGAAGCAAATCTTACGCAGGCTAAGCTGGCGAAAATAGCTGGTGTTTCAACCCGTACCATCCAAAACTACGAACTCGGTTCACGCAAACCTTATCAAATTGAAGTTGTTCAGAAGATTGCCGATGCACTCAATACAACAACTGAATACCTTTTGGGCAGTAGTGGGATTATAGTTGCGGAAGCTCACGAAAAAGGCGGAGCTAAAGCTGCCAGAGACATTGACGAACTTGTAAGCGAAGTAACGGGTATGTTTGCCGGTGGCTCTTTGAGCGAAGAAGCTCTGGAGGGTGCAATGAAAGCACTCAACGATGCTTATTGGATCGCCAAAGAGAAAAACAAGAAATACACACCTAAAAAGTACCGCAAAGAGACCGACACTGAATAATTCCATATTTAGGACAATAGGTTTGATAAACTATTCCACGATTGGAGGTGGGATTATGACCGCTGAATACCTATCCCAGGTTGGCAGCTCACTTGTAAAACGCTGTGGGACACGAGACCCTTTCAAGATTGCTAAAGAGCTGGGTATTGAAGTCTTGTTTTGTGAGAACTTCGGACCGCTAAAAGGAATGTACAGGGTAGTCAAACGAAACCGTTTTATTTTCATCAACCAGGATTTGAGCGAGCAGATGCAGAGAATTGTCTGCGCCCACGAACTTGGGCACGACCAACTGCACCGTTCTCTTGCAACAGACAACGTTATCCGAGAATTTATGCTTTATGATATGAGGTCAACACCGGAATATGAGGCTAACATAGTTGCATCCGAAATCCTGCTTGATACAGATGATATATTGGAGTACATATACCACTACGATTACACATCCGAGCAGATTGCAAAGATTATGGAAACGGATATTAACCTTGTTGCATTGAAGATTGCACATCTGGCGGAGACGGGCTATAACCTTCGCAGAATTGAGCATCGAAGTGACTTTTTGAGATAAAGCACACCATTGGTGGTGATAATGATTGCGCCCGCAAAATATCAACGAGCATTAAAGCACACATCGGCAAGTAACAACCGATGTGTGCTTTTTTCGTGCAATCCACCCGGTAAATTCCTGTCGGACACACTTAATAACAATTTTCAGCAGTCATTCGCATAGAATTGCGAGACTGTATTGAATTTCTTGATGTTTTGTGGTATAATAGATGTTAAGATGTCGAATTGTGCCTTTATGTTCGACGCTATAAACCCGATGATTATATTGGCAGTGGAAAAGGAGAATAGATATGGCGTTATCTTATAACCGTATGTGGAAATTACTTGTTGACAAAAAAATGAGCAAAGCGGATTTGAGAAAAGCGGCAGAGATTGCTCCTAACACCATGACAAAACTCAGACGAGATGAAGCGGTAAATCTGGCTATCCTCGGACGTATCTGCGATGTGCTCGATTGTGATTTTGGAGATATTATAGAGTATATTAAAGAACCCGCCGACAATTCGGCGCTGCCTGCTTCACGGGAATAAGTCCGTTTTATAGTACCGCTTGTTTGGTAAAATGATACTGGCACAGCAGAGACTTGTGTCGGACGGGAGAGAAAATATGAAAGCTATATCAATCAAGAATCCCTACGCAACTCAAATCTTGCGTGGGACGAAAACCATCGAATACAGGTCGTGGGACACAAAGCATCGTGGAGAGCTTTTGGTTTGCAGTAGTGCAAATCCGAAGGTTCCCGGTATGCTCTCCGGTTATGCTCTTTGTGTCGTCAATCTTGTCGATACTACTTATAACGCCATGGAGGACATCTACGAGTGGCACTTGGAGGATGTAAGAAAGATTAAGGCGTTTCCTGTAAAGGGCAAGCTGAACTTTTTTGATGTTGATGATTCGCTCATCCATTACTCTGGCGAGAAAAAGGAAGAAAGTGTCGTCAAAGCTGAAGCTCCTGCAATTCAGCAAGTTCCGGTTCAGACCACTATTCCTCAAATGCCCGGTATGCCCAAGATGATTGACAACATCAATCTACGTGTCCGTGACGATTTGGAAGAAACCATAACAAAGAAAAGCAAGCTGAGAATTGCTGCAGCCTGCTTCTCTATCTATGCCTATGAGGAACTGAAAAAGAGCCTTTCGGATATTGAGAACCTTCAGTTCATTTTCACTTCTCCCACCTTCACAACTGATAAAGCCGAAAAATCCAAGCGTGAGTTCTATATTCCTCGTATGACTCGTGAGCAAAATCTATACGGAACAGAATTTGAAATCCGACTCCGTAACGAGCTGACCCAAAGAGCGATTGCGAAGGAATGTGCAGATTGGATTAAGCATAAAGCTACATTCAAGTCTAATACAACAAACCAGGTTGTGCCGGGCTTCTTGAATGTTCTTTCCGATACCGACCAATATACATATATGCCGTTCAACGAGTTCACGACCGTTGACCTTGGTTGTGAGCGTGGCAACTACGCCTACAACTTCACACAGAGGCTTTCTTTCCCGATGAGCAAGAGCTACATCGACCTTTTTGAACAGCTCTGGAACGACAAGAAAAACTTCCAGGACGTAACCGACCAAGTGATTGAGAATATAACGGCGGTTTATAACGAGAACTCACCGGAGTTCATTTACTTCATTACGCTTTACAATATCTTTAGCGAGTTCCTTGATGATGTATCTGAGGATACCCTTCCTAATGAGGCAACAGGCTTCAAGGACAGCAAGGTTTGGAGTATGCTGTTTAACTTCCAGCGTGATGCAGTCCTCGCCATTATCAATAAACTTGAAAAATACAACGGCTGTATTCTGGCTGACTCTGTTGGTCTCGGTAAGACCTTCACTGCTTTGGCAGTAATCAAGTATTACGAGTCCAGAAACAAAAGTGTTCTCGTGCTTTGCCCAAAGAAGCTGGCAAACAACTGGAATACATACCGAGATAACTATATTAACAATCCGCTTGCAGAGGACCGTCTGAACTACAAGGTTCTTTATCATACCGACCTTGGGCGTACACACGGTATGTCGAACGGAACAGACCTGTCACGCCTGCGTTGGGATACATACGACCTCGTTGTTATAGACGAGTCTCACAACTTCAGAAATGGTGGTAAGCTCGACAGAGACGACGACGGCAAGGATAATCGTTATGTTACCTTGCTCAAAGAAGTCATCCGCAAGGGTGTTCGCACAAAAGTCCTGATGCTCTCTGCTACCCCGGTTAATACCCGCTTCAACGATTTGAAGAATCAGCTCCAGCTTGCTTATGAGGGCGATTCCTCGCAGCTCGACAGCAAGCTGAAAACCACACACACCATTGATGAGATTTTCAGAAACGCACAGAAGGCGTTTAATACTTGGAGCAAATGGGAACCCTGCGACAGAACGACGGATAATCTACTCCGTATGCTTGACTTTGACTTCTTTGAGGTTCTTGATAGTGTAACGATTGCACGTTCCAGAAAGCATATTGAGAAGTATTACGATACTTCCTCTATCGGCAAGTTCCCCGAAAGGCTACCGCCTAAGTCTCATAGCCCCTCTTTGACAGACTTGAAGGATGCTATCAGCTACAACGAGATTTTTGAACAGCTCACGAAGTTGAACCTGGATATTTACCGTCCGTCTCACTACATTCTGCCAAGCCGTATGGAAAAGTATGCGGAACTGTACGGTGACAATAAGGTAAACATTGGCTTCACCCAGGCAAGCCGTGAGCTTGGTATTCGCCGCCTTATGGCTATAAACCTTATGAAACGTATGGAAAGCTCCGTCTATTCCTTTAACCTTACACTCCGCAGGATTAAAGAGCTGATTGACACAACGATTGAGTCTATCGACGATTATGAAAATAGCGTTGGTGCAAAAATCAATCTGACCGATATTTCGGATGTGGACGAATACGACCTTGACGACCAGAACAGCGATGAGTTCAGCACACTCGGCAAAAAGGTACAGATTGACCTTGCCGATATGGACAGACTTTCCTGGCGTGGTGAACTTGCCAAGGACCAAGAGATTTTGGAACTGCTCACAATGATGGTCGATGATATTACACCGGAGCACGACAGCAAGCTGCAGGAGCTTCTTGCTGACCTTACCAACAAAATCAATCATCCTATCAACGAGGGCAACAAGAAGGTAATAATCTTCACCGCTTTCGCTGACACAGCGATGTATCTCTACGATAATGTCGCTCCGTTTATGCTCAAAAAGTTCGGCTTGAATACTGCTGTTGTCACCGGTTCCGTTGAGGGGCGAACAACTGCAAAACTGAAAAAAGCCGATATGAATACGGTTTTGACCTGTTTCTCTCCTCGTTCCAAGGACAGAGATATATTTAAGGATTTCCCGAAGGAAGATATTGACGTGCTGATTGCAACCGACTGTATCTCCGAAGGTCAGAACCTGCAGGACTGCGATTACCTTATCAACTACGACATCCATTGGAACCCTGTTCGTATTATCCAGCGTTTTGGTCGTGTTGACCGTATCGGAAGCAAGAATAAGGTAATTCAGCTTGTAAATTTCTGGCCCGATATTACCCTTGACGAGTATATCAATCTGAAATCAAAAGTTGAGACGAGAATGAAGATTGTCGATATGACCGCCACCGGCGACGACAACATCCTCTCCGACGAAGAAAAGCATGACCTTGAATACCGCAAAGCACAGCTTCAGCGTTTGCAGGAAGAAGTCGTGGATATTGAGGAAATGTCCTCCGGTATTTCTATTATGGACTTGGGTCTTAACGAGTTCCGTTTAGATCTGCTTGATTACATCAAGCAGCACCCGGAATTGGAACATACCCCAATGGGACTTCACGCTGTTGCACCAGCATCGGAAGACTGTCCTCCCGGTGTTATCTATGTGTTGAAGAACCGAACACAAAGCATTAATATCGACAACAAGAACAGACTTCACCCATTCTACATGGTTTACATCAGCGAGGAGGGCGAAGTGGTCTGCGATTACCTGCAGCCTAAGAAGTTGCTCGATATTATGCGTTATGTGTGCCGTGGTAAGGACAAGCCCATTGAAGAACTTTATCACCGCTTCAATGAGGAAACGCAGGACGGTCGTGATATGAGTGAGATTTCCGAACTGCTGTCCGAAGCAATCAATTCCATTATTGACGTGAAGGAAGAAAACGACATCGACAGCCTGTTTAAGAGTGGCGGCACAAGTGCTTTGCTCTCGCAGGTATCCGGTCTGGATGACTTTGAATTGATTTGTTTCTTGGTGGTGAAATCATGAGCGATAATGAAAAGGAAGAGCGTGACTTAGTAACGCAGATGGTTGACGGTATTGCCAAGAGACCCGAAGACGCCAAAGGCCCTGCTGATAAGAGACGCATTGAAGAACAAAGAAAACGACTTGCCGGTAGAGCGATGGAATACTTGATGTTCCTCGACGATGACGACGAATAGAAGGAGGACTAACCATGCTCGGTTTTCCGCAGACAACAGAATTTAACAAAAGAATACCGAAGCAGAAGTTTTACGAGAATATGGATGTTTCTCCTGCTCTCAAGCGTGTGTTTGTTGAGCAGATAAAGCTCATCCATTGGCGTAATAAGATTGCTCCGACAACAATTAACATAGCTCCCGGCGAGGCTGTCAACGAGATTGAAGTTATTGAAATCAAAGTAAATCAGCAATCGCTTGACGAAGCCGTTCTCCGACAGATAGATAAAGAAATCCCTTATCATATCCTGTTCGTCCTCTCTTGCGGAAACAAGGTACAGGCGTGGACAGGATATAAGGAAGCGACCGAGGGCGGCAATAAAGCCTTTAAGGTCAACAAATACTACCACACCGATTGGATGCTCCCGGACGAGCTGACACTTGACATCGAAGGTCTGAATATGGATGCTGTTTGGGAAAACTTCATCATCCAGGTCGGTGGCGTGGAGATTGAACAGGGCAAATCCCTTGACGAGCAGATTGAGACCGACGAACTCAAAGCAAAGCTCAAAAAGGACATAGAAAAATTGGAAAAGCAAGCCCGCAGCGAGAAGCAGCCAAACAAGAAATTTCAGCTCGCCTCGCAGGTAAAGACTTTGAAAAAACAGCTTACGGAGCTGGGATAACGAGGGAGGTAGAAAAACAATGTTAGTTGAACAGGCTCAACGAAGCGTTAATTCATTAGATAAAGACATCGTAGACCTTGAAAAGAAAAAAGTTGCAAAAGATAAAGAGTGTGCCGATTTGCAAAAGAAGATTACAACAGCACAGAAAAGTACTTCTAAAACATCTTCGCAGGCAACACTCAGAAGCAAGCTCCGTCAAATTGCCGGTTGGGAGGCTGACTTGGCTAAGAAATCAAAAGATAGTGCTGACCTCGGCAAGAAGATTGCGGATAAGAAGAAAAAACGTGCTGAAAGTTCTTTGAAGCTCCAAAAGGAAGAACGCAGTCAACAAAAGAAAGATGAAAAGAAAAACAAAGCTGTTTTGAGTTCTTATCAATCAAGAATAGACGAGCTGCAGGGACAGCTTCGGGTCTCAGTTGCTCCTCCTAATGTTCCTGCTCACGATGATGAACCAGAGGAATACGATGTTTTCGTTTCTCACGCATTTGAGGACAAGGAAGATTTCGTAGATGAGTTGGTTGCAGAAATGCGAAAACTTGACCTCAAGGTTTGGTACGATACTGATAAGCTCAAATGGGGTGACTCTATGAGAGAAAAAATCGACCGTGGTTTGAGCAAATCAAGATACGGTATCGTTGTCCTCTCCCCGAATTATATTGCTGAGCAAAAATATTGGACGAAAGCTGAATTAAACGGTCTATTCCAGGTTGAGACAATAAACGGCAAAACTATTCTTCCGATATGGCACAACCTTACGAAGAAGCAGGTCGTTGAATATAGTCCGATTATTGCAGACAGAAAAGCTATGACGACCGCCAGTATGACCGCAGAAGAAATCGCAAATGAGTTGAAAGACCTATTTGTGACAACGGAGGGCAACGATGAATAGCGAAATCACCACAGCCCTAATTGGCGTTGGAGCTACGCTTGCCGGTACTGTACTTGGTTGGGTTCTCAACAATCTTTCTAACAGAGGCAAATTGAACATTTTTGTTTCTTCTTGGGAAGATAGCTTCAAGTACAACAATTCCATCGGCGAAATGGTTCCTTGCTCGAAAAAAGAGGATGTTCAAAGCTACTCCTATAAAGTCTCTTTTGACTTGTATAACAGTAGTGGAAATACCAAGATAATGCGCAATGTTCAAATCGTGTTCAGCGACGGAAAAACTGACATTGAAAAGCAAACACCAAAGGATGATTCGACACATCGATATGTTCAGCCAATGAATTATTACGATAATGTTGAACCAATAAACATCCCGCCCAAAGCTGTTATCAAGCTCAATTTGCATGATGGCGCATGGGACAAGGATGGAAAACTGGATTTCATCTGGAAATCAAAGAATGTCTATTTAGTTTACAGTGACGAAAAGAATAAAGTTAGACGAAAACTGATTAAAACCGAGGACTACGAAAACTATTTCACTAACCATAAGCAGGAGGACAAGGATAATGGATAAGTTGAAGATGCAAACGGCAAACAAAGCCGATGAAAATTTTAGAGCGTTGGCGGCTATGTTCCCCAATGCCGTGACCGAGGCTATCGACGAGAACGGCGAGGTCGTTCGTGCGATTGATAAGGACGTGCTTATGCAGGAAATTTCCTGCAAGGTCGTTGAAGGCAAGGAGGAACGCTATCAGTTTACTTGGCCGGACAAGAAGAAATCTGTCCTGCTCGCAAACGCTCCTATTTCCAAGACCCTCCGCCCCTGCCGTGAGGAAAGCGTTGACTTTAACACCACAGAAAACCTCTATATTGAGGGCGATAATCTTGAAGTGTTGAAGCTCCTGCAAGAGACATACCTCGGCAAAATCAAGATGATTTACATAGACCCGCCTTATAATACGGGCAACGATTTTGTGTATGAGGATAACTTTGCGCAGAGTACGGACGAATATCTTGCCAACAGCGGACAGTTTGATGATGAAGGCAACCGACTTGTTACAAATACAGAAAACAACGGTCGTTTCCATACAGACTGGCTGAATATGATTTATCCTCGTCTAAGACTGGCAAAAGATCTGCTGACAGAAGATGGTGTTATCTTTATTAGTATTGATGACAACGAAATAGATAACCTTACGAAGATTTGTGGCGAAGTTTTCAACGAGAGCAATTTTATTGGATGCATCATTTTACAGACCGCCACTGACAATAATCCTCGCCAAATCAGCACAGAGCACGAATATATCTTGTGCTATGCAAAGAATAAGAGTATTCAGACAGCTTGGCAGTCTGATAGTGAAAAAGCTCAGATGATACAAAACAAGTATCTTGAATTGAAGCGTGCATTTGGTGACGACATTGAAACTATTCAGAATGAACTAAGAAAATGGATTAAGAAAAATGCTGATACACTTAGTGGCGTTACACATTATGACAACGTTGATGAAAAAGGTGTATTCCATGATGGTGATATTGCGAATACAGTTTTTGGAGGATACAAGTATGAGGTAATTCATCCTGTAACTGGACGCCCATGCAAGGTTCCAGATAAGGGCTTTCGTTTTTCCGAAAGCACAATGAGAGAGATGATTGCTAATGATGACATTATGTTTGGGGCAGATGAAACAACACTTATCAAGCCTAAAAAACGGCTTGAAAATGCCAAAGATATGTTGCGGTCTGTTATTTATGAAGACGGACGTGCATCAACTAAGCAATTTGAATCTCTGATGGCGAGAGATATTTTTCAAAATACAAAATCACCGATGGTACTTGAGCGGCTTATTGGTTTTGTTGTAAAGCCAGGGGACATCGTATTGGACTTCTTCTCCGGAAGTGCTACCACAGCGGAAGCGGTGTTTCGTTATGTGTCGAAGCACAAGGAATGCCCTGTTTCGTTCATTATGGTGCAACTTCCAGAGAATATGGATGAATCTGTCAAAGCCGCAACAAGTAGAGCAAAGAAGACATTTGAAAATGCAATAAAATTCTTAGATGGAATTAAGAAGTCGCACACGATTTGCGAAATCGGCAAAGAGCGAATCCGTCGTGCCGGCAAGAAAATCAAGGAAGACAGTCCTATGACTACACAAGACCTTGATATTGGTTTCCGTGTTCTGAAGTGTGACACCTCCAATATGAAGGAAGTGTTTTATAAGCCCGATGAGGTCGAGCAGACCTTGTTCGATAACTATTCCAACAATATCAAAGAGGACAGAACTCCTGAAGATTTGCTGTTCCAGGTTATGCTTGACCTCGGTGTGCTTCTCTCCTCTAAGATTGAGGAAGCGACCATTGCAGGTTGTAAGGTGTTCAACGTAGCCGAGGGCTTCCTGTACGCCTGCTTCGACAATAACATTTCCGATGAAGTTGTAAAGGCTATCGAGGTCCGACAACAATATCTCCGATGAAGTTGTCACCGCCATTGCAAAGGAACAGCCTTACTATGCCGTGTTCCGTGACAGCGGTATGGCAAGCGACTCTGTGCTGACGAACTTCGACCAAATCTTTGCTTCCATCAGTCCTTCGACAGTTAGGAAGGTACTGTAAGATGGGTGTAGAGATTCGAGATTATAATAAACACGACCGTTTCGCATTGATGAGTCTGTCCGAGGACGAATGGCGTCCTCAAATCCTCGCAACGGTTCTGTCAATAAAGGAGAACAATTCTATCGAGAAATGTTTGGTAGCCGAAGCCGATGGAGACATTGTTGGATTTATCTATGGTTTTGTTCTTCCAAACAAAACCTTGATACCCGAATTTATGTATGTGGTGCCGAACGCCCGAAAAAACGGTGTGGGAGCAGAACTTATTAAGCAGCTTGAATTGACCTCCGGCTGCACTGCTTCAATGATTTTCTACAATAAGTCTATGCATTGCTTCTACGAGCACCAAGGATATCTTGCAGGAGAAAATCTTGAAGTTGCGGTGAAGGAGATTGGAGGAACCAGCGAATGAAATTCAACTTTAAGATACAGCAATATCAGACCGAAGCCGTGGATGCTGTTGTTCGTGTATTCAACGGACAGCCGCACTACGACAAGGTTTCCTATATCCGGGACCTTGGTAAGCCTCAAGTAAATCAGCAGTTGCAGCTTGCCGTTGACGATGATGAAGTCGATGTGATGAGCGACACCGGTTACAAGAACGAGGCTATCGAGCTGACCGATGCACAGCTTCTGGAGAATATTCGTACCATTCAGAGCGAGAACAATATCAAGGTTTCCGATAAGCTCATCGGCGAAGTCGGTCGTTGTTCCCTTGATATTGAAATGGAAACCGGTACGGGTAAGACCTACGTTTACATCAAGACGATGTTTGAGCTGAACAAGCGTTACGGATGGAGCAAGTTTATCGTTGTCGTTCCGAGCATCGCTATCCGTGAGGGCGTGAATAAGACCTTCCAGATTACCGCAGACCACTTTATGGAACAATACGGCAAGAAGGCTCGTTTCTTCATCTATAACAGTTCCAACCTTAACGAGCTTGACAACTTCTCGTCCAGCTCCGGTATTAACGTAATGATTATCAATACGCAGGCTTTCGCTTCGTCTTTGAAGGAGGACGGCAAAAGCAAGGAAGCCCGTATTATTTACTCTAAGCGTGATGAGTTCGGTTCCCGCCGTCCGATTGATGTTATCAAGGCGAACAGACCCATCATCATTCTGGACGAGCCGCAGAAAATGGGCGGTGAGGTTACGCAGAAAGCACTCAAAAACTTCAATCCTCTGTTCAGCTTGAACTATTCTGCGACTCACGCCAAGCAGCACAATCTTGTGTATGTTCTGGATGCGTTAGATGCGTTCAACAAAAAGCTCGTTAAGAAAATTGAAGTCAAGGGCTTTGAGGTGAAGAATCTTACCGGAACGAGCCAGTACCTCTATCTTGAAAATATCGTTCTGTCTCCGAGCAAGCCGCCTATGGCAAAACTGGAAATCGAGGTTGCACAGCAAAGCGGTCACGCAAGAAAGTTATTCACCCTTGCCGTTGGTGACGACCTTTACTATAAGTCCAATCAAATGGAGCAGTACAAGAACGGCTATGTTATCTCCGACATTGACCCTGTTCGCGGAACGGTTACTTTTACGAGCGGTCTTGTCATTCACACTGGGGAGGTTATCGGTGATATTGTCGAGCAGGATATGAGACGCATCCAAATCAGAGAGACCATCCAATCTCACTTTGAGAAAGAGGAAAAACTCTTTGAAATGGGCATCAAAACACTGTCTCTGTTCTTCATTGATGAGGTTGCAAAGTACCGTCAGTATGACGAGGACGGCAACGAAATCCTCGGAGAATACGGTCGCATCTTCGAGGAAGAATATACCGCCATTCTCAACGAGTATCTGACGATGTTCGACACCCCTTATCAGAAGTATCTGCGTGAGATTGCAACCGCCGATACCCACAAGGGCTATTTCAGTATTGATAAAAAGACCGGACACAGCATCAACTCTGCCCTCAAACGTGGCGCCGAGTTCTCCGATGATATTTCGGCTTACGACCTTATCTTGAAGAACAAGGAACGCTTGCTCTCCTTCGATGAGCCTACAAGATTCATCTTCTCTCACTCTGCTCTGCGTGAGGGCTGGGATAACCCGAATGTGTTCCAGATTTGTACGCTGAAGCACAGCGACAGCTCAACACAGAAGCGACAGGAAGTTGGTCGTGGTCTCCGTCTTTGTGTAAACCAAGCTGGTAACAGAATGGATATGGAAGTGCTCGGTGAGCGCATCCACGACATCAATAAACTTACCGTTATTGCAAGCGAAAGCTACAAGGGCTTTGTCGCCGACCTGCAATCCGACATTAAGAAGGTTCTCTACGACCGTCCGACCGCCGCAACCAGCGAATACTTCAAGGGCAAGTTAGTCAAAGTGGATGGCAAGCCTACTGCGATTGATGAAAAGACCGCTAATGCTATCGAGTTCTATCTGATTGCAAATCAGTATGTCGATATGGATAGAAAGGTCACAGACAAATACCGTATGGACTTGGAAATGGGTACACTTGCGCCCTTGCCAGCAAATCTTGCTCCTATGGCAGATGGTGTACATACTCTCGTGCAGGCTGTATTTGATGAATCTGCTCTTGCTCGTATGGTTGAAAACGGCAAGCAGACCAAGATTGAGAGCAACGAGCTTAACAAGAACTTCTACAAGAAGGAGTTCCAAGAGCTTTGGAAGCGTATCAATCACAAGTATGCCTATGCTGTTTCCTTCGATAGTGCCGAGCTGATTGAAAAGGCTATCCGGCACATCGACAATGAGTTATTCGTTTCCGAGCTGACTTACACCGTCTCCAAAGGCGAACAGACGGATGAAATGGATGCTAACGCTTTGGAGCGTGGTGAAGCGTTCAAAGCTGCCAAGACACGCACAACGACTCTCAAGCGCAGCGAGGTTAGCCAAATCAAATATGACCTTGTTGGCAAGATTGCGGAAGGCACCGTTCTGACCCGTAAGACCGTCGTTGAAATTATCAAGGGTATCTCTCCGGTGAAGTTCGCTATGTATAAAGCCAACCCCGAAGAATTTATCACGAAAGTGATTCGCCTTATCAATGAACAGAAAGCGACGATGATTGTTGAGCATATCACTTACGACCAAATTGAAGGCGAATATGACAGCACCATCTTCACGGCGGAAAAATCATCGACAAGCATTGACAAAGCGTTTAAGGCTTCTAAGCATATTCAAGATTATGTGTTTACTGACGGCTACGCTGAAAAGAGCGTCGAGAGGCGGTTTGCAGAGGACTTGGATAATGCTGACGAGGTTTGTGTTTACGCTAAGCTGCCGAGAGGATTCCATATTCCCACCCCTGTTGGCAACTACTCTCCCGACTGGGCGATTGCCTTCAAAGAGGGAACGGTAAAGCATATTTTCTTTATTGCCGAGACTAAGGGCACAATGGAAAGTTTGAGCTTAAAGCCGATTGAAAAGGCGAAAATCTCCTGTGCAAGAAAGCTCTTTAATGAGATTTCTACGGAGAACGTAAAGTATCATGATGTTGACAGCTATCAGCACTTGCTTGACGTGATGAAGTCGCTTTGATGGGAGGAAGAATAATGAAATTCGGATTGAGAACACCTTCTTTGAAACGCTCCTTTAGTGCAAGGACTAAAGGACGAGCAAAGCGAGCCGTAAAGAAGGCTCTGATACCTGGTTATGGTAAAAAAGGAGCAGGCTGGATTAAGAACCCAAAGAAAGCTGCATACAACAAAGTTTATCACAAAACATCGTTTAGTCTGTGGGATTTATTCAAGTAAAGCAAAAGTAACGGAGGTATAGACGATGAAGCAAAGAACTTATATCGCAATCGACCTTAAATCGTTCTATGCCTCCGTTGAGTGCCGTGAACGAGGGTTAGACCCAATGGATACAAACCTCGTTGTGGCGGACGAAAGCCGCACGGACAAAACGATTTGTCTCGCTGTTACTCCATCGCTTAAAAACTACGGAATTTCCGGGCGAGGACGACTTTTTGAAGTGAAACAACACGTCAAGGAGGCAAACGCAGGAAGGCAGCACGATGCACCGGGGCGGCGGCTCGTAGGCTCATCGTATCTCTTTTCCGAACTGCAGGCTAACACGGAGCTGGCCATAGATTTCATCATTGCACCTCCGAGAATGGCTTACTATATGGAATACAGCACTCGCATATATGAGGTCTATATGAAGTATATCGCACCGGAGGACATTGTGGTGTACTCTATCGACGAAGTATTTATGGATGTTACAGATTATCTGAACACCTATAAACTCTCTGCTCATGACCTTGCCATGAAAATTATTCTGGATGTGCTCGACACGACCGGTATTACTGCGACCGCAGGCATCGGGACAAATCTGTTCTTATGCAAGGTCGCTATGGATATTATGGCAAAACACATTCCAGCCGACGAGAACGGAGTCCGTATTGCGGAACTTGATGAAATGAGCTTCCGAAAAAATCTGTGGTCACACCGACCTCTCACAGATTTCTGGAGAGTCGGCAAAGGCTACGCAAATAAACTTGAAGCAAACGGAATGTTCACGATGGGCGATGTTGCTCGTTGCTCCATTAAGAACGAGGACTTGTTATATAAGCTCTTTGGAAAAAATGCAGAGCTTCTTATCGACCACGCTTGGGGCTGGGAGCCTTGCACCATTGAAGCAATCAAAGCGTATAAGCCAAGCACAAACAGCCTCGGTTCGGGACAGGTTCTCCATTGTCCATACAAAGCAGAGAAAGCGAAACTCGTTTTGCGAGAAATGGCTGACCTGCTCGTGTTGGACTTGGTGAGCAAAGGGCTTGTGACCAATCAAATCGTAATTACTGTCGGCTACGATATTGAAAATCTGACCGACCTGAACATAAAAACCAAATACCACGGTGAAATTACAACCGACCATTATGGGCGAAAAATTCCCAAACACGCTCACGGTACGGCTAATCTCGACGGCTATACTTCTTCTACAAAGGAAATCCTTGAAGCTGTGTCGGAACTGTACGACCGAATCGTGGACAAGAATCTCTTGGTTCGCAGGCTTAACATCACCGCAACTCGTGTTGTGGATGAAGCATCTGCTCCGAAAAAGAACGACGGATACGAGCAGCTTGACTTCTTTACAGATTATGCTGCTCTACAAGCGAAACAGGAAAAAGAAAAAGCTGAGCTTGAACGTGAACGAAAGATGCAGCAAGCCATGCTTACAATAAAAAAGAAATTTGGAAAGAACGCTATTCTGAAAGGCATGAGCCTTGAAGAAGGTGCGACCGCTAAAGACCGTAACGAGCAAATCGGTGGGCATAAGGCGTGACGGATTTCAGAAAGAGGAAAGATATATGCTGACAATAACGGAAATCAAGTCCTATATTTCCGAAGCAATCACACAGTATCAATCCGTATATGTAGATGCTGATATAGTATCCGTTACGGTGTGCCCTGCTTCACGTAGGCGGGCTGTTCGGAACCGAGTCATAAATGAGTGCGGCCTTGATTATAAAGAGGATGCGTATGGGACCGATGCCGAGGTGATTTTCGGTCCCAACGGAAAGCAGATTTTGATATATCAATCCATGATGAAAACAAAGCAGCAGGTCTTTCATGCGCTGTGGCACGAGTTTGGTCATCTTCTGTCTGGCGATGAAAAACAATACGGCATCAACCTTGAACGTGATACCCCAATGCGTTCCGGCTATGCTGTGTTCAATGAGTTCGTTGCCGAATATATCGCTTACACGGTGAATGATGCAGAGCCTTTTAGAAACGCTATGGGGTCGCACATATATCTGCAAATGGCTTTCCAGGAAGAACGCACAATAAACCCATACTGGCTAAGTCGGTATTTTGCTATCGTGCTTGGTGACTCAACAGTCTCGGAAGATGAGTTTGCCTTTGGACAATCTCTCGTTAGCCCTGCTGTTTGGAATTATATCAACCAGATTTTGAATGTGCTTATTTCACAGATTAAGAAGCCCGACTTCTGGATTACCGATGCAGAATTTTTAGAAACACTTGGCTGCTTGTTTGATGATATGTTCCATCTTGTATTCATGGGAGCATAAAATCTAAAACCGGAGGTGAACTGTATGCCCGATTATGATGATATTATCAACCTACCACATCATGTCTCCGCCAAGAGACCGCAGATGTCTATGCTTGACCGTGCGGCGCAGTTCGCTCCTTTCGCAGCTCTCACGGGTTACGATGCCGCAATCAAATAAACCGGACGGCTCACAGAGGAAAGAATTGAGTTGGACGAGGAGAGCTTGAATATGCTCAATATGAAATTTCAAATGCTTGTCGATGTCCTGGATGATGAGCATGAAGTCACATTCACATACTTCAAACCCGATGAAACAAAAGCCGGTGGAGCATATATCACAGCGACGGGTTGCGTGAAAAAGATAGACGACTTTGAGCGTACCATCACAATGATAGATGGAAAGAAAATCCCGATGGATGATGTATATTCGATTGAGAGCGATACGATTAAGTTCATGGATTAGAATTTAGGGCGCAAGCACAATCAAGGGGAACGGTTTTAGCAAGCAGTGCATAGCGGTACCCACAATGCAAAAATTTATAGACCCCTGCCGAAGCAGGAGTCCATAAATCGCTTGTCGAGGAAACATCCCCGAACCCCTTTAACACAGATTTCATCTGTGGCTACGCATCGTTCCGACGCTAATGGAGCACGGTCATTCACGACCGTGCTCTTTCTCTTTGCGTGGATCTCGCTGGGCGAGGTCACGCAATTCTTCGTAGTTCGCCGTGTGTACGGCAACGTCACGAAGCTCGTCCCGAACCTTTTTGAGTGCGGCATACGCTTCCTTTTTCGTGGTAAGCAGCTCGGCAAATTCTACTTGCAGGCTCTTGACGGTCGGGAGCTTCTTAACCCCCAATTCGTCAAATGCTTTCTTCGCTGCCTTGTGGATGATGATGTCATCCTCGTATTTCTCCAAAAACTTTTTAGAGTAACCGGACTTGCGGTAAGCGATATACACATCCCTTGTTTTGGAATAATTGACGATATGGGTCTTTAGCACATTGACCTCGGCAATACGATTTTGAGCTTCTGTGATTTTCGCAGAAAGCTCTTTTTCTTTCTTTGCCAGTTCGGATTTGCGAGCTAACATTGCATTATAGTCCAGACCGTGTTCGTCCATATAGAGCTTTGTTTTCGCCATTCGCTTTAGGTTCTCAACCGTAGCCCAGCGACGATAGCCCTCACCCTTACCGGCGGCGAGCTTGGCTTGAATGTCGATAATGCTTTGTGCCCGGTTAGCATCCCACACGTTTCTACGCTTCTTCGGAGAATGAACCTTTTGTCCTTTGATGATGGCACGGATGGCATTCTCATCGTACTCATCGCCCAGGGACTTCAATCGAACATTTTTCTGAAAGTCCGAATGCGTGAACGCAAGGTGTTTTCCATTCTTTGCGGTAAAGCCTTGCTCGGCAAGAAGTGAAAGGAACGCATCGAAGTCGTGGGGCTTTTGCTCCAGCGCTTCATCAATGGCAATACGCAGTCGCTCCCGATTTGGCATTTGAGCCTTGAAGCCCCTCCACTTGCTGTACGCCGTTCCGCCTCTTTGCGGATTTTGAATAACGGAAAGCTGATGTTCCGTACAGATAAGGTCACTCAGCCTTGCCACAGCTCGTGCTGAGCCGAAGAAATTTCTGAACTTCCGTTTATTATCAAGCGTGGTGGAGTTCCAGATGATGTGATTGTGGATATGGGCTTTATCTGTATGGGTGCAGACAATGAAAGCGTGTTTTCCCTTGAGAAAGCGAGAGGCGAAATCATAACCGATTTGATTTGCCTCCTCCGGTGTTACTTCTCCAGGTTTGAAAGACTGGCGAACTTGATATGCGATTACATCATTCTTTTCTTCTCTGCCGGTATAGTGCCGGTACTGCCGTTTTGCCAAAGCAAACTCAGAATCAACTGAGCGTTTGTCGCAGGCATAGCAGGAAATCAATTCACCGCCCTCGGTCTTTTCCGGGTTCTGTGCGTAATCCGTTCGCAGGCTGATGCTCTCTGCAATGGATTTTCCTTTTTGTGTGTGCATAGCAATTATGCGTGTCGTTGCAATAATCATTCACCTCCAATCTATGTAAAAACGGGTACAGCCGAAGCCATACCCGTCTCACTCTCACTTCGACACAGCCTGTGTCGAAGTTGTATTATCCGTAAATCGCATCCTGCACGAAGTAGCGGAATCTCTGCATTTGTCCTATCATCCACGCTGCCAACATCGGAATCCCCAAAGGACTTATAAGGAACGCAAACACCAAAACGATGATGCCGTTGGTCACATTGTCCAGTATCAAAATTGTAAGACCGAGGATTCCGAAGATGGTGCCGAGGATACCGAATACCCAGGCGGAGAGCCTCAATACCAAGGCAAAAAGCCAGATGGCAAGTATAAGAACTGCGATTACAGGTGCAAATAATATCTTCAAAAAGAACTTCATGGATAAGCCCTCCTTCCTTTCGACTATATTTTACCGCAGCATGATGAAATCAACAAGGATGTCACCGGGCAGATTCAGTTGATGGATGCGAGTTTATCGAGGATATGATTGTCGGCTTCCCAAATCTGCTCCAGCATCATCTTCATTTCGTGGATGTCATCATCATAGATGCGACCCGTGGAATTGACTCTACGAGCAATCTGATTGAAGTTGTTGCTGGTACGGCGCAGCAAGGAAATGAAGTCACGCAGTTCTGGCAGCTCCAGCTTTACCACATATCCGTCAATCGCCATTTTACGAAGATACGCCGCCATGTTGTTTGTGCCTGCTTGTTCCATGCGCTTATCAATCATCTTGCGTTCTTCCGGGGTGACTCGGAACTTCACTTGAATGGGTCTGTTGCGATTTGCCATTACAGTTCAGCCTCCTTTTTCTTGGTGGGAGCCTTGGCAGGCATATCGACTTTTGCCTCGTACAGCTTTTTCAGCACGGACGGTTTTTTTTCTTTTTCAAGCGCCTGCACTTTTCTGAACCGATTGACAAACAGATTGATGAGACCGGGATGAGCATGGCTGCATACATACTCATGGGTTCTTCTGCCGCCCCACGCATCTGCATCCCTTGGAATCGGAAAGTCCTTTGCCCATTTCTTGTTGTCATCAGAAATGCGACCATCCCAGTCTTTATCCTGTACGGTGTTTGCCAGAACAAAGGCAGTACGTTCCATGCCAAAACGGTCAACGACCTCTTTCACGCAAGAACCATCAAGCCGGTTATCGGTGTAGTGATTTGCAATGGCTTCTTCAATGGCGTTCTTGCATTCCACATTGGCACGGTGAGAGGCACGATACACTTCCAGTTCGCTGTGCTCTTTTGCAAAGGTCGCAGAGTAAGTGTACACAGGTAGATTGCGGAGAATCTCAGCCTGCTTCTCGATAGCAGCATTGGCACTTTTCTCGATACAATCTCTGATAACATCCATGTGGTCGCCCTCGACATTTTCAAAGATTTGAAAAATACTCTCCAAAGGCTTTTCGGATGCCAACAATGCTTTCGCCTGTTCGTCGGTTACGTTGTGATATTCCATCGCAAGAACGATGTCCTCACGCATCACATATTCGTAAGCGTGATTCAAGATTTCTTCGAGCGGCTGTTTTACCAGCCACCCTTTGAAGTTCTCCTGTTCCGCATAGAGTTTTTCGTACAGTTTGGTATTCAGTTCTTCATTGGTCATCAGCGTTCCTCCTTTGCATGAGCTTTCTTTCCGGCGGTCGGAGTGTCCGTTGCTTTCATATCATTGAGCTTCTGTAAGACGGACGGTTTCTTGGCTTTCACTCGTTCGTCCTCCATAGGGAGAACGACGAGCTTGCCGTTGAGCCTCACAAACATTTCAGGAGTGTTGAACGTTTCCTTGAACTGCTTCATGTGCTCTGGGGTGAGCGAGATGAAATCCTCCTCGCCCAATCCCACGATAAGGAAGGTGCCTGCGACCACATCATAGATTTGTCCATCTTCATCACGCAGAACACGGTTGAGCTGCTTTCCGGTCAGCTTTGCCTCCTCGTCACAGATGATGGCCACAGGCTCCTCATAGGGATAGACGGCTTGAATATAGCCGCCTACCTCATGCTGCAAAGAAGAAAGCCCCGACGAAATTTCTTTCGTATAGGGCTTCTTCTCCGGTTCCACTACCAATACTTTGATTTTTTCGTTATCCATATCAGCGTACCTCCTCTTTGGATTTTTTCGGTTCCGTCCTGCTCTGGGTTCCGTAGAAATGGAGCTTCTGCAGAACAGACGGTTTTACAGATTTGGCAATCTCGGCTCTCGGCGGAGCTTCTTCTGCCATCGCTTCAAGTGGGGTCTTATCGTCGATGTTCAGAGCGATATTGAGTTCAGCCAGCCTTGCAGCTTTTTGCTTCAGCTCTGCCTCCTGCGGGAACGGCTTGCCGAGTTCCTGCTTTGCCGTTTCCATCTGTGCATACAAGCTGTCGAGTTTGCCTTGCACGGTGGCAAGGCGTTCAGCCATACCGTTCAGAGCGTTGTCGATTCTCGTTAAATTACCACGAGGGTCTTTGCCGAGGGTCACACGATGGGTCATTTGTCCTTTGAGGGTCAGAACATAATCACGCCCGAAGTCCTCCAGGGTGAGCGACATCGTAAAGCCCCGGTAAGTGCCAATCTGCACCGGGTCAAGTCCCTTAACATCTTTGAACGCATCGACGAGGGCGGCACCAGCGTTTTCCTTATCGGTGAGGACATCGCCTCTCACGGTCATACCGGCAAAGCCGTCAACGGGGTGCGGATGCTCGGCAAGCGTTTTCATATCGGCGTTAAAGCCTTCAATGAATTTCTTGTTCTGTTCAATCTGTTCGGGGAAATAACGGAGCAGATTGTCCTCCAGGCGGTACTGCTGACTTTGGTGGTTTGCCTTCATCAGCTTCAAACGAGCGACATCCACATCCAGGTCCATCTTCTCCTTGATACGCTCATCACCGGCGCACAGAGCTTTGATTTCTGCGTAAGACAATGCCGTTTCGTCAATATCGTCGCAGGCTCTCACAGGAGATTTGGAAGTCATAATCTGCGAGATAAACTTCTGCTTGTTCTCCAAGGTCTGCCAGAGGTAGGCGTCAAAAGTTGCCTCTGTCACATAGCGGTAAATGTGGACTTCGGGATTCATATTGCCCTGGCGAATGATACGACCGGAACGCTGTTCAAGGTCGCCGGGTCTCCAGGGTGCATCAAGGTCGTGGAGAGCGATAAGTCTGTCCTGGACGTTCATACCGGCCCCCATCTTAAAGGTCGAACCCATCAAAACACGAACCTGTCCCGAACGGACTTTGCTGAACAATTCCTTTTTGCGGGCTTCGGTATTTGCCTCGTGGATGAAAGCAATCTGTTCTCTCGGAATACCCTTGGCAACGAGCTTGTCACGAATGTCATCGTACACGGTAAAGGTTTGTTCCTCCTCTGTGCCGCCGTCTTTCTCTGCAAGGTGCTCCAATGCTCGGAGTTCGGGGCTGTCGAGATTTCCTGCAGGAGCTTTGGCAGCTCGCTTGGTTGCCGTGCTTTTCGGTGTGCTCAAATCACAAAACACGAGCTGGGTCAGCTTGTCAGCGTGACCATTCTCCCAAATGCGGTGAATGTTATCTACGCACATATTGACCTTGCTGGTCGGCTCATCGGGAAGATTGGGGTTGATGATACGCTGGTCAAGACCGAGCTTTCGTCCGTCAGAGGTGATGCGAAGCATATTGTCAACGGACGGGTCAACCTTACCCGAATGAACCGCAGCGGCTCTTTCGGATAGCTCCTGTACCATCGCCTTTTGGATTTCCGTAGGCTGTGCCACTTCGTTGTGGTAGATAGGTGTCGGGGTCGGCAGGTTGAGCTGGTCGGCTGTCTTAATATCTGCCGCCTCTTTGAACAGGTTCATCAGTTCAGGCAGGTTGAAAAACTTTGCAAACCGGGTTCTTGCACGGTAGCCGGTTCCTTCCGGTGCAAGCTCAATAGCGGTTGTGGTCTCACCAAAAGTGGAAGCCCAACAGTCAAAGTGAGCGAGCCCCTTGCCTCGGATGGTGTCGTGTTGAAGGTATCGCATCATGGTATACAGCTCGGTCATGGAGTTTGAGACGGGTGTGCCCGTTGCAAACACCACGCCTCGGCTATCGGTCAACTCGTCGATATAGCGGCACTTCAAGAGCATATCCGAGGACTTCTGTGCATCGGTGGTCGAGAGACCTGCCACGTTTCGCATTTTGGTGTAGAGGAACAAATTTTTATAATTGTGCGCCTCGTCCACATAGAGACGGTCTACACCAAGCTGTTCAAAGGTAATCACATCATCCTTGCGGGAGCTGTCCTGCAATTTTTGCAGACGGGTTTCCAAGCCCTTCTTTGTTCGCTCCAAGGATTTGATGGTGAAGCGTTCTGCTCGGCTGGCTTTGAGTTCTTCCAAGCCTTCTTCAATCTCTGAAATCTGCTCCTGCAAGAGCCGTTCCTGCCGTTCCTGGGAAACGGGAATACGCTCAAACTGGCTGTGTCCAATGATAATGGCATCGTAGTCGCCGGTGGCAATTCTGCCGCAGAACTTTTTGCGGTTTCTCGGCTCAAAGTCCTTTTTGGTGGCGGCAAGGATATTGGCAGAGGGATAGAGACGGAGAAACTCACTTGCCCATTGTTCGG
>OGOV01000570.1_pt1 | contig 37683 bp, 37 predicted proteins | sample 1552711 | NCBI WGS metagenome assembly OGOV01 (sample SAMEA2580216, study PRJEB22360) | human gut metagenome | biome: human gut; feature: human-associated habitat; material: faeces | place: Denmark | collected 2008/2010 | reverse complement strand
TTTTGTCGCTTTGCAAGCAAAATCCCACTAAACCCTATAGGTTGCGGATTTGAGGATAATATGTTTTTTTGAAAAATGTTGGATGTGCTAACTGCTGAAAATCAGTAGTTACGTTCTAACGGTGATTTACTATTGAACAAACAGGTGATACAAGAGCAAAAGTATCTTTAGCTTGTATTGAGGGTGCTTTCAACATATATATATTTTAAAGAATGAAGTATGTTTGCAATGTTAAATGATAACTTTGCCACCAAATCTCGGACAAGTATAATATTTAGCTTATGATGAGCATATATACAAATAAGTCAGACTTGTTTATGAGTGCTGCTGAGGATATTAACAACGATACTAATAAATGCTATTTTTTAGTAGTTCCTCATAGTGCTTATTATAGTTGCCTTCTTCTCATGAAGCATCTTTGTTATAAGAAGTTTGGCATCAATAATGAGAATGAAATGAAGAATGATGTTGATTCAACGCTTCATGGCTCACATGAAATTATGATTGGGTATGTTCGTAAGCGAATGACACAGGCTTGTACTTCTATCATGGATAAGAAAAAAGTTGTGGAATTTGCTAACAAAATAGGTCAGTTGAAAAAGTTGAGAACTAAAGCTGATTATGAAGAAGTTGATATTACTTCTACACAAAGTAATCAAGCAATTGAGTTAGCACAGGATGTTAGAAATATATTAAAACATTTTAGATATGGTAGCGTTTGATTATTTGAAAGTACAATTGACGGAATTTGTCAAAACTTTCAAGAATGTAAAAGTCAATTATGAGTACGACCAATTGGCAAACTTACATACGATTGAAGTATTACCACAGGTAGTGTTTGATAGTGATGAGTTTGCTATATGGGAATGTGATTTCTTTGAACTTGCTTACGACGCAATCCCTTATGAGGATATTTCTTTTATCTCAGAAGATGCTTATGTTGGAATAGAGCATATTGATTGGAGTATTCAAGGTTCAGACTATGCCCAAGGTGGTTTGAGGTTGGATGATCACATCACCATAAATGATTCTTCTGAGGACGTAGATACTTATAAGGAGAATTCTGTTGATTTTAATACGATGTCACCGGAATTCTATGATACTTATACTGCAGTTGAAATAGAATCACTTGACTTGGATTATACCAGTAACGAGTATAAGGATAAAATCGTGTTAAATAATAAGGAAATCGTAATGTCATTTGATGACAGTTTATTACAAGCAGCTTAAATATGATGGACAATATTAAGGACAAGCAATCTGGATTTAATGTAGAGAGTATTCTGCTCACAGAATCTAGTTTTACCCGCAAAGGAAAAATAAACTTTAGTGAATCGGAGCAGGAGGTATCTTTTGAAACAGGTGTAGGTTCAAAGGATAATACTGTAAACGTTAAGCTTACTACCACTGTAACGAATAAGCTTAAAGATGAAGAGCAATATAAGATAGTGGTATCTTTTGTTGGGGTTTTTAAGAGAACTGGTAATTCTCAAATATTGGACAATGAACAGTTTGGTAGAATTAATGGTGCTGCCATCATTTTTCCTTTTGTTCGTGAGCATATTGCCAATATCGCATTAAAGGCTGGACTGGGAAGTGTTATACTTCCACCTGTGAATTTTACAAAGATTAATCGCAAAGATTAGATAGAATTAGCTTATGGCTCAGGGAAAGAATGCATATATCAGATACATGGTCTTAGACCGCTGCTTTCGTGATTGGAGAAAGAAATATTTTATCGACGACCTGGTTAAAGCCTGTAATGAAGAGCTTTTTTATTATGATGGTTCTTCCGTTACTGAGCGACAAGTTCGTGCAGATATAAGCTTTATGCAACGGAAGGCAGGTGGGGCTATCCCTTTGGTAACAAAGAGAGAGGGTCATAAAGTTTATTATCGTTATTCTGATTCAAACTTTTCAATTAAGAATCTTCCAATGAGTCAGCAGGAGGCAGAATTGCTTTCAGATACCATTAGTATGTTGTCTCGATTCAAAGGATTGCCAAATCACGAATGGTTGGAAGCCACTATTGCTCAGATGAAATCAACCTTCAATTTGGATAATGCTCAGCAGTCATACGTTAGCTTCTCGCAGAACGAAGATTTGCGTGGACTGAATTATTTTTCCCGATTGTATGAAGCAATAGCGAGTCATCAGGTGGTATCGCTTCAATATCATAAGTTTACTGGTGAAGCTTGGGAACGTCTGGTACATCCTTATCAATTGCGCCAATATAATAATAGGTGGTTCTTGGTGGGCAAGGAACCTGCCAAGTCTGAAAAGTTACCGCTGGTTGTTATACCATTGGACAGAATTGATGATTACAAGGTATTGGAGAAAGAATCCTATGAACCGTATGAAGGAGATATTGACGCTTGTTTCAAGGATATAGTAGGAGTATCACTAAAGTTCAATGAATCTTGCAGCCATATTGTCATCAAGGCATATCCACCCACCTCTTCTTATATAGAGACAAAGCCTATTCATCATTCACAGCGGGTAGTTGAACGACACGAAGAATATACTATCTTCTCTTTAGACTTGATTCCGAATTATGAGTTCGAGACGATAATGATGTCTTATGCTGATAATTGTGAGATACTTGAACCCCAAGATTTGAAGGAAAGTCTTGTAGGTCGAGCTAAAAATATCATAAAATATAATGCTGATATATAATTTCCGGAAACAATGAAGCAGGTCTGCAATGTTAAGAGGTACTTTTGCATCATAAATAATTAAAAAGTATTGATATGACAGTAAGTTCTTCTTTTTCAACGTTTCTTGATAATATCAAGGTTGATAATTACGAAAAGATTGGTAGTCGTTATAACGAAATTACCAAGAAGTTAAATAAAACATTTAGAGATACCGATTCTGAAACTGCAAATAGTTTGAGAGTTGGTTCGTATGGACGTTATACTGGTATAAAAGGTATCTCTGATTTGGATTTGTTGTATATCATGCCAAAGTCTAAATGGGATACATACAAAAATTCTCCAAAGACTTTGCTGGCTGATGTACGTGATGCCCTGCAAGAACGTTATCCCACTACAAATATCAAGTACGATCGTTTGGTGGTAGATGTGTTCTTTACAGATTTTACTTTTGAAGTTCAACCTGTTTTTGAAGAGGAGGGGGATGATGGATATACTAATTATAAATATCCTGATACTAAATACGGCTGTTATAAGATTACCAAGCCAAAACAAGAACAGAATGCGATGACTGAGTTTAAGGAGAATCATGGTACGCATCACCGCTTGTTGTGTAAGATGACAAGATCTTGGAAGAATAATATGGGGGTTGCAATGGGTGGCCTTCTTGTTGATACGTTGGCATACAATTTCTTGAAAGACCGTGATGATTATGATTTCGCCTCATATTCAGATTTTGATGATATGTGCAAGGACTTCTTTGGGTTCCTTAAAGACCAACCTAAACAAGACCACTATCAAGCGTTGGGCAGCAACCAGGATGTTAAGGTTAAACACCCATTTAGGAGTAAGGCGGGCAAAGCTTACGGTAAAGCTAAGCAAGCAATAGCTGAGGAAACTGATGAGTCTAGAAACGATGCTTGGCGTGAAATCTTTGGCAAAGAGTTCCCAAAGGCAGAAGATAGTCTTACAGAAGCACGTTGCTATGCACAAACATATGATGATAATGAACAGTTTGTCGAAGATAAGTATCCTGTCGATATATTGTATGACTTGAAAATAGATTGCAAGATAGAACGTAAAGGGTTCAGACCAATATTTTTACGAGATTTGTTGTCACAGAAGAAATTGATACATCATGATTATACCTTGAAGTTTTATATAGCTTCAACTGATGTACCAGGTGACTATATTGTAAAATGGAAGGTGAAGAATGTAGGTGACGAAGCAAAACGTCGTAATTGCTTGAGAGGTTTTATAGAAAACCCTAATCTTAGCAATAATGGTCGTAAAGAAACATCCAATTTCTTTGGTCCTCATTACGTAGAATGTTATATCATCAAGAATGGTGTGGTGGTTGCACGAGATAGAATATTGGTTCCTATAGAACATTAAATGAAAGCGATTATGGATGAAGATAAGGTTATTAAACTTTTAGATTCTCAAATTCGAAATTCGTATGGCAATGTATTTTGGACTCATAAGATACACGAGAAGGATGCTGACATTTATAGATGCTGGAATAATTGGATAAAGATAGCTCAAATTGTATTGTCTGCTATTTCTACAACAGGTATAATCTTCATCTTGTTTGGTGTAAGTCAAAATACGCCATTACGAGATGGTCAGTATGATTGTGTTAGATGGGCAGCACTAATATCATCTGGTATATCCGCATTGTTAGTTATTGCCAATTCCTTGGCTAAAGGCTATGACTTGGGTGAACTTTCTGCATCTCATGGTGCGACAGCCTTGAAATTATTGGATTTGAGAGAGGAATATCTTTCTCTACTTTATGACATTAAGGCAAAAAGTATAAATGTGGAAGAAATCCAAGAAAGACGAGACGAACTTAAAGAACGCACTTTATCTGTATATGCTAATGCACCTCGAACCACATCTAGAGGATATGGCAAGGCAGCTAAAGCTATAGAGGATGGAGAGCCTTTTTTCACAAAAGATAGTTTGAACAAAATTCTTCCTGTTGATTTGCAAGAGGAATAGTTCTGATGATAAAATGTCCTAGTATAGAAAGGAATAAGTATCCTTGCTTATAAATGCTCATTTAGATGAAAAGAGTCTTGAGGCTGAAGAAGCAGAATTTAAAAATAGAGCGTCTTTATGCTTTCAATATTAATTTGAAATTTAAACATAAATTTTAAGAATATGGAAAAATTAGTCGTGATGGTTGGTTTAAAGCAACCAGGCAATAATATTCAATTATTGGGTAGCTGTTTTGCTGTACCAAAGAATGGATACTTTGTAACTTGTAGACATGTCATAGGTGATCATACGGATAATTTAGTATTAGTTTCATCTGTGGATTCCAACAACATACATGAGTATCAAGATACTTCAAAAAATCAATGTCGTATCTTGGATGTTCAATCCATTGAATGTGTTAATCCTTTGTGTGATTTAGTAGTTTTGAAAACTGCTCACTTAAGGATAGATTCTTGCCCAATAGGAAGTCTTGATGAACTCCAGGTGGGGGATGATGTTGAGATTATAGGTTATCCACATTGTGTAAATGATTGGCAGATGCATATTTTGACAGTACAAAAAACTATGGTAGGAGCAAAGATTCTTAGAGCTTCTCAAGGTATAAAATATAAATATGCAATATTAAATGTACAAACTCGTCCTGGTCAATCTGGTTCTATGGTCTTTTGCCCTCGTTTACAGAAAATTATAGGAATCCTTGTTGGAGGGTATGCACCTGCATCTGGTATCATGTTGGCTGGTATTAACCCTCATGAATTAAATCAAACTTCTTTTTGCTTGAGTGCAGAATACATAAACGAAATGCTTGAGGAATAATGGAAATAGTAGATGAAAGCCTTGAAACATGGTTGGGTGTTCTGAAACCTTATCAGCGGAATACGATAAAGGCTTTATTGGCGAATAATGATGGAGATGAAGAAAAAGTTGCTAATTTGTGGTTGAGTAGTTTCGGTCCAATTAATACTGCAACATTTGGTGGTTTATCATCTAGCGAATCCAAAAAAAACTATTGGAAATGTCTTAAAGATGAACTCAATAAATTGATTTGTGGGGATTCTTATGAGGAAGATAGAAAGCAGTTTTTGGATATGGGTGGCTTGATTAATATTGGTGCTTCTTCTCAAATAGCAGCATTCTTAGCTCCTATTATAGGGGTGAGTGCTTCATTCTTGACTCCAGCAATCGTTTTGATGTTGCATACGATAAGTAAGGTGTCCGTAAACGCATATTGCTCTATGATTAAGAATGCTTAGCCAACTTATCGTTAGTATCCATAAGATTTCTGCCATAACCATGATGGGAACGTAAGGCTGCTGCCTTGGAATCTGCTGTGGCTTTTTTGAAGGAAGAGAATAAGGCAATAATGCAGGAAACCTTAAAAATCAAGTCAGAAACAAAGAAACTTCGTGAGGAAAGAGAACGGATGAGTGAAGAATTGTTGCAGAAAAAGCATGAGCTAGACCTGTTGAAAGCTACCTCTTACCCGCATGAAAGATGGGGATAAGTACTATAAGTCTATGGCTCCATGTTACTATGTTGATAAAACAGATGAGGTGAAGGAGTGTGCTTAGCAATCCTTCACCCTAAAAGATAATGCAAACGAGCGCAATGAAAGCTAGCTTTCAAATTGCCGAGTGCAGCTTATCTTCTACAATAACGATACAAAATAACTTTTTTCAAAAAAAGATAAGTGTAACTACTTGTAATATAGTGGGGATGCAGTATTGGTGATATGGCGATAGACCTGTGTAGAATAATTATTTAATATTAAACGTTTTATCCATATGTTAGAGTTGATAAGTAATATTATAGTTAAAGGTGGAGCCTTTGCTGAAGATACATCCTTACCAATATTGTGCAAGCGATTGAATCTTCTGTATGGCCGAAACGGAAGTGGTAAATCTACAATTGCTAAATGTTTAAAGACTCTATCTCAAACTGCTAGTGATTGCAATTATACCGCAAGCTTTCTTGATAATAAAAATAAAGAATTAGACTCAAATGTATATGTCTATGATGAGAATTTTGTTTCTGACAATTTTAAAATAAATCAAGATGGTTTGACTTCGATAGTGATGTTGGGGCATCAGGTTGGATTAGATGAGAAACTAAATAAATTAGAGAAGGAACAAAGTGTACTTCTTGAAGCATACAATGGATTTTCGGAAAGCGAAAGACAATTTGATGATTCTTCTAATGATAAATCACCATTATGGCATTTTAATGTTATAAAGAAAAAACTAAGTGCGAATGGTGGATGGGCTGAGCGTGATAGAATAATTAAGGACAATTCTATCAAATCGGCAGTAACAGTTGACATTTTTCAAGAATTAATGGAATTGTCCAAAGCTCATATATCGTATGCAAGATTGCGTCGTGAGTATGACGAGAAGATGGAAATCTTTCAAAAAGTAAAGAAAGGCGGTATTAAAATAGAACTGCTTTCTAATAATGTTATTTCAAATCATATTGATCAATATAAGAAATTACTTGAACTCCATTTGGAAGAACCACATCTTAGCAATCGAGATAAAAAAATAATAGAATTGGTCCGATCTGAACATGGAAATTATCTTAATCAAATACATCCAGTTTTTGATAATCAAGATATGACCGTATGTCCACTTTGTCTTCGACCTATGTCAGTTTATGACAAAAAAGACTTATTCCTTAAGATTCAGCAGTTTTTTAACAAAGAGTCAGAGGTATATAAACAGCAACTACAAGCGATGATAAAGTCGTTGTCCGGTTGGCAACCTATTCAACTTAGTGATTTGGTTAAAGAAATAATAGGCAAGGATACTACTGATATGTTCATCAACTGTGGAAACGAACTGCGGCAGAATTATATTAAGCTCTGTGATGTCTTTACCGAAAGATTACAAAATGTATATGGCATGCAGCCTTATTTTAGTTGGTATGAGATAAAGGAAGAACAAGATAAGTATTCTCTCTTATTGGACAAGATTAATTCCGCTATCCTCTATTATAATAAAGAGATAGAACAGAAATCTAGATTGAAGCGCGAATTGATAGCATTGAATAAGCAGATTTCTTCATTGCAATTAGTAGAGAACTTTAAACTCTATAGCGAACGTCTGAATGAACAACGAATTAATTCAGAAAAATTGAAAAGTTCAAGTAGTGCTTTGCTTAAGGTTAGATATGAAATATCACAAGTTCGTTCTCAAAAAACGCAAGTATCCATTGCTTTGGATTTTATTAATGATGCTCTTTCTTACATATTTTTTGATAAGAAGAGGATGGTCTTAGAGAATTCAGATGGAATTTACGTTTTGAAGGTTAATGGTAAAGATGTAAAACCTAAAGATGTTTCCACAGGTGAACGCAATGCTATAGCTTTAAGCTATTTCTTTGCAAAGATGTTTGAGAATCATGAGAAAGAAAGTCGCTATTCAGAGGAAGCATTGGTTGTGCTTGATGATCCAATAACAAGTTTTGATAAAGATAATAAAGTTGGTATAATGAGTTTCTTGCGATGGCAGATTAATGCATTATATGAAGGGAATCCTAAAACTAAAGTATTAATCATGTCTCATGAATTGATGACTATATTTAATCTCCAGAAAGTGTATAGCGACATTGATAGGAATCAGTTTCGAGTCTATGAACTGAAGGATAGGCATATTAATGACTTAAATTGCTTTCGTAATGAGCGAAATGAATATAAAAAACTGATGTTGGATGTCTTTGAGGTTGCGTATACTGCAACTTCTAATACATTAACTGCAGGAAATAAAATGCGAAGAATAGAAGAGGCATATTCTTCTTTTATTTGTAATGGAAAATTTGAAACTTTGTTGCATGATAAAGAGTTTTTGAGGAATGTACCATCTTCTAAGAAAGTTTTCTATCAGAATTTTATGAGTCGTTTAGTTTTGAATACTGAAAGTCACATGGAAGAAAGAGTATATGAATTGAATGACTTTTCACCAATGTTTGATGAAGATGAAATACGCAAGACTGCTAAATATTTACTTATGCTATTTTATTATGTCGATGGCTTTCATCTAAAATCTTATCTGGGTGATAAATATTCTATAGTTGAACAATGGATAGTCAATGAAGATCAGGCATAAAATTCTGTTTTAAAATATATAATATATTATGTTACGAACGTTCCAAAATTTTTTAGATAAAAATAAAATTCAGTCTTCTTTCGTTGATGAAAATCGTACAATGATAGAATTTACGATAGATGGACTTCATTATATATTTAGCTATATTATTTCTGATGATCCCTATTATGTAAGAATAGTATTGCCGAATGCAGGTCAAATAGATGAATCAAATTCGGAAACAATAAGGCTGCTTTACGAAATCTCTCGTTCTTATAAAGTAGGGAAAGCATTTTGTATCAATAGTCAAATATGGTTTTCAACAGAATCTTTCGTCTATAATAAGGAAGGTGCTGATATGCTTTTCCAAAGAATGATTTCTGTATTAAAAGATATGTTAAATTATTATAGAATTTATTGTGATGAAAATAACAAACAACAATCAAAGTCAGAATAATACTATACGCAATTCTTACAATGATGTTCCTTTTCAGAAACATTCCTCAAATTGTTCTTGTAGTACAAATACAAAATGGGTGATTGGAATTCTAGTGCTTACTGTGATTTTGCTTACAACATGGATCTTAACCAACTATATTAAGGATGGAAATAATCTTGTGAATTTGTTGGTTAATTTTTCAACACTATTATCTATAGTTCTTTCTGTTTCTTCCATAGCTTTTGCTGGTTATACCTCTATTGAGACTGGTAGACAATATTATAATATGGCCAAAGCTGTTGAAGAAATAAGAACTACTAATGGAATAATGTCTGAGAACTATAAAAACTTAATGGAGCATTATCATGAAACAGTTAAGCTTTTCTCGCAAATCTTAGAGGGTTATGCGAATAACGCTGCTAGTAGTAATCGTGTCAGTGATATCCCCCCAACAGATATCAGCAATGAGGCTACTATTGTTACAGATAAGGCAATGAATGTCAATCAATCGTAATTTTGTAGCAAATGTTAGGACTTCATTACTCTCCAGGCGGTCCCATCCCGCACAACATGGCGTAGACCTTTGATGGTCCGCCAACCTTAGAGCGTAGCGGTTCTGAGCACCGAGTAGGGCGGTTTACATCCTTCCTTCTGAGGAGGAAGGCTTGGTTAGAGGTGGAGCTCCCTTTGGAAAGGGAGACGGAGGGATTCGAAAAAAAAAGAAAAAATAAAAACACAATATCATTATGAATAATTTCAAAGATATTAAAATAGCAGTAGCCGGTACCGGCTACGTAGGTCTGAGTATAGCAACGCTATTGTCTCAGCACCATCATGTAACAGCAGTAGATGTAATCCCAGAGAAGGTGGAGAAACTCAATAATAAGATTTCTCCAATCCAGGACGATTACATCGAAAAGTATTTGGCTGAAAAGCCATTGAACCTCGTGGCAACCCTTGATGGCAAATCAGCCTATAAGGATGCAGACTTCGTAGTGATTGCAGCACCAACCAACTACGACCCAGTGAAGAACTACTTCGATACAACCCATGTAGAAGAAGTCATCGACCTGGTTCTGGAGGTAAACCCGGATGCAGTAATGGTCATTAAGAGTACCATCCCAGTCGGTTATACCCGTAGCCTCTACTTGAAGTATGCCAAGAAGGGCGTGAAGAAGTTCAACCTCCTATTCTCTCCAGAGTTCCTTCGTGAGAGCAAGGCACTCTATGATAACCTTTACCCAAGCCGCATTATCGTAGGCTATCCAAAGATTATCGAGCGCCCTGAGTTCGTAGAGGAGAACGAGGCAATCAAGACTGTAACTAATGTCGAGATGTTGAAGGAAGCAGCCAAGACCTTCGCCGCTTTGCTCCAGGAAGGCGCTATCAAGGAGAACATCGATACCCTCTTCATGGGTATGAAGGAAGCTGAGGCTGTCAAGCTCTTCGCCAATACCTATCTTGCACTCCGAGTAAGCTACTTCAATGAGTTGGATACATACGCAGAGGTAAAGGGACTTGATACCAAGGCTATCATTGATGGCGTAGGTCTGGATCCACGAATTGGCACCCATTACAACAACCCTAGCTTCGGCTATGGCGGTTATTGCTTGCCAAAGGATACCAAGCAGCTCCTGGCAAACTATGCAGATGTTCCAGAGAACCTGATTGAGGCAATCGTAGAGAGCAACCGTACCCGCAAAGACTATATTGCTGATGCTATACTCCAGAAGGCAGGCTATTACAGCTATGCCGATGTCAACTGCTATGATGCCAGCAAGGAGCATAATTGCGTGATTGGTGTCTATCGCCTGACCATGAAGTCAAACAGCGATAATTTCCGCCAGTCAGCCATCCAGGGCATCATGAAGCGTATCAAGGCAAAGGGTGCTGAGGTTGTCATCTATGAGCCAACCCTGGAAGAGGGCAGCACCTTCTTTGGTAGCCGAGTAGAGAACAACCTCGAAGCCTTCAAGGCACAGAGCCATGCCATCATCGCCAATCGTTACGATGCTTGTCTGGATGATGTAAAGGATAAAGTTTATACACGTGATATATTCCGCAGGGATTAGCCACATATGGAAGTAAATAATAAAAGAATTGCAATCAATACAATTATCATCTATTTAAGGATGATAATTACAACAATAATTGGGATTTATACAACGCGTATCGTTTTAGGTAGCTTAGGAGTATCTGATTTCGGCTTATATAATGTCGTTGGTGGCGTTATTGTTATGCTTAATGTTATTAGTGTTGCAATGAATTCTACGACAATAAGATATCTGAACAGAGAGCAAGGTGATCCAAATGGGAATCTGAATAAAATATTTAATTTGTGTCTAGATTTACACATTTTGGGAGCGGTATTTCTGCTTTTGCTTGCCGAAAGTGGCGGAATTTTATATATAAATTATCTTTTAAATGTTCCACCATCAAAGGTTTCTGATGCAATGTTTGTATTTCAAGTTTCTACACTTACTGCTTTAGTTGGTGTCATCAATATCCCGTACCAGTCTTTATTACAGTCTTTTGAAAAATTTGATCAAGTTGCCTATGTTGATATATTGACAGCATTGCTCAAGTTGTTTTTCGTTTTCTTTTTGAAAGGTTGGCAGGGAAATCCTTTACGCTTTTATGCTTTAGGTATGGCCATGATAACTTTTGTGTCGTTTTTTGTATATACATTTTTATGTCAAAAACAATGGCGTTCAATTGTAAAAGTACGTTTCTATAGAGATTGGAATAAATTGAAAGAAATTTTTGTGTTTAATAATTATGTGGCTATTGGGGCTGCGTCTTATTTGGGAAGAAGCCAGGGTAGTACACTTATAGTGAATTACTTTTTTAGTACAGCTATAAATGGTGCAATGTCTATAGCATATCAGGTAGAGAATTATCTAATTATGTTTGTTACTAATATTGGAAGAGCTGCTTCTCCTCAAATTTTTCAATCATATAGTACTGATATAAATCAGTCAATAAAATTAACGGCTCAGGTAACTAAATATAGCAGTGCCTTGATGATACTTATAGTATTTCCTGTTTTTGTCTCCATAGAATGGTTGCTGGAATTATGGTTGGGTAATGTTCCGGAAGGTGCAGTCTTGTTTTGTAAATGGACATTGGTTAGCGCTTTGTTACGTTCTTTATCAGAAGGACTTACTACTCTAGTTCAGGCTAATGGCAAAATTAAATATTTCCAAATTGTGGGTGGTGGACTTGAACTGTTGTGCTTACCTATAGCTATAGTTGCATTTTTACTCGGTGCACCTTCAGAAACAATGATTATTATCTACGCGGTTTTTACCTTTCTGTTTCTGGGAGCAAGACTATTTATGATGCAGAGAATCTTAAAGATGAATATATTACCATTCATTAAGTCTGTTTATATCCCGATATCAGAGGTCTTAGTGGGATGTGTACTATTTGTTTTCATTTTAAAGAAATTCCAACAAATAACTGGAGGTATTCCGCTCCTTGGGGCGGTTGAAGTTGGCATTGTTGCATTTGGATTATTAATTTGGCTTTGCTTTACTAAGAATGAAAGAATTACTCTTAAGGAAAAAATGATGGCAAAGTTTAATCTATTAAGTAAATAAGATAAAATATGAATATAAAGAGAATTATAAGTGCTCTGACAAGTATAAAATGGAAGTACCTTTTTCCCCATTTTTCGTTGGTTTTGTGCAAGAAAGGTGGAAAGTTGGAATTGGAAAAGAGCGTAAAGTTGTTTGGAAGTCGAATTGTTATTAATGAAGATGCATGCTTATGTATTTGTAAGGGTACTAGCCTTAAAGGTTGTCTTATACAATTAGGGAAAAAAGCCAGTATGGTTGTTGGATCGGATTGTAGATTAGCCAATAGAAATATTGTTTCTGGCAATTTTTATCTAGGTCAAAATAATTATTTGATGAAGGAGTCTTTTGTTTTGATAGAGAATGAGAGCTCCCTGAAAATAGGAAATAATAATCGTCTGTTTTGTACTGTTTGGGTTCGTTTTGTGGGGGGGCAATAATTGGTAACTACAATACGATAAATCAGCAAGCAGAAATCAGATGTGATGAATTAGTCAGTATTGGTGATTATAATCAAATTTCTATGTCAAATAGAATATGGGATACAAATACGCATCAAATTTTTGATAACGTTGAGGAATATAAAGAACACATTAAAACTCATTTCCCTAATTTTAATGAAGATATAAAACCTAAAACAGAACCCGTTATAATAGGTAACTGTAATTGGTTTGGGGAAAGTGTCTTTTTGAAAAGTTCAAAAATTGGCAATCATAACATCGTTGGATTTAGAACTTCAATAATTAATAAGGTTATAGATGATGACAATGTTATCACTAATTGCCTTAACTATAGAATTAAAAAGTATTAGTATAATGAAGAATATAAAACCTTTATTCTCGATAATTGTACCTGTTTATAATGCAGAACATTTTATCACAGATACGATAGACAATCTTTTATGCCAAAAGGTAAGCAAAGAAATCATATTGATAAATGATGGCTCGACAGATAAATCAATTGATATTTTACGTATGTATGAAACTAAATATGAGTCTGTTCGTATTATAGATAAAAAAAACGGTGGTGTCTCAAGTACAAGAAATGTAGGTATAGAGGCTGCTACTGGTAAGTATATTATTTTTGTAGATAGTGACGATTTTATTGATGAAAATATATTAGAAAGAAGCGAGAAGATATTTAATACTTATGATGTCGATTCAGTTTTCTTTTCCTATAAATGTTGCTATCCAGGAACAGGAAAGGAAGATTTTGTCGTAAATTATAAGGCTACAGGGATGTACTCGATGAATCATTGGTTGGAAGATTTTTATAATTTATCTAAAACTAGTATAATCAACTGTATAGGAACTACGATTTATAAACTTGACATTTTAAATAAGTTTCATATTAGGTTTAATGAAAGTATCTCTTATTATGAGGATATTGGATTTTGCACAGAATATATGTGTCATATAGAGTCTTTGTATTACATAAATGAGCCTATTTATTGGTATAGATTTATAAATTCAAATTCATTGATTACGAAATATAAAGTTAAATTTGTACAAAGTTTGTGGTACCTACGTTCCAAGCAGCTAAAATTGTTTGATTCTTTTTGTGATATTGAAAAATCACAATTGTACAAAGTCTGGGGGGATCAATTGGTTGCTAATATAATTAATTTAATTTCTCATTTAGACAAATCTGCACCAACAATAGATGCTGATTTATCCAAGCTTTCTACCTTCCCAGAACTTAAATTGTGTATTAAGAATTCTCAAACATTACGTAAGTATATTTTATTGTCGGCTCTTTTGCATCTAAATGTCAGCCAACAAAAAAAGTTTTATAAAAGTTATTTTATTATAATAAAGAACTTAAAGTCATTAGTATTAAAATGTTTAAAGAGATAGATTTACAACACCATGCAGTAGTCGTAGTTGGTTTTAATCGCTTATTATCAATTACAAGATTGTTAAAATCATTGTCTAGTGCATATTATGATGAAGAGGTTGCCTTAGTTATAAGCATTGATAAAAGTGATGCCCAAGATGTTTATTCGTTTGTGGACAACTTTCAATGGAAGCATGGCAACAAGTACGTAATTATTCAAGAAAAAAGAAGAGGCTTAAAGGAACATATTTATAGATGTGGAGATTTAAGTAAATTCTTTAAATCAGTAACAATTCTTGAAGATGATATTTCTGTTAGTCCTTATTTCTTTTCTTATGTAAAGAATGCTGTCGAAGTATATGGAGACGATGAAAATGTTGCCGGTATATCTTTATATAAGAATGAATTCAATGGTTTTAATTCATTACCTTTGTATTTTTTAAATAATGGTTATGATGTCTTTGCATATCAGTCAACTTCAACATGGGGCGAAACTTTTACTTATTCTATGTGGAATAAGTTTAGAACATGGCTTTCTGATTGGGATGAGGATTTTTCGAAAGTCGATACTTATTGTGCGATAAAGAGTTGGAATAAAGCTTGGTCAAAATATTATGAAGCATATATTATTCTAACGAATAAATATTTTATCTACCCTTATCTATCAGTAAGTACTAATAATAATGATGCAGGAACTCATGTAAAACCCCTTGATATTAATAATTCATATCAAGTTGAGATGCTGTATGGTAGTCGTGTCTATCAAATGCCAAAATTTGATAAGCTTTTAAGGTACGATACTTATGCTCAGTTCGAGGGTTTAAAGGATATATGTGGTATGAATGACATTGCTATAGATTTGTATGGAAATAGAGAAAATATAGTCCAACGTTACCTATTGTCAATTCGTCATTTGAATTTTAAAATCATTAAACATTATGGTATACGTTTGCGCCCTATAGAGTTAAATGTATTGTTGGATATTCCAGGTAATGGTATTTATTTGTATGATACGCAGAATATTGAACATAATCATTTTGTGGAGAGAGCTCAGACATTACAAGAAGACTATTATCTTAGAGATTTTGCACCACGTTTATTGTTAAGCAAAACAAAGCGTAATATTATTAAACATATAAAACAATGGTTGAGAAAATTTTAAACAAACTCGAATCAATATATGTTCATATAAATAAACTCTTTGAAGAAAAAGGGAGAATATTGATGTTTCATCATGTAACAGATGAATGGGTTGATACTATAGAATGCTGCAAGTGCAAGGTTCCGCGTTTTAAGGAAATAATCTCAGATGTTCAAAAGGAATATGAAATTATTTCTCTTGATTCTATAAATGATTTTCATAGTCGTAAATTTGCAATTGTAACTTTTGATGATGGATGTTTGGATATGTATGAGAATGCTTATCCTTTCTTAAAAGAACATCATATACCTTTTACTGTTTATTGTGCGACTGATTTACTAGGTAAACCAGGGTATATTAGTAGTACCGAACTGAAGGAGTTAGCTAGAGATCCTCTTGTTACAATAGGATATCATACAAAAACCCATCCCATGCTGAGAAAAGTTCGTAATTTATATGAAGAAATGTGGCTTGCTAAAGAACCATTGGAGCAAATGATTGGTCGTAAAATCATACATTTTGCTTTTCCTTATGGTAAACTACCGGCTGTTGGCTTGAAGGCCGTTTTTTTTGGAAAAAAGCTATCTTATGTGACAATAATGTCCACATTTGATACATATTTATCCTCTTTTTCTCTTAGATTTAATTTTTTCTTGCCTCGAACTGTAATTATGTAGTTATGTAGTGTTTATATATCTCTTAAGGATTGCTTTATCCATGTCTTATATAATATTGTTCTATTTGAATTTTTTGCTTCTGAAATGAAAAACGTTGCAAATTTTATTGTGTGATAATATCGAAAAATGGTTCAAAGAAAATTAAAACAGGCTAAAAGATATTGACAGGTTGAAGGCATGTTACAATAATAATAAGAAAATGTAGATTTATGATAGTGTCAAAATTAACAAGAAAATTCCTTCATTTTCCTCGCTTTCTCCGCAAGCAGTTCTATCTCAGATATAACCGTTTGTGTTTGAGAGGTTGCATCGGATTGAATCATTTAGGCAAGAGGGCAATGGTATTTAATCACATCTATCTTGACATTCATCCGGATTCGAAAGTCGAGATTGGTGATGATTTCACATTTACCTCAGGTGAATGTTATAATCCGCTGTGTCGCAATCAAAGGGGATGCATAATAACAGAACGTCCTAACTCAATCATAGAGATTGGGCATCATGTAGGTATGTCTTCACCTTGCCTTTGGGCGAAAGAGCGTATCACCATCGGTAACTATGTGAATATTGGTGGTGATTGTATTATCATGGATTCTGATGCACATAATCTTGATTGGCGAGTACGTGATTCTGGTGAGATGTTTGCTCCTATGGTGAGTATGGATAACCATACAGCTAAGTGTGCACCTATCGTTATCAAGGATCATGTACTAATCGGAGCCAGGAGTATCATCCTTAAAGGAGTTACTATTGGTGAAGGCTCTGTGATAGGTGCTGGTTCTGTTGTTGTAAAGGATATTCCTGCAAATTGTATTGCCGCAGGAAATCCATGCAAGGTGATTAAAAGGATGGAATGGGATGATGGTGAACACGAATCTCACGGATAATAAAAATCCCAACCTGTATTGCTACAAGCTGGGATGATTTTGAACACGAATAACTCGAATAGTACGAATCTTTCATTCTGAAGCAACTTATTCGTTTAATTCGTGTTCAGTAAACCCAATAAGAAATTTGCGTGTAGAAAAAACAATAAGAAATTCATGTTCAGTAAAAACATTACGTAATTCGCGTGCAGAGAAATATCTATTAGGGTTATGCTTCGTAAATATGATACTTAGGCATCGTAACCATGATACTTAGTGGTCGTAACCAAGAGACTTAATCCTCCACGGTATCGTTAGGATCGATGAAGGCATCGTTGTTAATTTCGCTACCTTCCTTCTCTATCACAGCCCAGCCGTTGCCGTTCTTCTTGTGAATCTTCTTGAATCCAAGACGCTTCATCACGTTACCGATGTTCTGGTTGTTCAGGTTCTGGCGAAGGGTAGGATCCTCTCCCTTCTTCACATGGTCGAAGTCGAGTTGGAACTTGTAGGTAGGTTTGAGGAAATCGGCAAGTTGTCTGCCGTAGCCGTTCATAAGTGCCGAAACCGTGATGGCAGGCATCTCAGACTTGTACTGGTCGGCAAACTGCTTGCTGATGGCGAGGCGCTTGCGATAAGTCTCGGTCATCATTCGTAGCTCAGGGCTAGAGGTAATCACGCTCTTGAGATACAACCAGTCGGCGAGTGGATGGCTCTCCGAAGATTTGATACAAGGAAAGTACGATGTCATCGTAGCTGTCCCATTCATGCTGTTGTTTGGGTCTTTTTCCATTTTGTTTAAAAATTGCTGTTGTTTATACTATTTTGTTGTTTGCAACGTACTCTAAGAAAGAGTGTGGGTGAACACTTGGCGATGAAGTCGGTGAAGGGTGAACCCCGATGCCAACCTTTAGCGTTAATAATGTGTTAAAAACACTATATAACCCATTATAATAGAGACTCTTATATTTCTAGCATGCGCTGTATATACAAAGTTCTTTTTATTAGGGTTCACCCCTGAGCCGAAAAGGTGAATGCTTGGGGCAAGTGTTCACCCCGCTGTTCACCATTCGGTAACTTAAGATTGCTTCAGCCCTCGTTCTTGAAAGCTGCTGCGAATTTAAGAAAAAAGGTTGAGACCGCCAAGAATCCTGTACCTACATATATAGGTACAAAAAGGCGATGATTTTATAATAGCTTAACAAAAGATATTCAAATTTTTAAATATATTAAGAAATGACACGATTTACAAAAACCAAAAAGGCTCTGCGCGCTTTGACGGATACCATCCTCGGCGGCAGTAGCAATGTGGTACGCACCTTAAAGGTGGCTGGCCACATGAATGAGAATTCAGTCAAGCATGTCTAAGAGGGTTATGCCAGTCATACCCAGTCCTACTGCCTGCTTCGTTCTTCGCTGAAGAAGTATCACAGCACCAAAGACCAGGTGATGCAGATAATGGACTATCTTGACAACATGGAAGAGGAGTATCACAAGTCCTATCCCGACGATCCCTGCCCGATGGACGGTGGCTACAAGGTGAGCTTCGAAAGGTTTGTGATAGAATCCTTGAGAGCAGAGTGAGCCCTTCAATGATACCATACGAAACACACATTAGATAGTTAAGATTATTTTTTAGAACTCGATAAGTACCGAGGCTGTTCTGGCAGTGGAAACTGCTGGAACAATTGGGTAGTGTGTTTATGTTATTAAATTTATTACAATGATACAACCAAAGATTTCAGTATTGTCGGTATGCTATAATGCCGTCAACGACATAGAGAAAATGAATCTCTCTGTCATTAACCAAACGTACTCTAATGTGGAGTACCTCATTATTGATGGAGGCTCAACGGATGGTACGATGGATGTTACTTTATAAAAGTAAAAATATATGGAAGCACGAAAATTTATAATAGATGAAGAGAAAGTCCTCCAGAAACTGGATGATGGTACAGCTCCTTCTGATTTGTTGAATACAGAAGTATATGCTGATGCTTTGGCTGATTGCATAGAGCGAGTGCCAGATGATAAGTCCTTTACGATAGGCTTATATGGAGACTGGGGAACAGGTAAGTCTACCATAATTAAGACGCTGGAGAATGAATGCTGTCGAAAATCGGGTAAGAACTATAAGTTTATTACTTATGATGCCTGGAAGTATGCAAATGACTCCTTCCGTAGGATGTTTATATATGAGCTCCAAAAGCAACTTGGGGTGACACAAACGAAGCAGATGGAGCGTTTCTATGATAACATTAACGAGGATGTGGAGGTAAGGCATAAAAGTAAACCTGGTTATGTGACAACAGTTTCTATAGCAGCTATAGTTATTATAGTAATACTCATGTTATTGCCGGAAAGTCAGAGAAAATTTAGCTTCGGATTTTCTACTATTACTGCCATTATAACGCTTTTTCTAATATACTATAAACATTCTACAGATGACCTGAAGGTAACTTGTCAAAAATCTCGTTTGTTTGCGCCAGAACAATTTGAGGAATGTTTTGATGAAATCATTCAAGAGTCTTTAAAGGGGAACCAAGCATCTCTTATCCCAAAATGGATAAGTAAGTTTACTTCTCCAATGTATGACAAGCTGATTATTGTGATAGACAATCTTGATAGATGTACAGCTCAACAGGCTCAAGATATGTTGACGACAATTAAGTCTTTCTTGGGCAAGCATCCTAAGGTGGTATTTATTATACCTCTGGCTGTAAACTCTCTAAAACATCATCTAGTTAAGTCGTCTTGTGGCGAAGAGAATGAAACGGAAGCCAATGAGTATCTGAGAAAGTTTTTCAATGTCTCATTGTGGATAAAGCCTTTTCAAAATGATGAGATGTACGATTTTACCAAGCATCTGAATGATGAGTATCAGTTAGGGTTGAGTAAAACCAGTATCAGTAATATTTCACGAGAATATGCTACCAATCCACGCAGAATCATTCAGCTGTTGAATAATCTGATAGTAGAATTTTCTTTGTATGATACGGCGTTTGTTAATGCCAATGAGGCTGCGATTTGTGTGTTGGCAATAATCCGTGAGGAGTTTTCGTCTTTCTATGATAGGTTGGTTGTCAATCCTTGTCTGCTTTTCGAGGATATACATCCTAATGAAACGGATAAAAATCCACGTTTAGAGCTGTTTCTTATGCGAACTAAGGCAACCATGATGCCTTATAAGAATACTATAGGGATCATAGATAAGATTATATCCAATTCAGTTGTGTTTAATTCACTTCCTGTAAAGATATCTGAATCCATAGAGAAGGTGAATGTCGAGAAGATAACAGAATATGTAGGCGAAGATGAATCTAAGAAAGAAGTGGTCTTGGATTGCATAAAAGATAAGATAGGAAAGGTTGTTTCAAGAGGACTAACTGATAGTGAACTTCCAAATTTACTTGCAGTCCTTATCAAACTGGATGATGCAACTACTTATATAGACAATACTTATTTAAAGGCCATTATAGATTTGTTTGATAATTCAGTATCTTGGAATAAACAAATCGACTTTTTGGAAAAAGACTTAATGCATGAGTTAATCCAATTTTCTTGCAAGTTGAGAGAGAATGGCTATCGAGTCATATTAGAGAGATTGATACTCTATTATAGTGAAAAATGTGCAAAAGATAAAACTATTACCGAGAAAGAGGCTGATGATATCTCTTTCCTGATTTCAAAGGCAGAAAATGCTGATTATGGAGAAGACTTAAAGGTCCTTTTTGATAAGGTATTTGCCGCGTATCCAAACGCTACTTTAAAGTATCAATACATGGCTCCAGAAAAATTATATGACTCGCAATTGATTGATAATGTTGTTGGGCGTTTGACTTACGAGGAGCTATGTGAGAAAAATGGAGTGCAAGAAATCTTGTTTGGAATTGGTGAGAGATTACCGGGAAAATCAGGCTATGTATTCCATAGGTATTTGGATAAGGTCGTAGATTTTACCCCATCTTATAGTATAAATCCTTCTAATGAAGAGGTTATAGAAAAAATACTTAATAGGGTCAATGATTATCTATCAAGAATGCCGAATCACTGTATAAGTGATGGTACAGGAATTAAGGGGTTGCTTGCTCGTATTGGTAATTCGGTTATAGAGACTAATTATTATGGGCCAGATAAGCATCATACAATATTTGAAGACAATGCTGAGAATGGAGAGTTTATGGGAACTATGCTAAAGCTCTTGAAATCTTCTGCAAATGCAGCAGGCCAAATCCTTCTGTCAAAAAATATAGTCGGGAAATTGATTGATTTTGATAAAACTCAAGAACAAACGATGCAGGAATTTGGAAAATTAATTGATTTCAAAATTAAAATCTATGATTATGCAGAAGAGTTGATGCGTTATCCTTCTTTTGATGAGTTTTATACACCTGTACTTAAACACTTGCTGCAAACCGATGAGAATGGAAAGTTGAGAATATCGAATGATTTGGTAAAGAACGAAATAAAAAATCTGTTAAACCTTTTGATTAAAGACCCTGATGACTCACTTGCTAGTTTAGCTATAGAGTTATCTACTGCTCCTGTTTTGCAAGCTATGTTTGGTGAGATATTGAGCACCAAACCTTCTTCAGAACTAATCAAACTGCCAACTTCTTTACTAAAGATTGTTTGTGCTAAATTTGAAAAGGAAATAGATTCTTTTGAGAATAATCTTAATGTGTTGGAGTTGATAGCAAAAGAAGGTACAAAATCAGGTCTAAAGAAGCTGGTCAAGTTAATAACTAAGAAATTAGTAACTAATGGTAAGGAATCTGAGGCTGTTAGTCTTATAAAGCAACTTCATTATTGTAATAAGGCTAATTGTAATTCATTGAAATCTGTTTTGGAAACTGTGTCAGATGATGTGATAAGTAAAGAAGATAAAGCGGCTTGTATTAATCATTTGAATGAGATAATTGCAGAATAGAATAAATTGATAATGAGTGATTAAGCATTAAAAGTCTATGAAAGATTTTCATTTAAAATTTGAAGGATATTGGAGAGACCGCAATAAGGGTGGACTCCCTAATTATTCCGGTATATATATAGTTTATCGCTCTGTGTATAATGCTCAGACCGATAAGGTGTCTCTGATAGAGATAATATACATAGGTAAGGCTGATAACATCCATGATCGACATTTGGATCATGAAAAGTATGAGGTATTCTTGTCTCAATTACAGTATGGTGAAGAATTGTGTTATTCTTGCGCACCATTAGATAAAGATGTTGAGGTAGTGGAGAACGCACTTATATTTGCGCAAAAGCCCGTTTTGAACGAAAAGGGAAAAACTGAATTCAATTATGACAGAATACATGTCAAAATGGACGGAGCTTGTGCTTGTATGAAATATACAGATTTTTTTGTTAGATAAACATATACAATTATGACAGAGAAAAATGGAAAGACAGATGCAGAACCTCTAAAAAAGTGTTTTGTAATAATGCCTATTAGTGATGTTCCTGATTATCCTTCTGGTCATTTCAATAGGGTATTTAATCATATCATTGTTCCGGCTTGTAAGCAAGTTGGCTATAAGGCAATTCGTGCAGATGTTACGTCTAAAACCAATGTCATCATTGCTGACATCTTGAAGCATGCAGTGAGTTGTGATATGGCAATTTGCGATTTAAGTTCGAGAAATCCTAATGTGTTTTATGAGTTGGGATTTAGGCAGGCTTTTGATAAGAAGACAGTTTTGATGATAGACGAGCGTACAGAAAGACCTTTTGATATAAGTCCAATAAGATCTTTTCAATATTCGTCTACATTGAGAATTGATTTAGTGGAAAAGGCTATTTCTGACTTGGTAAAATCATTGCAGGAAACGCAGATGATGAAAGCAGATGAGGCAAATTCTTTATTAAAATTCTTGTCAATTGATAATCCCGCTTCCTTGCCAAAGAAGGAAGAACTTTCGGTAGGTAACGCTTTGATTTTGCAAGCCATCAAGGAACTTTCTGACAGAATGCAGCCTAATATTTATTTGAAGCCAAGGACTAATTCTAAAAAAGACCCTCGTAATTTTGCTATTTTATCAAATGATTCTATTCTGTCTGAAGGAGACCATCTTATGGATAAAACTACAAATGAAGAATATGGTGAGGTGCTGGAGATACATGGTAATTCTATTGTGGTAGGAAAGAAAGATGGTAGTATAGATTTTTTGAAAGCTTCAGACATTAATAATGGCAAGTTGGCTGTAATGCCATTTTGAAAATTAAAATAGAAAAAATAATTTTTGTAAGACAAGTATGTAATATGATACAACCAAAAATTTCAGTAGTGACGGTATGTCATAATGCGTTTGGTATAGTTTAAAATATTTAATTAGTTTAGTATGGTAAAATCTAAGACGAGTTTGACACCTATTGGTGTTATACTTTTAATATTAAATCCTTTTTTAGCAACTATTTATTCGTTAGTTAAGGCATTTTATTCTTCAAAACCAAAGATTTGTTTTTATTTTATAATTCTATTTTTGGCTTTAATAAATATAACAATAAAGGCTGACCAAACAGATTATAGTTGGTATTTGCCTTTGTATGAAAGTGCTACCCATATAGACTTACTGAGTTATTTATTTTTGTTGAATGATGCAAAAGAGCCGCTTTATACACTTATTAATTGGGTTGTTGCTCATTTGTTTTTTGGCAATATAAAAATGTTTTCGGTTTTTAGCACATTTTTCTTTTATATCTGCGGAATTGAAGGAATATTTAGTTTAGGAAAGTATTTGAAGATTAATAGAGTATATGTAATTACTGCAGTTTCCTTTTTCTTATTTTTTCCATATATATTTGCAAATTCAGCAAATTTATTGCGCCAGTATTATGCAACTGGGATGATGATGTGGGCTATACCGGAAATTCTAGGGGGAAATAAGAAGTATTGGATATTAGCATTAGCTGCTGTGTTTGTTCATACTAGTTCTGGACTTCTTTTATTACTTCTTGTAATGCCATTTTTAAAATGGGCATTATCTTATAAAAGCGCTATATTTTATTTAGTTATGTTTTTGGTGTTAAGATTCCTTGGTGTTATAGCCGAAACGTTATTGACAATACCAGGTTTGTCTTTTATGTCATATGCATTGACCAAAGCTTCAACTGAAACGACGTTTGAGACAGAGTATACATTGGGAAAACTGCTTTTTGCTATAGTTATAGTGTGTGTACCATTAGTAATAATCAATATTAATTCTCGGTTACGTAATAATCAAATTGTTGTAAAGATTATTAATCTTCAACTTTTTTTCCTTATTTATATTGCAAGTAATTTGAACCAAGCAGAATTGTGTGCACGATTAAATATATATTTATGGTGTCTTTTACCTTTTAATGTTTTGATTTGTATTTCTCATTATAAAATTAAACCAACAACTCTCTTATTGGGAACAATCTTGTTCTTTTGCTTTTTTGTATATTATGCTCTCTTTATGACCCAATATACTTATTTTTGCGAGTCTGGTTTAATCACAAATACTATTGTTGGGTTTATTAATCAATCGAAATTTTAAATTATGGTAAAAAAATCAATAGCAGTTATTTTAACGGTGCATAACCGTAAAATGAAAACTTTAGAATGTCTAAGTTCATTATTCAAAGAGCACAATAATTTTGAAGTATTTCTAACTAATGATGGATGCACAGATGGTACAAGTAAGGCTATAGCCATGACATTTCCTCAAGTACATTTAATTGAAGGTGATGGAACGCTTTTTTGGAATCGTGGAATGTACAAAGCATTTGAAAAAGCTTCAAAGATGGACTTTGAATTTTATTTGTGGCTAAATGACGATACTGTATTTGTTTCTGATTTTATCCAAAAATTATTAGATTGCTCATCCTCGGAAATGAATAAGGCTATAATTTGTGGGGCTACAGTAGATAATAAGAATACAGAACAGGTTACGTATGGTGGTTATACTAAATCTGTAAAATCATTACCTTTGTCTTCACAAAAACAACAATGTTATTTTGCTAGTGGAAATATCTTATTAATTCCGCGTTATGTTTTTAAAAAAGTAGGATTGAATGATTTTAAATTTCGTCATGCTTTGGGTGATTTTGATTATGAAGGCAGAGCGAATAAATTAGGAATTAAGGTAGTACAAGCACCTAATTATTTGGGTTATTGTGAACGCCATAGTTCTATTCCTAAATGGAGAGATGACAATTATTCTATAATAGAAAGAATACATCATCTATATTCTCCAACTGGACGAAATCCATATGAATTTATTTATTTTGATAAAAGACATAATGGGGTATTTAAGGCCATTGTTCACTATTTTACATTACATTTGCGTTGCTTCTTTCCCCATTTATTTTGCTTTAACTATACAGAAAAAGAATAATTATGATTATACGAAGTAAAGCACCCCTCCGCTTGGGTTTGGCTGGAGGTGGTTCCGATGTATCGCCATATAGCGATATATACGGAGGTTTGATATTGAATGCTACAATTAATTTGTATGCATATTGTACAATCGAAGAGACTGATGACAATCAGATAACTATCAATGCGTATGATGCGCATTGCAACAAGAGTTATCCGATGACTGAATGTCTGGAGATTGATGGTGAGGCTAGTCTCATTAAGGGTGTGTATAATCGTGTGGTAAAAGGTTTTGGTGTTGGTGCTAAATCTTTCAAGATTACCACTTATAATGATGCTCCAGCAGGTTCTGGTTTAGGTACATCATCTACTATGGTGGTTTGTATCCTGAAGGCATTTGTAGAGTGGCTTGGATTACCATTGGGTGATTATGAGATTTCCCGACTTGCATACGAGATAGAACGTAAGGATTTGGGATTGTCTGGTGGTAAGCAGGATCAGTATGCTGCAGCTTTCGGTGGCTTCAACTACATGGAGTTCTTGCAGAACGATATTGTAATCGTAAATCCTTTGAAGATTAAGCGATGGATTATCGATGAGTTGGAGGCAAGCATGCTTCTTTACTTTACAGGCAAGAGCCGTAGTAGTGCTGCTATCATTGAGGAGCAAAAGAAGAATACTTCTCATGGTGATAATGATGCTGTTGAAGCTATGCACATGATTAAGCAGAGCGCCAAGGACATGAAACTTGCTATTTTGAAGGGTGATATTGATGGATTTGCAGATATTCTCCGTGAAGGTTGGGAAAACAAGAAGAAGATGGCAAATAACATTACCAATCCTATGATTCAGGAGGCAATGGACGTTGCGATGGCTGCTGGTGCTAAGGCGGGCAAAGTTTCCGGTGCTGGTGGTGGTGGTTTCATCATGTTCGTGGTAGAACCTACCCGTAAGAAGGAAGTGGAAGAGGCATTGAAGAAACTTAATGGCTTTGTGATGCCATTCCAGTTCTCTGATGGTGGTGCTCATGGATGGAAGATTTATCCAACAGACGATGTTACTACTTTGAAAGGTAAAAAGGTAAAAAAGTAAATTTTTCATGGAAAAGCATATTGAAACACTGGTACAACGTTATCCTCAGCTGGAGAGTTGTAAAGATGATATTTTGAAGGCTTATCAAATCCTGGAGGAAGCTTATTCGGCTGGTCGCAAGTTACTGGTAGCTGGTAATGGAGGTTCTGCATCAGATTCAGAGCATATTGTCGGTGAGTTGATGAAGGAGTTTAAGTTAAAACGCAAGATTTATGCTGCTCAGATTGACCGATTGATGCAGATAGATGCAGAAATGGGTACTGTGTTGGCTGATCATCTGCAAGGTTCGCTTCCTGCCATCTCTTTGGTTGGAGAACCTTCATTAACTACCGCATTTATGAATGATGCCGTTCCTGTTTTAATCTTCGCCCAGCAGGTGAATGGCTTAGGTAGAGCTGGTGATGTTTTCTTGGGTATCTCAACTTCTGGTAATAGTAAGAATATACTTTATGCAGCTGTTGCTGCAAAATCTAAGGGTTTGAAGGTGATTGGTCTAACCGGTCAGAACGAAAACAGACTGGAAACATTTGCAGATGTTTGTATCCATGTCCCTGAGACAGAAACTTATAAGATTCAGGAGCTTCATCTTCCTGTATATCATTGCTTGTGCTTGATGTTGGAAGAGAAATTCTTTGGAAATTGATAAACTCACACGAATCGCAAGGATTAATATCTATCCGTGTTATTCGAGAGATTCGTGTTCAAAACGAAATTCGTATGAAAACAATACTTATGGCGGGCGGTAGAGGAACCCGCATCGCTGAACTTTTTCCTAACATACCAAAACCACTGATTCCAGTGGCTGGTATGCCTATCCTTGAAAGAGAAATAAGATCTCTCTGTGCGCAAGGTTTTAAAGATATCATTTTGACCGTAGGTTATCTAGCCGACAAGATTATTGCCTATTTTGGAGATGGCAGTCAGTTTGGTGCAAAGATAGATTATTTTGTAGAAGAGTCTCCTCTTGGCAATGCTGGTGCTTTGTTTAGACTGAGGGAAAAAATAGGTGATGAGCCTTTCCTTCTCTTGAATGCGGATGCAGCATTCGATGTTGATTTCAATCGTATGGTTGCATTCCATCAGAATCATGGAGGTCTTGTTACTCTGTTTACTCATCCTAATTCACATCCATACGATAGTGGATTGATCATTGCTGACAAAAACGGTCATGTAGAGAAATGGCTTGCAAAGGAAGATGAACGTCCACAATGGTATGACAATCGTGTGAATGCTGGTCTTCATGTGATAGATCCCAAGGTTTTGGATATTGGTTTGAAATCTCTTGAAATCAACAAAGAGTCTGGATTCCCACAAGGAAAGGTTGACTTGGACCGACAGATACTCAAACCTTTGTGTGGCTCAAACATGATGTTCTGTTATGACAGTCCTGAGTATGTAAAGGACATGGGTACGCCAGAACGTTTTCACCAAGTGGAGGCTGATTATAAAAATGGTGTTGTTCAGGCAAAGAATCTTACCAACAAGCAGAAAGCCATATTCCTTGATCGTGATGGAACAATCAATAAATATGTGGGATTCCTTCGCAATATAGATGACTTTGAACTGATTGAAGGAGTAGCAGAGGCAATTAAGCTTATTAACCAAAGCGGATATTTGGCAATAGTTGTCACAAACCAGCCTGTGATAGCAAGAGGAGAGGTCACATGGGAAGAACTCAACGAGATACACAAGAAAATGGCAACTCTCTTAGGTAAAGAAGGTGCTTATGTTGATGGTATTTATATCTGCCCTCATCATCCAGACAAGGGCTTCGAAGGAGAACGCCCAGAATACAAAATAGATTGCGTTTGTCGCAAACCAAAGCCTGGTCTCCTGTTGCAGGCAGCTAAAGACTTCAATATAGATTTGTCAGAATCTTATATGATTGGTGATAGCCATCGTGATGTGGAAGCCGGCGAAAATGCTGGAGTTAAGAAGAGCATTCTCATCAAAGAGAATAACAAAGAGAATAATGAAAACGGGTTGTTGTCTATAATAAATGAAATAATCAAAGATGAAGGATAAAATACTGTTTATAACTGCATATGTTCCTCACAAAGCGGCAGCTGGCGAGAAAAATACGATGATTATGCTCAATGATTTAGCAGAGTCGTATGATGTTGATTTAGTATATTTCAAATACGATTATGATAAGCCATATTTGCCAGAACGTAGCAATGTAAAAGTACTGAAAGTTTTCAAAAACTCAAAAGCCATAAAAATTTGGGGTGTTCTCAATTTGCCTTTTCTTCATCCGGTATATTCCATTCGCTTTAGTTGGTCAAAGTTGATAACTTTAAAAAAACTAATGGGGAATACATCTTATAAAGCAATCGTTTTGAATCATAGTAATGTGTTCTATTACGGTAATTTTTTAGGCAGAAACACTCCCAAGATTTTATTGGCTCATGATGTGATTATTCAACGAGCTTTGAGAACAGCAAGTAAACTGATGCAAAATATTTGCCGTTTTAGTGAACGCTTGTGTTTCAAGTTGCCAAATGCACATATCTTTTCATTTTCGCAGAAAGATGTTGATATAATCAAGAGAGAATATCATTTGCCAGCAAAGGTTTGTCTGGATTATATAGATCCTGATATTATCAACAAGCGAGTGGAAACGATAGAGGATTACTATATGTTCTTTGGCGATTGGACTCGTAAGGAAAATTATGAGGGTGCTTTATGGTTTATAGAAAACGTTTCTCCTTTAATTAAGAAAAAGACTACTTTTAAGATTATTGGACGCCAATTTCCTAAGGAGAAGATTAATAATAATAATCCATTAATTCATTATGAAGTGATGGGCTTTGTTGATGATCCATACTTGCTCTTATCACAAGCCAAAGCTCTTGTATCACCATTGTTTAATGGCGCAGGAATTAAGGTAAAGGTAATTGAGTCTCTTGCTTGTGGTACACCTGTTATTGGTACCGAAATAGCTTTTGAAGGCTTGCCAAAAGGTTTTGAATCTAGTATGCTTCTTGCAAATACACCGGACGAGTATGTTCAGGCTATGACTGATGTAACAACGGATGTCGAAGTTAGAAAGAAATTGCGCTCAGACTTTATTGAGTGTTATTCCAAGGATAGTATTAGGCATTATATTGAAAAACTGTAAATATGGAAAAACGTTCGTTATCAGTAGATATAGCAAAAGGTATCTCTATTATAGCTATAGTATTGGGACATATCAATTTCTTATATCCAGTTGGACCATTAGTAAATACTAAAGATTTATTCATTTACCTTTGGCACGTTTCCGTATTCTTCTTGCTAGCAGGTTTCTTCATAAAAGAAGAGCAGCTTGTTCAGCCTAAGTTGTGGTTTAAGAAGAAATTCTCATCGCTTTATTTGAAAATATTGTATTTCTATATTCCTGCAGTATTGTTGCATAATGTGTTGATAAAGATAGGGTGGTATTCATTAGAGTCTACTGACCCTGTAATCAATACTTATTCAATGATGGAATTCGCTAAGCAAACTGTATTGGCTATCTGTTTAGGTGGAAGAGAACCAATCGTTGGTGCAATGTGGTTTGTGTATGTGCTTTTTATGGCTCTGATCGGTTTGTCTATTGTTTCATGGGCTATCAAGAAGATTTCAAAGAATGATAGACAATATGAATGGATGAGATTTATTGCTTTGTTGTCCATGTGTATCTTGGCTGGTTTGCTCAGCAACAAATATGGCTTGACAATTCGACGATTTAGTAATACATTTACAGCAATGCTGCTGATATATGTTGGCAGAATAATGTATCAGAAGATAAAATTGTCTTTTGATAATGGCTATCTTGCTATTGCTTGTGGATTGATAGCTTTTGAGGTCGCTTGCATGCTTGGTGGTGTTTCTCTAAATGGCAATGAATATAAGGATATACTTCAACTGTTAGTTGCTGCACCAGCAGTTCTATATATTATAATGTATATAGGTAAGCATATCGAGGCTAATGTAGTAGGTAAGGCTATCGCATATGTTGGAAAGGACTCTTTCTACGTTATGGCTTTGCACTTTGTTGGCTTTAAATTTTGTACTTTAGCATTACAAGGCATAGGTTATTGGGGGACAAATCTTAGTGATTTGACACCAGGTGTTGGTGGTAATATGCTCTTACTTTTTGTGTACGCATTCTTTGGTGTAGGATTCCCATTAGTTTTTATGTGGGGATTTAGGAAAATAATAAATCTATTTATAAAATAAACATATGTCTGTATTTAGAACATCATCATTGTTCAGGTTCTGTAAGGAAAGAACAATGCTTCAGAATTATCTCAAAACCGGTATATATCCAAATTATTGTGAGGAAGATTTATCTTGCGAGAAATCAGAACTCAAAATAGGCATCCCAATGGCATCGTTTTGTGATATTCCCATTACTTTATTGTCGGAACACCATGAACGTTACGGCGAATATGGTATTGGACTTACTAAAGAGTGGGCTATAAAGAATGGCATTTCTCCTATTATGTATATCACCAATGAATATACCTTGAGAGGACTTAATGCTTTATTAAGGACTGAACTGGAACATCTGGCTTATATAAATAGTGATGAGTTTAAGCGTCAAGTAAATCAGAAAGCAATATCAGAGCCTATTGGGCATATAATGAAACTTGGGGAGTTAATGAAACATGAGAAAGAAAGTTTTCTTAACCGTTATCTTCTTGGTTTTTGCAAGAAATACAAAAGTAAGTTTGAAAATAAGACCATTTGCAATTATACTGAAAATGAATGGCGATATATAGTTTCTGAGAGTAAAGAGATTCCTTGGTATTGGAGTCATGAGGATTATGTAAAATGGCGAAGCCCTGAAGGGTTAGAAAGTTGTCCTAAACCTGCACCTTCACAAAGATTAATTGAAAAGAAACTTGCTTTCGAGGCAAGCGATGTTACTTATATTATTGTCAAAGAAGAATCTCAGGTGAGATTTATCATTAAAACGATTAATGAGTTAAAGTATCTTGGTGGCTCTACGATACGCCTTCATCAAAATGACAAGGACTTGTTATGCTCAAAGATTATTTCAAGGGAACGTATCAATAAAGATTTCTAGCTTATGGAAGAACAACTTAATAATATTGTAGAGAAGATTTATAAGTTACGTAAGAACTTTGTTATCATTGGTCTTACTGGAAGAACTGGTAGTGGATGTTCCACTGTGGCTAAAATTCTACAAACGAAGAATCCAGAAAATCTAAAATCAGAATATAGGGAGATAAATTATGCACCCATAAATAATGATATTAGAAAGAATAGGATTATCTATCGCTTTATTTTGAAAAATTGGAATCCATTTGTTGTTTTAAAGGCAAGCGACATCATATTTTTTTATGCTTTGTTACAACCTTTTGATGACTTTGTTAATTCCTTGGCTAACTCTTCTAATAAGGCAGATGGTGATGGAAAAATCTCAGAGAGTAATGCAGCCCACACTAAAGAGATTTGTAATGATCTAAATAAGGTTAAGACTAATTTTGAGGAATTATCTGAGGTAGCTAAAGAGTGCAATAATTATCTAGATTCAGATAATCAAAAATACGATAAGAATGTTATTGAAAAATATAAAGAACTAATACTCAACAAAATTCCTGCATTTCGACAGGAGTTGTCAGCTGCTTTAGTGAAGTCTAAAAAGGTCATATCTAATGAGTTGCAAACTTGGGGAAATAATATACGCATTTATGATTCAATAATTGAATCTAATGACTCTGTCCAAAGTGAGCATGCCCCATCTTGCTTGGCAAGAAAAATAAATCAGTTTATCAAATTGATTAGATTTGACAATAAACAAGAAGGAAAGCCAACGCTGATAGCTATAGATGCATTGAGGAATCCATATGAAGTTTTGTATTTTAGAGAGCGTTATGCTGCATTTTATTTGATGTCGATTAATACGACAGAGCAAATAAGAAAACAAAAACTTTTTGAGCAAGGTTACAGAAATGATGAAATAGAACTTCTTGATAAAAGAGAGGGTGGAAAGAAAGATTTTAAGAGTCAATATAACGGGCTGGATATAGATAAGTGCATTGAATTGTCTGATATTCATATCACTCATGACGGAACAGAGTATAAAAATAATCGTAAATTGACAAATCAGATAATAACCTATTTCGCCTTGATGATGCATCCTGGGTTAGTTCCGCCTTCACCAATTGAAAGGGTTATGCAAGTAGCTTATACGGCGAAATTGAATTCTGGTTGTTTGTCTAGGCAAGTTGGTGCGGCTGTAACTAATGAAGCCTACTCTGTTGTTTCTATAGGATGGAATACTGTAGCTGAGGGGCAAACTCCATGCTCATTGAGAAGTTTGTCAGACTTAGTTGAAAAAGAAGATCAAACAGCTTATAGCAACTATGAAAGATTAGATGATGCTTTTCAAGGCTACATTCAAAGAGTTGTTGGAGCTTATAAAAAGCACAATGTTGATTTTAAGTTCCAAAAAGATGATGCTCTTAGAGGAATTAACTTGACATATTGTTTTAAGGATATTCATAATAGTAAGCATGTTACAGGGCAGATAGATAATCAAGTCCATACAAGAAGCTTACATGCAGAAGAGAATGCTTTTTTGCAATTGGCAAAATATGGATCTTGCGGTATAAAAGGTGGCAAACTCTTTTCTACAGCTTGTTGTTGTGAATTATGCGCCAAGAAAGCTTATCAGTTAGGTATTAAGGAAATCTACTACATTGATAGTTATCCTGGAATCTCACAAAAGCATATTTTGGAATGTGGTGATAATAGACCCGAAATGATACTATTTCATGGTGCCGTTGGCAGAGCTTATGTGAGCTTATATAATCCTTTTTTGTCCATGAAGGATGAGATAGAGGAGGTTACTGGTGTACACGTGAAGGATATCGACGAACAAACTGATAAGGAAGATAAAATTAAAGGTTCTCAATCATGATTACTATAACTACAAAAAATGCTCCCGGACAATTGGTTGAAAAAATTAATACGCTAATAAAAAATAAGCGCATTACCACTTGGGATATTGATGATGAAAATGATTATATTCTTAATATAGATGAATATCGATATAAGGCGTGGATGTCAATTGATGATAGAATTGAAGGAAACACTTTGTTCTTCTGTATCATCGAATCTCGAAAATATGCATTGACAAAGGAGATATATGCTGTATATCATTGTAAATTTGCAGAAATGCTTCTAGAATATTTCGACACAGAAATTGATAATTTACAAATTTCACCTTTATTGGTAGATAGATTTGATAAGTTTAAAAAGCATGACAATTATTAAACATAGGTATAAAAGACAGTTTTTCTTTTGGCTGTCAGTTGCCTGTCTTTTCTTTGGCATAGCTGTATCATTTGTTTTTTATATAGTACTTAGAGAAAGTGGTTTTATACTTGCAGATTCAAATCATACAGTTAGCATATCGGAAACTGGTAACATCGGTGATTTTGTAGGTGGTGTTGTTGGAACTATTTTCTCACTAGTTAGTGTCGTATTATTAATCCTAACATTGACCGACCAATTTCATCAATACAAGTTGGATCGTTTCGGTCAAACCTTTTACGAGATGCTTCATATTCATAATGACAATATTACTTCAATGTCACTGAAAGATATTGATAATACAACCGGAAGAGATGTTTTTTCAAAACTTGTCTCGCAATATGAAGTAATATTCGATATGGTGCAAGGCTGCTTCAATAATATTTTAAGCATTAATTCTTTATCCGCGAAAGATAATGAAGACCAAAAAGATAAGTTAGATAAAATGAAGACTTATTTAAAAAGTCAGAATAAGGCAGTTCGATTAAATATGCGGATAGCCTATGGCTTTTTCTTTTATGGCTCAGAAAAGTTTTTGCTAAAATCAAATGTAGATGAAGAAAAACAAATCTTAGAACATGTAAAGCATTTGTTAGTGTTAAGTAACAGCATTGTTAAGCCTCATAATGTTCTTTTGGGTCATTACTATCGCCATATATATCAAATGCTAAGGCTTGTAGAAAGAGCTAATTTTTTGGATGAGGACGAAAAATATGTCTATGCCAAGCAACTTAGAGCACAATTGAATGATGATGAGCAAGTATTGTTATACTATAATTCCTTGTCCGATATTGGAAAGGCTTGGATAGAGGGGGTAGGGCAAAAGCAAAGAAATAAAATGTGTCTTATGGCGAGGTTTCGTATGATTAAAAATATTCCTTATTACAAGGAAATAAAAGGAATTCAGCCACAAGAACTTTTCAAGGAAGAGATAAAATCGTATAAAGTCAAAAAACTATCATTTTTTGAGACTGAAAGAAATTATAAATAAGATTAATATAGAATATGAATGTAATTAAGACAAATATTGAAGGCGTGCTTATTATTGAACCACGCCTCTTTCGTGATGCTCGTGGTTACTTCTTTGAGAGTTTTAGCGAGCGAGAGTTTAAGGAGAAGGTTGAACCTTTAGTTGGTTATCATGTAGAGTTCTGCCAGGACAACGAGAGTATGAGCTCTTATGGTGTAATGCGTGGCTTGCATTTCCAGAGACCTCCGTTTACTCAGAGTAAGTTGGTGAGATGTGTGAAGGGTAAAGTGCTTGATGTTGCTGTGGATATCCGCAAAGACTCCCCTACTTACGGCAAGCATGTGGCAGTAGAACTGACTGAAGATAATCATCGCCAGTTCTTTATTCCTAAGGGCTTTGCTCATGGTTTCGCTGTACTATCAGAGACTGCGGTATTCCAATATAAGTGTGATAATTTCTATCATCCAGAAGCTGATGGTGGTATCTCTATCTTGGATGAATCTCTCGGTATAGATTGGATGATTCCTACAGAACATGCTAATCTCAGTGAAAAGGATACAAAGCATCCTTTGCTAAAAGAATTTGATTCACCATTTACTTTCTAATTTTCACTATGATAATAACTGCATCTATTGTGACCTATAAGACAGATCACGATGAATTAAAGAAGTGTATAGATTCTATGTGCAAGAATGGTATTGCACCTATTTATATAAGTGACAATTCGCCTAGTGATGAACTTCGAGAATTCTGCTCTCAGTTGGATGGAGTGGAGTATATCTTCAACAATGCCAACATGGGATATGGACCAGGGCATAATGTGGCTATAAAGAAGGCACAGGAGATTCATGCCGACTATCATCTTGTGATCAACTCGGATGTGTATTTTGAAGAAGGTGTCATCTCGAAGATTACAGAGTATATGGAAGCAAACAAGGATGTGGCTCAGCTTCAGCCGATGCTTCGCTATCCTGATGGTCGCCTACAGTTGACCACTCGTTTGTTGCCAACTCCTTTCGACCTTATCTTCCGTAGGTTTATGCCAAAGAAAATGGGAGAGAAAATGAACTATCGCTATACCTTGGAGTTTTGGGATCACAAGACTCCTGCAAACATACCATATCATCAGGGAAGTTTCATGTTCTTCCGCTTGTCTGCATTTGATAAGGTGGGATTGTTTGATGAGCGATACTTCATGTATCCTGAGGATATTGATATTACCCGTAGAATGCATAAGTATTATCGCACAATGTATTGGCCAATGGTGTCGGTGGTGCATGCTCATAGAGCAGCATCTTATAAGAGTAAGAAAATGCTGAAGATTCACATGGAGAATATGGTGAAGTACTTCAATAAATGGGGCTGGTTCTTTGATAAGGAACGTTCTGAATGGAACAAGAAACTATTGAAGGAACTGGGATACCATGGAAGATAATGTTGAATGTTAAGTGTTAAATGTTGAATTATTTAAAATGAACTATATTATCACTGGTGGTACTGGCTTCATCGGTATCCATCTTACAAATTTGATTAAGGAGCGTTATCCTAACGCCCAAGTATATAACCTCGATATCGTGAAGCCAGGTACTCCTAATCCGGTAGTAAAGGATTATAAGCCTGCTTTGCGTGATGGTCAGAAGTTGCAGTCTACTTTCATCGAGTATGATATCCGCAAGCCTATAGAGAACTTGCCATTTACTCCTACAGAGGATGATGTTATCTTCAACTTTGCTGCAGTTCATCGTACTCCTGGTCATGAGGATCATGAGTATTTCGAGACGAATATCCGTGGTGCTGAGAATGTGGTGGCTTTTGCAGAGAAGTGGAATATCAAGAAGATTGTGTTTACTTCAAGTATTGCACCATACGGAGCTGCTGAGGAATTGAAGAAGGAGACGACTTTGCCAACTCCTAATACTGCATATGGTATCTCTAAGTTGGTGGCTGAGAAGATTCATGAGAAGTGGCAGAATGGAGATGCAGCTCATCGCCAGCTCACTATCGTTCGTCCTGGTGTGGTATTCGGAAAGGGTGAGAATGGTAACTTTACCAGATTGTATTGGGCTATCCGTGGTCATAAGTTTGCTTACCCTGGCAGAAAGGATACCATCAAGGCTTGCATCTATGTAAAGGAGTTGGTTCGCTTCATGCTGTATCGTTTGGAACATCATGAACATGGTGTTGAGTTGTATAACTGTTGCTTCGAGCCTGCTTATACCATTCAGCATATTGTTGAGACTATGAAGAAGGTAACAGGATTGACTCAGTTTGTGCCTGATATTCCTAACTGGGTTATCATGCCTATGGCAAGAGCTGCCATGCTTCTTGGCTCTCCAATGGGTATCTGTCCTGCGAGAGTGAAGAAACTCCAGATTTCAACTAATATCTGTGGTGAGAAGTTGAAGAACTGCGGCTATCAGTTTAAGTGGAGTTTTGAGGAAGCACTTGCTGACTGGTTCGAGGATAATGACAGGAAATATCTGAAATAAGGATATTGAAAACCATATCTTACCTTTTCCTTCTGCTCGGCAGAAGGGAAGGCGAGGATACGGACCTCATTACTTATGTAACAGACAGAAAGGGTCACGATATGCGTTATGCCATCGACTCTAGAAAGTTGCAGAAGGAATTGGGTTAGGAGCCATCTCTCCAGTTTGAGGAGGGTATCGAGGAAACCGTGAAATGGTATCTC
>OGOV01000569.1_pt1 | contig 37713 bp, 35 predicted proteins | sample 1552711 | NCBI WGS metagenome assembly OGOV01 (sample SAMEA2580216, study PRJEB22360) | human gut metagenome | biome: human gut; feature: human-associated habitat; material: faeces | place: Denmark | collected 2008/2010 | reverse complement strand
TACCACGCCGCATCAGATGTCGGTCTGGTTTTGCTCGTATCCATGCAAAGCACCTCCGCGTAGGAAATCAAACAAGATAAGGCAGCACAGACGATAGGTAATTTTATGGTGCAGATCGTGTAAGTAGAAGAAACACAAAAATACCGGAGAGGCGGCAAAGCTTCCTCTCCGGTGCTCTCCGGACGTATCCGCGCATTTCCGCATGTGGGTCATGTGTGGGTCAAGCAGAAACCTCTGCATCAAAGAAGCCGCGGATAGGCTTCGCCGTCATATTTCGTTTTGCCGTTTCTCTCTCATAATTGATTCGGGTAATCTCCTCAATGAAAGCCTTCTGCTCCTCGCTGGCTTTCGACCATGACACGCCGAATTTTCGGCACATTGCAAAAAAAATGCGATACCACAATCTGTCTTCTTCCGTCTCATGCGTAAAGTACCACTTCGCATCTTCCATTGTTAACCCTCCTCCAAATAAGATACAAAAATGTCTCTGGCCGCCTCGTCACAAATCAAATACCGCGGTGCCGTGCCTCTTTCACGTCCAGGGATCAGTAATGCGCCAAAATCCCGTTCGTAGTGTCTTGCCAACTCAGGCGTTTTTGCGTCCAAGGTCACATCGCCGTTAAAACCGGCATCCACAGACAGCTTGATGCCATAGGCGATCAAAGCCCGTCCGATGCCGCGATACTTCGGGCGCTCACAAAGTGTCGGATTGCTTTGTGCCTGACTCTCCATATAGACAATATGGACGGTAACTACATCTTCGCTGACCTCATAAGCTCCCAAAGCCACCAATTCGCCAATCTGCGTTTTCAGTCCATAGACATCAAATTTGCCTTTTGAGATATACTCGCTGGTCCAATCCGTCTGCCACCGCGGTTCCTTTGTCGTTGTCGCAGCATCCTGCGGTGTCATCGGCTCAATAACTACCGGCACCTGCTGATTGGCGGTATCATAAACAAACGGTCGAAACTGCACAGTTCTCACCTCATAAATAGCATACCACAGTTTTTGCAAAATTTGAAGTGGAAAATTGAAACCATCGCATGCTCATTTTGTTCCAAAACGCATCGTTGTAATCAAAAAGTACGCCCACGCAGTAGTCTCTCTTTATAACAAGAAATACCGCACATAAACAAGGAAATTACATCAGACATGACACTTTAATGGTGCCGTGCCTTTGTTTTTGGGCGCAAATCCAGCGATTTTTAGAGTGAATTACCCAACATAAATATAAGGTGCGGCGAATTATGGTGAATTGCGTTTTCCAACGTGCCGCGATCTTAAATCACTCTAAGGAGGGCTATTACATGGCTAAAGTTGAATACATCGACTACAAGAAGCTCAAGGAATTTTACACGATCCCGGAGGTTTGCGAACTTCTGAGCATGGCAAAAGCAGACTTGAAGAAAAAGTGCGCACAGTATGACATCGAACCTCGACGGAACGAAATCGGTGAATTTGGTCTGGTCAAGTATGATGTTCGCAAGCTGCACAACGCCATCTATCACGAAGGCGAAGAGAAAATCGCATGGAAGGATGACCCGTGGGCATGAGTGAATTACTGACGATCCAAGAGGTCGCCATGCTCCTGAAGGTCAGTCGGCAGCATGTTCGCAAAATGATTCGTGCCGGACTGCTCCCGGCTATAAAAATTGGGCGGGAATGGCGCATGGAAAAAGACTACTTAAAGAACTTTTTAGAAGAGAACATGGTATGAAAAAGCAGGCTCCCGGTCAACGCCGGGAGTCTGTCTGTCTCAAAAGTCCAGAAACTTGTACGCAGGTGTGTCCAGTGCTTTGGAAATGCGCAGCAGCGTGGTGAGGGAGATTGGCTTGTACATCCCAACCGCCTCAATCTGTCCGATATAGGATGTCGCAACACCCAGCTTTTCCGCTAATCCCTCCTGTGTGAGCCCGCATAGCTTTCGGTAATATGCAATTTTCAGCCCAATTTGCTTGTATTCCTGTTCAAATTCATGTTCCATGACGCACCTCACGACTTTATTGTACAAAGTCTACGGCAGCGTTCATATCCCATAAATATATTGCATTTACAACTGCAAAGGTTATAATTATTGCATTGCCACTTAGATTTTTTCTTTTTTGATAAATTTTTTAAACCGACAGTCAGTGTCTACCCTGTTTGCTATACTACAACCATCAAGCAGAATCATTTGAAAAGAGGGGGATCAGCGTGGAAACACCTTCATCTGCAAAATCCACACGGCTGTTGGAAATTTACGCACGGTTGGTCAACGGAGAAGTTTTGGAAAAAGACCGTTTAGCTGAAGAATACCATGTTTCCGACCGCAGCATCCAGCGGGACATGAATTCACTTCGTTGCTTTCTTTCCGACCAAGGATTGCCGCAGGAATTGACCTATGATTATCAAAATCAGGGCTATAAGCTGGTAAAGCGCCAGCCAAAGGAGTTGAGCAACAGCGAAATTCTTGCCGTGTGCAAAATCCTGCTGGACAGCCGCTCCATGCGAAAGGACGAAATGCTCCCGATTCTGGACAAACTGGTGGACTGTTGCGTTCCAGCCAATAACCGGAGGACTGTCAACACGCTGCTGTCCAATGAAAAGTTCCACTACATCGAACCGCATCACGGCAAGCCGATTCTGGATACGCTTTGGGAGCTGGGACAGGCTGTGCAGACGCAGGAGGTCATTGAAATCGCCTACCAGAAGCTTGGTTCCGAGAAACCCGTACAGCGGGCGATAGAGCCAGTGGGCATTCTGTTCTCGGAGTTTTATTTCTATGTGGTGGGATTCATCCAGAATATCAACAAACAGGAATCCTTTGAAAACCCCGACGATCTGTTTCCGACCATCTACCGGGTTGACCGGATTCAATCCCTCCGCAGGACAGGCGAACACTTCTCCATTCCCTACGCCAGCCGATTTAAAGAAGGCGAGTTTCGCAAGCGGGTACAATTCATGTACGGCGGTAAACTGCAAAAAATTCGCTTTCGATATACGGGACCGTCTATCGAAGCGGTATTGGACAGGCTCCCCACCGCGAAAATCAAGGAGAAAACCGCAGATGGCTGGATCGTAGAAGCTGAGGTATTTGGCAAGGGAATTGATATGTGGCTTAGGAGCCAATCCCCCTACATTGGTTCCGTGGAGGAATTGTTCTTATGAAACACAAACTACAAAAAAATGCTGAAGACGCCCAAGAAAAATGTCGCTGCATTTCCTCTAACTTGGATTCTGTTCACTCCAACTTAAATCAAGTCGAAACGGAATATCATCGAGTAGCCCAGCTCTCAAGAGCTCCGATGTGCGTATTAAATGACATTGACCGTCAATTCGAGAAAGCAACACAACTTCATGGGATAGATACTACATTCCTTTTTACAGCCACAGCACTACAATGTCTTCGGCAATACGTTCTAACGCCTATGACAGCGGAACGCCTCAACGATCAGGAGGCTGCTCAACTGGTAAAAGGTGAGCATAAAGAAATATCAAGGCGGTCACATCGCCTATACATGCCATCTCTGGAAGAAATTCAGACAAATCCTGTTCCCTTTGATGCTACGATGGGAGCAAAGCAATATAAGGCATTACAGGATTTTGGCTATTTAGGACACCGGGGAGCAACACCCGGGCATGACCCACTGTTTGGCTTATTGTTTGGAACAGCTAACATTGCAACCAGCACATTGACCAACTGGAGAATGGAATCATATCATATATACTCCGGTACATACGGCAACGCTTCTGGCATCCATGATATTTTTTCTTGCCGCGCCCAGACCCCATTAGTTTTTTCTCATACTTTCGATAAGCTTCTTCATCAGGGTATGGATGGAAAAATCATCATCGGTGCCTCAGTTTTAAAAGAAATCCAGGATCTTCGTTCAGACCTCTATTCCAAAAATAGTCTTCCACTCCCTGCTGTTTCCGCCATCAATCCTACACTTGCCGGAGAATTGGCAAAACGCGGGTTTGATGCGGCAAATGCCTTAGACATTGTAAAGCAGTTCACCTATGCCTTAGCAATCGACACATTGATCTGGCTGATCCATGGTCTTTATTACGACACCTCAGAAGGACTTACACGCAGTATGTACGAAATTCGTACACGAAAGATTTTGATTTATTCCAATTTGCTGGCGACTGTTAGTAATGTGATCGTTGCAACAATCAGGCAGTGCTTGGGCGCAAATGGAGTCCGTGTTGCGGACTGGGGCGGATATATAAATACTGTCCGACATATTGCAGCAGATGCAAAATTCATTCGTGAAATTAAGCAAGATTTTTTGAAAAACGAACTTTATGACAGAATTGTTGGCGATGAATACGATTTTATGAAGGGAGACTTCTGACATGAGTAAAAAAGATTATAAGCAGGGAGCCGCAGACGCAATGGCTGCCTATGAAGCCTTTGGTGAAAAGCAAGAAACCACTATTCGTCATATCGGCAATCAGGTAGAAGAAGTTAAATCTTCTATTGGCGGACTAAATCAAAACATCCAAAATATCTCCGACTATATTACAGACAAGGAAAAGGCGGAACTGTACAAGCTGAATACACCAGTCGATATTGCAGACCTTGATGATGCAGAAAAAAGAATTTTACTGGCGGTCTTATACCAGCTTTCCACCGATGACCCGGAGCACACACCGCAGCAGGAAAACTATGTTCGTGCCGTGCAGAAATACTTAGAAATTCATAATCCACAGACACAAATTGATTTGGAGTCTGTGGAAAATATTGAGGATATTTCCGCACAGAAAGCAGTTCTGCAAACGGTCTTAGAATATTTCTACCTTGGTACGCACCCCGGAACCTATGACAATAACCAGCTTGATTTTCTGGATTGCTTTCAAGTAAACCGAAAAACACGGCGGGAAATTATCGGACATATCAATCAGATTGTAGAAACTGTTGGTATAGAGGGACTGGCGGAAAAATATGGTTTTGTTGCAGCTAATGAGGAGTACCACTTAGCGAACTATCAAGATAACGGAGCGATTCCAGAAGATGTTGCAGACTTGTGTATCCGGCGACTGCATGAGGGAGCCGTAAGCCCTTTGGATGACGGAAGATATTTTATAGAAACAGCAGACTACATTGTGTACTGCTATTCAAAGAAGCGCACAAAAGCAGATGATAACGTAGGATTTTGGTGGATTCACAAGAGGACCGGAAAAGAAGGAAAAATCGACTATGATATTTCAAATGTGTTTACTACAGATATAGGTAGTTTTGTACACGCTTTCAACATAACATATTGTGTGCAGAAAAATACTGTGTACTTCACAGAAAACAAAGCAGATCGGGATTCTATTCAAATTCTTGAAGTAAATTTTGATATAAAATCTGCCCGGTTTTTAAAGCCTACCTTCCCCGTAAATCTCTATCGTCTAAATCAAGTCCACTTGAGTATTTGCAACAACCTGCTAGTTGTGTTTTTACACTGTATACCTATTGACGCTACAAAGCCTCTCCCTTCGCAGACATATATCGTAGACCTTGCCCAGAATGACCGAACGTTTACAATCGAACCGACTCTTGGTAAATTGGGAGAAATATATGATGTTTTCATTTACGAAGGAAACATTCTGCTATTAGGTAATAGTTCCCCGGCACGGCTCTACAAGTACGATTTTGTAACTAAAAAGTATTCTGAATTTACAAACTACTCTGGAAAACTTTCCAATCTTATTAGTATATCGGAATTCTCCACGATTGAATGTCTGACTCAATACAAAGATAAGTACGTTGTCCAACTGCTGAATAAGTCAAAATACGGCTGGGAGGAACCGAGTATTTCTACCCACGTATTATCAGACAATCCAGATGACTTTGGTACATTCGGAAGTGGATGTTCTTCAACCATCATCAATGATACTCTTTATTGCTATGGCACATCCAGCATTATAGAACACAGCCTAAAAGATGGAAGCAATCTATATTGGGACAATCTCCCTCCCTGCAAATACACAGTTTTACTCGGCGATTATGTGTACCGTATCGGTGATGATAGAAAAACTTACAAAACAAATCTGAAATCGGATCATATCTGGGAATTACTTAGCTTTTAAATTGCCCATTTCCGATTTTCCCCACCCCTCCAAATATATATTATAGTCTTGAGGCCCCAGGGTAATTCCCTGGGGCTATTTCTATGTCTGGAGGTATGACTATGCGAAAACACGCAAGCGAAATCACCTATGATGAATGCTCTTTTCTCGGCATCCCCGCCCTGCTGACCGATTGGCGGATCAGTCGCTCCACTGTCCCCGATGGCGTACACGCATACGAACTGCGCCATGCGGACGGAAATCCCTTTGACCCCTGCCAAGCCGCAAGAGGCATCCTTGTGAACTTCTGCGGCAGCATCCTGACCTTGCAGCCCCTCCCCATCCCGGAGAACGGTTATCTGGACTTTGACAGGGGCGCTCTTGTCTGCCGCTCCGGCTACGGCATCTCCCTTGGGGAGTTTATGCGGCAGTACTGCCAAAAGGGGGCGTAAGCATGCACAGCACAGTCTTTGAACTATCCGATTATCCCATTCCGGCAGCACAGCAGGCTACCCCCGGCTATCTGCCGGACTGGTTCTTCTGCTCTGTCTGCGACTACGCCACCCGCATGACCGATACCGAGCGGGAGAACAGCATCACCGCTCTGGTGAACAGCTTCGGCGCTTCCTGCTCCCGCAGCGGCGACTGCCTGACCTTTGCGCCCTCGCTGCGGGACACCTACTTTCGGGAAAGTCTCCGTTATTTCAAAGCCGCCGCAGCCGCGCTGTCTGAAACAGACTACGAGACCTTTGCCGGGATCGTTATCGCCCCTGCCTTTACCGCCGCCCTGAACGGCCCCCGGGTTCTATATCTACACGCCGGAAAAGCTGCTGCCGCTGGACAGCTGGCTGCGGACTGCCGACATTTCCCAGCCCTACTATGTGGGCGGGACCATCAGCTATCACTTCTAAATCAATATTAAAATGGAGGAATTTATGATGTCTGCAAATGTGGAAACCATGTTTTATGTAAGAGAGAAGCCCTGGCACGGTCTGGGCACAGAGATCAAGGAAGCCCCGGCATCTGCGGATGCTCTGATTGCCGCCGGGCTGGATTGGACGGTGGAGCAGCGGAACGTTTACTCGGAGGGTGGCTGTCTAATTCCCGGCTACAGGGTCAACACCCGCAGCACCGACCAAGCCGCCCTGGGGATCGTGTCAGACCGCTACAAGGTGGTACAGAACGTGGATGCTTTTCAGTTTACTGATGACCTGCTGGGCGAGGGTGTCACCTATGAAACCGCTGGCTCTTTGCAGGGCGGTCGAAAGGTCTGGATGCTGGCACGGATGCCCCAGCGTTATATCATCTCCGGGGACGAGATCGCACCCTATCTGGTGGTAATGAACTCCCATGATGGCAGCTCCGGTATCAAGGTCGCCATGACGCCGATCCGGGTAGTCTGCCAGAACACGCTGAATCTGGCGCTGAACACTGCCAAGCGCATCTGGGCGGCGAAGCACACGGAGAATGTCATGAACCGTGTCTATGAAGCCAGAGATACCCTGCTGTTGGCAGAAACCTATATGGGCGAACTGGGACGGGGCATTGAAGAACTCTCCCAGATCAAGCTTTCAGACCGCAAGGTTTTGGAAATGATGCAGGAGTTCTTCCCTGTGTCCGAGGATATGAACGAGATGCAGAAGAAGAACAATCTGCGTCTGCTGGAGGACATGAAACGGCGTTATTGGGACGCACCGGATCTCTCCCATGTAGGAAAGAACGGGTATCGCTTCATTAACGCCGTCAGTGACTTTGCTACCCACGCTTCACCTATCCGTAGGACAAAGAACTATCACGAAAACCTGTTCCTGCGCACCGTGGAGGGCAATCCCATCATCGACAAGGCATACAAGATGGCGCTGGCGGCAGCGTAAGGAGGGAGTCTATGTCAGCAAATGTATTGGCATCCACGGAAGGGATGCCCTATGCCGAATGGCTGGATCAGCGGAAGAAGGGCATCGGCGGCTCGGATGCTTCCGTGGTATGCGGCATCAACCGTTACAAATCCCCAGTGGAGCTGTGGATGGAAAAGACAAACCAAATTCCCGTAAGGGAAGCGGGAGAAGCCGCCTATTGGGGGACACAGCTGGAAGCCCTTGTACGGGCAGAGTTTACAAAGCGGACAGGGATCGAAGTCACCCACACTATGCAGCTGCTGCAAAGCGTGGAACACCCTTTCATGCTCGCCAATCTGGACGGTGTCTGCGAACACCCGGAGCTGGGTCCCTGTATCTTTGAAGCAAAGACCGCCTCGGCATATAAAGCCAGAGAATGGGAAAACGGCATCCCGGACGAGTATCAATTACAGATCCAGCATTACATGGCAGTCACCGGATACCGGGGGACTTATATTGCTGTCTTGATCGGCGGCAACACCTTTAAATGGCAGTTCGTGGAAAGGGATGAAGAACTGATTGCCATGCTGGTTCAACTGGAATCGGACTTCTGGCAGCATGTGGAAGACAGGACCCCGCCGCCGCTGGATGGCTCTGATGCGTCGGCACAGTTCCTTGCGGAGAGGTTTCCCCACAGCGTCCCGCAGTCACAAATCACTCTGCCGGATTCCGCCGCTGATCTGCTGCGGCAGTACGACGCTGCCTGTGAGCATCTGGCTGCGGTGCAGGAAGAAAAGCAGACCGCTGAGAACCTGTTAAAGCAGATGCTGGGGGAGCATGAGGTCGGCACCTCCGGCAACCGCATCATCACATGGAAGCAGCTCTCTCAGGATCGGCTGGACAGCAGGACGCTGAAAGCAGAGCATCCGGCTCTGTGTAAGAAATACACCAATCAGGTATCGTACCGCCGCTTTACGATCCATGCGGCAAGCTGAAGGAGGAAACAGATATGGATACCACAAAACTGAAAAGCAAATTGGAAGACAAGGTTCGGGACTTGGATACACCAACGGAAGCGGCTCCGAATCCCACGGTGGAGCTGGCTCCGCTGGATTCCCATTACATGGCGTTTCGCTCCAATGCCCTGACCGTTATTCAGGAAAACCTAAAGAATCAGCCGCTGTCGTTTCAGTTCTTCGACATCGTAAAATCCCCCTCCGGCGGGGCAACGGTGTTTTCTGTGCCGGGGCTGTCCGGCGAGGAGGTCCTGCCGCAGCTGCGCGAGTACATCAAGGAGCACCAGATCCTGCTGCCCGACTCCTACCTCAAGGGCATGGGCTCGCTCATGGCAAAGAAGCCCGAGGAGGCCACCGACGAGCATCCCGAGCAGAATCGCCACACCAAGGGCAGCTGGTACTACGTCTGGAAGGGCGAGTACGAGATCATGGAGTGCTTCCCGGAGTACCTGCCCAACACGTATCTGAACTACTACCTGCAGCAGAAGGAGTTCGTCGAGCATTCCAACCCCGAGCGCACCCGTGCTAACGAGGTTGAGGAGACGCGTGAGAAGAACCTCTTCGACGGCATCGACCACTACGAGAAGACGGGCGAGATCGACGAGAGCACGTTCTATGCGGGCAGCCACGGCGACTGGATTGCCGACCTGGCTATCGCTCTGAAGAACGACACCAAGCAGCGCTTCCTGGTCATTTGCGAGAACAAGGGCGCTATCCCCAACATGCCCTACGACGCCATGGTCGAGCTGCCTGCCTACATTGGCAAGAACGGCCCCGAGGTCATCAGCCGCGACAACATTCCTCTGTTCCAGCAGGGCCTCATGATGCAGCAGCTGAACTCCGAGAAGCTCGTGGTCGAGGCTACGATCGAGGGTTCGTACGAGAAGGCGCTCAAGGCCTTTACGCTGAACAAGACCGTGCCGTCGATGAAGGTCGCCAAGGAGGTTCTCGACGACATGATCGAGGCCAACAAGGGTTACTGGCCCGAGCTTAAGTAAAAGCAACAGGGTCGCTGGCCGCATACCTGGAGCAATGCCCCGTCCACGTGATTGCGTGGGCGGGGCATTGTCATTTGGTAACGCGTTTTATCAAATATGGCATTTATCTGCGGTAATGTTCTATTTCACCGCCGAGGGTGACATTTCATACCGCCTGCCGAACTGCGTGGAGACCTAACAACTTTTTAGGTCAGTGTTGTGCGTGTAGCAACTTCGCCCGGCCTCGCCTCCGGGCTGCCGCATGAGAGGGGATCTTATGGCACGACTGCACGTAATGGAACGCAGCCACGCTCAGGCCGTCATGGACGACCTACATGATGCGCTTGGGCGCCGTCTGGCGGTGAGTTCACTCGCCCCGTGCCCCGTTGAGTTTACGGCGGCGCTCGTCAACCTGTGCTCCACCCAGAGCTGCGGCAAGTGCACGCCCTGCCGCATCGGAAACAAACGCCTGCTGGAGATTCTCGACCGGATCACCAGGGGACTGGGCAGGGACGAAGACCTCGACGAATTGCAGAACCTCGCCCGCGTAATCCGCGACTCGTCGCTCTGCGCCCTGGGGCAGACGGCCCCCAATCCAGTGCTTTCGACCCTGGAAAACTTCTGGGACGAATACGTGGCCCACGTGCGGGACCACCACTGTACGGCCCACCGCTGCCGCGACCTGATGAGTTTCGTGATCGACCCCAAGGTTTGCAAAGGTTGCTCCCTCTGCGCTCGCATGTGTCCGCCGGGAGCCATCAGCGGCATCCCCAAACAACCCTACGCCATCGACCAGGCCCGCTGCATCAAGTGCGGCACCTGCCTCGAAAAATGCAAGTTCGGCGCAATCAGCATCCGCTAACCACTCCTCCAAGACAAATCCGCATGGAAACGATAAAACTAACCATCGACAACCGAACCGCAGAGGTCGCCCCGGGCACCAACCTGGTCGAAGCGGCCGCTTCGGTCGGCATCAAAATTCCGACGCTCTGCTACCTCAACCTGCACGAGCTGGGCTGCAAGAACGACCCCGGTGTCTGCCGCATCTGCGTCGTAGAGGTCGAAGGACGCAAAAACCTGGCTCCGGCCTGCAAAACCGTCTGCACGGAAGGGATGGTCGTCCGCACCCACACACCCCGCGTCATCAACGCCCGGCAAACCATTCTGGAGCTGATCCTCTCGGACCACCCCAACGAATGCCTCACCTGCTCGAAGAACGGCTATTGCAGCCTGCAAACCATGGCCAAAGACCTCGGCATCCGCGAGGCCAAGTACAAGGGAGAAACCACCAAACCGATGATGGACCTCTCGCCGTCGGTGGTGCGCAACATGGAAAAGTGCATCCTCTGCCGCCGCTGCGAAACGGTCTGCAACCAAGTCCAGACCGTCGGCGCCCTGTCGGTCGTAGGCCGGGGATTCACTTCGGTCCTCTGCACGGCCTTCAACGATCCGATCCTGACGACCAACTGCGTCAATTGCGGCCAATGCGTAGCCGTCTGTCCGACCAGCGCCCTCTCGGAGAACAGCAACATCCGGGAGGTGATGCAGGCGCTCGCCGATCCCGGCAAGACGGTCGTGGTGCAGACCGCCCCCGCCGTGCGCGTGGCCCTCGGCCAGGATTTCGGACTGGAAGGCCGGAGCGTCACGGGCAAGATGACCACAGCGCTGCGTCGGTTGGGCTTCGACTACGTTTTCGACACCGACTTCGCCGCCGACCTGACGATCATGGAGGAGGGCACCGAACTGCTCCAGCGCCTGAACAAGTATCTCGCGGGCGACCGGACGGTCAAAATCCCCCTGATGACCTCCTGCTGTCCGGGCTGGGTGTCGTTCATGGAGAAGCATTTCCCCGAACTGGGCGAGAACCTCTCGACGGCCAAGTCGCCGCAACAGATGTTCGGCGCGATCGCCAAAAACTACCTGGCGCCCAAGCTGGGCATCGACCGCCGGAATTTCATCGTCGTATCGGTCATGCCCTGCGTGGCGAAGAAATCGGAAGCCGCACGCCCCGAATTCGGCAAAGACGGCGATCCGGACGTGAACATTTCGATCACCACGCGCGAACTGGCCCACATGATCCGCTTCGCCAACATGAACTTCGACGAACTGGAGGAGAGCGATTTCGACCGTCCGCTGGGCGAATCGACCGGTGCAGGCGTCATCTTCGGCACCACAGGCGGCGTGATCGAGGCAGCCGTGCGTACGGCATACGAAATACAAACGAAAAAAACGCTTCCGAAACTCGACTTCACCGAACTGCGCGGACTGGCGGGAATCCGTTCGGCGACGATCGACTTCGACGGCGTACCCGTCAAAATCGGCATCGCACACGGGCTGGGTAACGCCCGCAGGCTGGTCGAAGAGATCCGCGCCGGCCGATCGCCCTACCACGCCATCGAAATCATGGCCTGTCCCGGCGGCTGCATCAACGGCGGCGGGCAACCCTATCACCGGGGCAACGAAGAGCTTCTGAAACGGCGTGCCGAGGCCCTCTACGCCGAAGACGCCGCCAAACCGCTGCGCAAGTCGCACGAGAATCCCGACATTCAGGCACTCTACGAAGAGTTCCTCGGCGAACCCTGCGGACCGCTTTCGCACGAACTGCTCCACACCCGTTATTACGACCGCAAACCGGTCGTGGAACCCAAGAAATAAGACGTTATGGAAAAAATATGCCTCTCCCAACGGAGAATCGACGAGATAAAGAACGTCTGCCGAAAGTACGGCAACGACCCGGGCGAACTGATCAACATCCTGCACGGCGTGCAGGACACGCTGGGCTATCTGCCCAAAGAGGTACAGGAGCTCATCGCCCTGGAGTTGGGCATCTCGGCCGCACGGGTTTACGGCGTGGTGTCGTTCTATTCGTTCTTCACGATGAAGCCCAAAGGCAAATACCCGATTTCGGTCTGCATGGGCACGGCCTGCTATGTCCGGGGCGGCGAGAAGGTGCTCGACGAATTCAGACGCCAGCTCGGCATCGAAGTCGGCGGCACGACCCCCGACGGGCTCTTCTCGCTCGATTCGCTGCGGTGCGTGGGTGCCTGCGGACTCGCTCCGGTCGTGATGATCGGCCCCCGGGTCTATGGACGGCTCAAGGTGACCGATGTCAAAGGTATCCTCGACGAAATCCAGGCCCTCGAAAAAGAGATCTGACGACGCGGTATTACGTTAAATAAAAGAGACCGGGCCTGCACAGAAATACAGGCCCGGTTCGTTCCCTCCGGAACAAAAGCCGCCTCGCCGACAATCGGTTCCACCAGTCCGAACGAAGGCCCCCGCAACGATCCGCAGAGCCTGGATGATCGAAAACAGGCATTTTTCCCGCCATAAAATGCACCGGAAACCCCTCCCCGACATCTGCAAGCCAACAGGGGCTATGCTCGAACCCGAAAAAACACGTACCCCGTCACAAAAGATTTCGCGGAAAAGTCGTCAAACCGGATAATTTGGCGTACCTTTGCCCAACAAATCATCATAAATGAATCAATTAGAAGAATTTAAGGCTTTAGGACTGTCCGACGATATACTTACTGCCATTGCCAAAAAAGGGTTCGAAACCCCCTCGGCCATTCAGAGCCTCACCATTCCCCACCTGCTCACCACCGACAAAGACATCATCGCACAAGCACAAACCGGCACGGGTAAAACCGCCGCTTTCGGCCTGCCGATTATCCAGATGCTGACTTCCCGGCGGAATATTCCGCAGGCCATCGTCCTCGTTCCGACCCGCGAACTGGCCCTGCAGGTGACGCAGGAACTCATTTCGTTCAATACCCACGACCTTTCGATCGCCCCGATCTACGGCGGCGCCTCGATGACCGAACAGTTGCGGCGCTTGAAAAAAGGCATCGACATCGTCGTCGGCACGCCGGGCCGCATCCTCGACCACATCCGCCGGGGCACGCTCGACCTCTCGGCGATCGCCTACCTGGTGCTCGACGAGGCGGACGAAATGCTCAACATGGGTTTCATCGAGGATATCGAAGAGATCATGCACGCCATGACCGGCCCCAAACGCGTGCTGCTCTTCTCGGCCACGATGCCCGACCGCATCGCGGCGCTGGCCCGCAACTACATGCACGACCCCGACCTCCTGAAGGTCGAATCGCAGCACGTCACCACCGACCTGACGAACCAGATCTATTTCGAGGTGCGCGAAGGCGACAAGTTCGACGCCCTGACCCGCATCATCGACGTCGAACCCGAGTTCTACGGCATCGTCTTCTCCCGCACCCGAACGGGCGCGGACGAGATCGTGGCCAAACTCCTGGAACGCGGCTATGCGGCCGAAGTCCTTCACGGCGACATTTCGCAGACCCAGCGCGAGAAGATCCTGGGCAAATTCAAGAAAAAACAGGTCAATATCCTGGTGGCTACGGACGTGGCGGCCCGGGGCATCGACGTAAGCAACCTCACGCACGTAATCAACTACTCGCTGCCGCAGGACTCCGACAGCTACGTCCACCGCATCGGACGCACGGGCCGCGCCGGCAACCAGGGAACGGCCATCACCTTCATCTCGCCCTCCGAGATGCGCAAATTCGGGTTCCTGAAGCGGACGATCAAGGCCGACATCAAGTTGGAACAGCTCCCCACGCCGGCCGACATCATCGCCACCAAGCGCAACAAGATCAAGGAAGATCTGGACGCCATCGTCGAGAGCGAAAGTTACGGCGAATGTACGGGGATGGCAGCCGAACTACTGGAGAATTATCCGCCCGAAGTGGCCCTGAGCGCCCTGCTGCGCCTGGCGTTCAAGAACGAGCTGAGCGAGAGCAGCTATCCCGAAATCCGTTCGATCGACGTCGATCGCAAGGGCAAGGCCCGGATCTTCCTCGCCTTCGGCGCCCGCGACGGCTACGATACCCGCAAGACGGTCCGGCTCCTCAAACAGGAGTGCGGACTCTCCGACCACGATATCGACGACGTACGGGTCATGGAGGACTTCTCGTTCGCAACGGTTCCCTTCGACCGAGCCGAAAAAGTCGTCAGGGCTTTGAATAAGCTCTCGCACGGACGTCCCATCGCGGAAATATCGAAAGACAGCCCTTCGGCCCGCACATCCGGCGGAAGACAATCCCACCGCCGCAGGGAGTCCGACACCCGATCCGGACGTAAAACCGGCCGGAAACCCGAAAGCCGGGAATCCTATCGCCAAGACTCCTCCGTGCAGGAGGCTTTCGGTGCGCCCGACGATCGGAACGGACATCGGAAATCCGTCCGCAGCCCAAAAACGTCCGGCACGAAAGCCGGGAAGAAACCCGCAACGACAGTCAAGGCGAGCAGCAAAACGTCCACACCGGAGAAAACCGCTGCGAAGAGAGCTTCCGAACTCCCCGAAAACTGGTTCGAAGAGTGGTTCGGCCAGCGGCAACCCGCCCGCAACAAAAAAGGGCCGAACCGGACCCCGAAGCGAAAAAACAGAGATTAAACATCAAACCGGCTCCCCGGCCGAGGCGGGTCGTTCGTCCGCAGGAGATTTGGCGATCGTGAAGCTGAAGGTCGCCCCTTCGCCATAGACCGACTCCACGGTCATCTCGCCGCCGTTGCGATGCACCAGGTCCAGGCAAAGCTGCAACCCCAGTCCCGACCCCTCCTCTTTTCCGGTCCCGTAAGTGGTGAAATACATCGCAGGATCGAGCACTTTATTCAGGTCTTCGGGCTTGATGCCGACTCCGAAATCACGCACCCGGACAACGGCGTGGGTCGGGGTTTCGGCCGTGGAAACGATAATCTTCCCTCCTCCTTCCGGGCTGTATTTGATCGCATTGCTCAACAAGTTGCGGACGATCGTCTTGACCATATCGACATCGCACCGCACGTGAATCGGCGCGGGAATGTCGTATTCGACGACAATTCCTTTGGTCCGGGCCACCGACTCCGAAATTTTCGAGGAAAAGAGTACGACTTCGGCCAGATCGACATCCTGATACACCGTATGCATCCTCCCGGTCTGACACTTCGTCCACTTGAGCAGGTTGTCGAGCAGCGAAAAGGTGTCTTCGGCAATGTCGTTGCCCATGCGAAGCATATCGAGGTTCCCGGCTCCGACCCGCTCCGCATCCAGGCTGTCGAGCAGGGTGTTGAACAGCATCTTGAGGCTTCCGATCGGAGAGCGCAGGTCGTGGGCGATCACCGAATACATCTTGTCGCGGCTGGCCAGGGTCGCCTGCAGCTCCTCGTTCTGCCGCACGATGACGCGCTGCGCCTCTGCAATAAACATATGATGCGCCACCCGCGTAATCAGCTCCTCGTGATTGAAAGGCTTCGACACGTAATCGCTGGCCCCCATCTTGAACCCTTTGACAATGTTTTCCGAATCGTGGAGCGCCGAGAGAAAAATCACGGGAATCCGGCAGAATCGCTCGTCGGCCTTGAGCCGCTCGATCACCTCATAACCGTTCATGTCCGGCATCATGATATCCAGCAGAATCAGGTCCGGAGATTCGCTTTCGACCTTTTCGAGCGCTTCGCGGCCGCCCGTCGCAGTCACGATCCGGTATTTCGCCCTGCCCAATATCGCTTTCAACAACAAGATATTGGTCGCAATGTCATCGACGACCAATATCTTATAATTTTCAGGATTGACCGTGAGATTTTCCATAAAACAGACCTTGTGACACACAAGCGAGGTAGATAACCGCTAACAGATTTCATCGGAGTACGAAGAAATTTTCCGAAACGGCAACCGTATCGAAGGCAAGGAACGACAGCCGACTATGGCCGAAAAACAGCGCGTATCCCGACGCGGAACCGAATTTACACGGACGATCTGCACCCGATTCGGAGGCGATTCACTTCAAGAACTTTTCGATGCGGACCTTCAGTTCCATCGGGTTGAAGGGTTTGACGATATAGTCTTCAGCTCCGTCCTGCAACAACTGAATACGCTCCGAAGTACTGTCTTCGCTCGATAACATAACCATCCGGATATGCCGGAACCGCTCGTCACTCTTGACGGCATGGAGAAATTCATCTCCCCGCATGTCGGGCATACGGATATCCGAAATAATCAGATCGGGCAAATCTCCGGCCTCCATCTGCTCGAGTACAGGCTTCGGACTGTCGAAATAGCGACAGTCGTAGTCCCGCCCCAGGCAGGCCATGATGATTTTGCCGATCATGTCCTTGTCATCGACAACGAATATCTTTTGCTTGTCCATATTTTCAACACTTTAATACGTCTGAAGAACACAAATTTCGTACAAATAGTCACTTTTTTGTCACAATCGAAATAATTGTGTCTAAAATCGGTTCCAAATGTATAAAGAATATACACAAAAACGACAAAAATTTGTCGTTTTCATAGCTGTTTCCTCCGAATACCGGTGCATACAAACGCAAAATAACCGTCTGAAAATCATATATCCTTGTATGAAAGTCGGATCGCTGCATATGGGACTAACCGACAAAACGGTTCTGCTCAGCCAACGCTGCCCGGTAAAAATAAACTGCAACAAAGAGAGAGTAGTAGAATGGATACGGAGGAATCAATGGGAAATCATAATTTTCATCCATAACCTCATAACCGGCTAATCGAAAACGACCGGCAACCATTCCTCGAAAAAAATACATATTATATTTATACAAAACGAAAACCGCGTTGCAGCTATCTGCAACGCGGTTTCTGTGAGGTCTGAAGCGGACGCCATAAATTTGAATCGAATTTTACCGATTTTAATTTTATTTTATCTATATATCAATATTTTACATCTGTTTTTCATCAACTGCGAGGTCTGGAAGTTTTCGAAAATTCGGCCGATGTATGACAAATGTATGACAAAAATGATTACATTTGCAGCAGATAAAACCTCCTGACCTATGGCTTCATTCTGCTATCGCATCCGCTCGACCCAGAAAAACAAACTGGTCAAAATCCAAATTCTCTTCACGGTTGGCCGCGGGAATCAGTTCTACGTCGACAGCCAATATATGGTGCTGACGGACGCCTGGGACAACAAGCGGCAGACGGTCAAGAGCCGCTTCACCTTTACCGATGACTTCACCGAGCAGCAGGGGCGCGAGCTGACCAAGAATCTCTCCGAACTGCGCAGCCACATCCTCGGAGAGATTGCCAAGGATCCCGAACACGCGATGACGAAGACACGGCTGGAGAAGATCATCTACAGTTTCCACCACCCGCGCAGCCTCACCTCAGGCCGCCGCGTCCGCACCCGCGAATCGCTCGGCGACTACATTGCCCGCTTCACGCGCGAGATGGAGGAGGGCACCCGGCTGAACATCCACAAACTCCGCTACGGCCCCTCGACCATCAAGAACTACAAGGGGTTCGTCGTGCAGTTCGACGAGTACTGCAAAGCCAAACGCAAGCAGTTCGACTTTGCCGACATCGACCTGAAGTTCTACGACGACTTCGTCGCCTGGTTCACCGCCAAGAACTACTCCGTCAATACGATCGGCCGCCACGTCAAGGAGCTGAAGATCATCATGCGCGCGGCCCGCGAGGAGGGTCTGCACGACAACGGAGCGATCGAGAGCCGCAAGTTCCGCGTGCTGACGGCCGACGTGGAGAACATCTACCTGACGGAGTCGGAGATCCGGGCCATCGCCGCGCTCAATCTCTCGAAAAACCGGCACAGGGATGTTGCCCGCGACATCTTTCTGGTGGGGTGCTACACGGCGCAGCGCTTCAGCGACTACTCGACCATCAACGAAGGCAACATCCGCACGCTGGAGAACGGACAGCAGGTCATCGACCTCAAACAGCAGAAGACCGGTAACCACGTCGTCATTCCGGTCCGTCCCGAACTACAGGCCATCCTGGAAAAGTACGACAACCGGCTGCCGAGAACCTACGAACAGAAGGTGAACCACCTCATCAAGGAGATTGCACGCGAGGCGGGCATCACGGAGAAAGTCGAGGTCTCCTACATCGAGAATGGCGAAAAGAAGAGTCGGCTGGTCGAGAAGTGCGACCTGGTGAAGACCCACACGGCGCGGCGCAGCGGCGCAACGAATATGTACCTGGCGGGAATCCCGACCATCGCCATCATGAAGGTTACGGGCCACAAGACCGAACGGGAGTTTATGAAGTATATCAAGATCACCGAGGAGCAGACCGCCCTGGAGCTGATGAGCCACCCCTATTTTTCGGGGGCAAGCAACACAACACGATAATCTTAAAGAGTGTTGTCCGGGAATTTTCTTAACTTTGTCCAAACAGACTGATGCAATGAAAGACGATACGAAGGAATTAACACTGTTCGACAACTACGATTTTATAGAAAAAATTGAATCTCTGATGGCCGACTGTGAATCGGCCGAGGTGGAGTTCAAATCCGCCAGGGGAGGGTTTCCGGGCAGCTTGTGGGAAACCTACTCCGCTTTCGCCAATACGCAAGGTGGAGTCATCGTATTGGGCGTCAAAGAGAAGGACGGGAAATTCACACTTGACGGCATCACACTGGAGCAGGCGCGCAAATACAAAAAAGAGTTTTGGGACAACGTAAACAACAAGGCTCATTGCAGCGCAAACGTCCTGCAGGAGAAAGACGTGCAGGATGGCGAATACAACGGGAGCTATGTCCTGGTATTCAATGTACCACGGGCTCCCCGCAACAAGATACCCGTATATCTGCATAACAACCCCGAGAATACATTCAAGCGGAATTACGAAGGAGACTATCGGTGCGATGCAAGCGAAATACAACGCATGTTCGCCGACGCTGATATCACAGAACATCCCCGCGATTACAAAATTCTGCCCGAATTTACCATCGAGCAGGATATTGACAAGGCAACTCTTGAGCAATACCGCCGGCTGGTCGCAACCAAAAGCCCCGATCATCCGTGGCTGCTGCTGGACGACAAACATTTCCTGATGAAATTGAAGGGTTACCGGATCGATCGCCGAGAAAAGATCGAGGGACTGACACTTGCCGGTCTGCTGATGTTCGGCAAAACGGACAGCATCACCGACGCCTACGGATGTCCGCAATACTTCCCCGATTACCGCGAATATTTCAGTTCCAATCCCGACGACCGCTGGACAGACCGCATCTGCCCGGACGGCACCTGGGAGGCGAATCTGTTCCAATTCTACTACCGGGTCTATCCCAAGCTGGCCGCAGCCCTGCCCAAGCCTTTCGCCCTGAAGGACGGCATCAGAGAGGACGAAACACCGACACATACGGCTCTACGCGAAGCGTTTATCAATGCACTGGTCCATTGCGACTATTCAGTTGACTCAAACATTACGATCGAGCTACACAAGGATTGTTACATATTCTCCAATCCAGGCTCCCTGCTGCTCTCCATTGCCCAATATTATCAAGGAGGCAACAGCGTATGCCGCAACAAGGCCCTGCAAACGATGTTCATGCTGATCGGTTCAGCAGAAAAGGCCGGAAGCGGTGCCGACAAGATCATGCAAGGTTGGAAAAAGGCAAATTACCGTAACCCGCGAATCGAGGAGATTACTCATCCCGACAAAGTCGTATTGACATTGCCCCTTGTCAGTTTGTTGTCCGATGAGGTCATCTCCTATCTGAAATCCCTGTTCGGTGAGGACATAACGTCCATAGAACACAACAAGTTGATGACCCTGGCAACCTGTTGCAGCGAGGGCGAGGTCACCAACTACCGGATGCAATTGGTATTGGACAAGCACAGTGCCGATATCACAAAGTTGCTCAAAGAGTTATGCAATGACCGATACCTTATTCCCGAGGGAATCGGCCGCGGCACGCACTACAGAATCAACAAAAAATTCCGGGAGAGGGAACTCCCCGGGAATGTTGCTAGTAATGTTGCTAGTAATGTTGCTAGTAATGTTGCTAGTAATGTTGCTAGTAATGTTGCTAGCTCTCCAGACAAGGAAAGGCGCAGAAGATTATCATCCAGCGAATTACACACAGCCATTCTGCAGGCATGTGTTGATTTTGAATCGCTGGAGGCCATAGCTAACAAAGTAGGGAAGAGTCTACGATACCTGAAAAACAGAGCCATACCCATCATGGTTGCCGAAGGGTTATTGGAACGTGAATATCCCTATATGCCGAAACATCCCCATCAGCGATACCGTGCAAAAAAGAGATAACCAGCCATGCCGCGCCGTCGAAAAATAACGATCCGGGCCTCCGAGCTGAAGTGCTTCGAGACGCTCGTCCAGGAGCTGCACCAGCGGCCGGAGTTTGCCGGATTCGATCCGTCGAGCCTGCACGTCTGGGCTTACGAACGGTATGAGCCGAAGTTGAAGGATGCCGACGCGATTCTGCGCCGCTTCGACTACTGGCTGGGCGTACACAAGGGCGAGCGGTATCTGATGGCAAACGGCAGCCGGCTCTTCAACAAAAAGGAGCTGGCCGAGGCGCTAGGCGTCGCACGCCCGACACTCGACCGATGGATAGCGAACGGATGGCTGGAGCCGTGCCGCGTTCAGATCTCGGCCGGCGGCGACACCCTCTTTGCAACCAACGCCGTTCGGGAGGTACTAATAACGTTTTCCAATGAATAATTCGTCAAACAAAGATCAACACTATGCATTGGATTCTTCCGGAAACATTAGACACATAAAAGATGCTAATCCAAGCAATGACGAATTTTTTTGTCTTTTTTGCCATCGTCAAATGATTGCAAAGCAGGGGAAAATACGGCAATGGCACTTTGCGCACAAGGCTCTTTCTCCTAACTGCAGCTATGAAAGTTACTTACATTCATTGGCCAAACTTTTAATCCTACAAAAACTCAGAAGTGAACAACCTTTCGGAGTCGAAATTAAAGTTCCGTTCACTTGTAAAAATAAAGAGACCTGCATATGGTACGAAGATTCATTTGATGAATCTTGCAACTGGACTGGATACAAAAATTATGATTTAAAAAAATTCTATAACACATTTGAAGTTGAAGCCTTCTACGATAACTTTCGTGCAGACATTCTCCTTTCAAATTCCATTAAAAAGTATACACCGGTCTTTATCGAAATATATGTTTCACATCCTTGCGAACATCAAAAGATTGACTCAGGAAATAAAATCATAGAACTAAAGATCAACTCGGAAGATGATATAAAATCAATCATCAATAGCCCCATCATCACAGAAGACGGAGATCTTATCAGATTATATAATTTCAAACCGAAAGGAGACTTTACCGGTCCACCTCAACATCCCAAGCAATTGGTGAAGTTTTCAGTTTTTGAAAGCTATAAAATGTATTGTGGGAATACGGACTGTCAGACATTCTCATGTCACAGAAACAAAGCTATCTTCGAGTTAACCTCCGACTTTCATCCCGACTTTCTCCCAGAATATTCTCTATATGATTATGGAATCGTAGAACTATACGATTTGGATCCTAACCTCAAAGTATGCAACCTCTGCCGCTATTATAGACCCCGAGACATATTATTCGACGATCTGTTCGACATAAGAATCGATAAACGTCCAATTTTTTGCTGCTTATACAAAAAACTCGGGACTGACAAATATCGAGACCCATCAGATGCACGCACTTGCACTGCATTCCGGAAAATAGATGGAAAAACAATGGCAGAGATTAGACAAGAATATAAAATGGTAAAAACAATTATTTGGAAGAAACCAAATGATTAGAAGGCCTATTTTGCATCGGGTGGAATCCGATTACACGGCAGTGCCAACCCAAGCAAACGAATGCCAAAGCCCGGAAACGGCCGACGACGTGTCTTCGGTGTGGCACCGGTTGGCATCGGTTGGCGCTGATTTGTAACGCCATTCGCCGTTTTCGGGAGGGGTTCGGAAAGCCTTTCTTTGCGTCATCAACCAAATTCGAATCGTTATGACCAAGGAAATCTTTCTGAGCGGCATGACCGCCGACCAGCTCTCGGAGATGATTCGCGAATCGCTGCGCGACGAGTTGCGGCAGCTCCACCCCGAACCCTCCGCCGAGACACCAAATTATCTGACCCGCCGCGAGACGGCCCGCCGCCTTCGTATCTCGCTCGTGACGCTCAACGACTGGGTGAACCGCGGCCGGATCCGCGCCCACAAGATCGGCGGGCGCGTGCTCTTCCGCGACAGCGATGTCGAGGCGGCACTGCACCGGATTGTCCCCATCAAAAGCCGATAGCCATGAAGACGACCTCAGATTGCATCGGCATCCGGGAGTATCTCCTCCGCCGAAGGCTGCAGCCCCACCACGAAACCGCCACCCACGGCATGTTCCTCTCGCCGCTGCGCGAGGAGCGTACCCCCAGCTTCAGCGTCCGCTACGACAAGGGGCTTTGGTACGACTTCGGGCTGGGCGAAGGGGGCACGCTCCTCCAGCTGGTCATGCGCCTCGAAGGGTGCAGCATGGCAGAAGCCATCCGGAGCCTGCGCAAAGGATCCGCAGACGAAGTTCCCTTCCAGCCCCTCCCGACCGCCTTGCCGCGCGAAGACTCCCCGCTGCGGATCCTCGGCGTCGGGGAGATTCGCCACCCGGCGCTGATCGGCTATCTGCGCGAGCGCGGCATCGACCCCGCCGTGGCCGGAGCGCTGTGCCGCGAGGTCCACTACGCCGTCGGCGAACGGCGTTTCTTCGCCATCGGCTTCCGCAACGATGCCGGAGGCTGGGAGCTGCGCAGCCCGCAATTCAAGGGGAGCAGCGCCCCGAAATCCATCACGACCTTCGACCGGCACGGCGACACGGCGCTGCTCTTCGAGGGCTTCTTCGACCTGCTCTCTTACCTGACATTGCAGCACAAGGCGACGCCAACCGCCGACACCGCCGTACTCAACTCCGTGGTCAACCTTCCCCGCGCCCTTCCGTTTCTCGCACGCCACACGACGATCCACGCCTTCCTCGACAACGACGAGGCGGGGCGCCTCACCCTCGAACGGCTGCGCAGCGCCCTGCCCGGTGCGACCGTCATCGACCGGGCGGAGAGTTACCGAGCCCACAAGGATCTGAACGAATCGCTCCGACCCTCCGCAAAGGTTTCCCGCACGCCGCGTCGTCGCGGCCGCAAGTTGTAACGTCGCCCGGAATGACGCCAGAACCGTCGCCCACCCATCGGCCGCTTCGCGACCGCGGCTTTTCCCCCGAGGAAAAAGCCATAGCCTATTAGGGCTTTTTCCAACGCATCGGCCCGCCGACGCTGAAAAAGCCCCAATAGGCCAAAGGGTCAAGCCCCTCTGGACACCCCCTGTCGTGCTGCGCACGCCGACCGCCGAGGCGGTCCCCTCTTCAACCACACAACCCTCCGAAAAACGACCGTACCATGGGATATGCCGTCCTGCATCTCGACAAAGCCCCGGGCAACGAGGCGGCGATGACCGCCCACATTGCCCGCACAAAGATACCCACCAACGCCTCGCCCGAGCGCACCTGCCTCAACGAGGAGCTTGTCGAGTTCCCCGAGGAGGTGGCCGACCGTACGGAAGCGATCAGCTACCGCCTCGAACACGCCGGTCTCACGCGCAAGATCGGAACGAACCAGGTGCGGGTGATCCGCGTCATGCTGACCGGTTCGCACGACGCGATGAAGCGCATCGAGGAGGAGGGGCGGCTTCCGGAGTGGTGTGCCGACAACCTCGCCTGGCTGCGCGAGACCTTCGGAACGGAGAATGTCGTCTCAGCCGTCGTACATCGCGACGAATCGACCCCGCATATCCACGCCGCCGTGGTGCCGATCGTCACGGGCGAGCGCCGCAAGGCCCGCACCGTCCCATCCGAAACACCGGGCAAGCGACACTACCGTCCGAAATCCGCCGCACGGCCCCGCCTCTGCGCCGACGACGTCATGTCGCGCGTCCGGCTCAAGCAGTATCAGGACACCTATGCCGCAGCGATGTCCAAATACGGGCTGGAGCGCGGCATCGACGGTTCGGAGGCGCGCCACATCACCACGCAAGAGTTCTACCGGCAGACCATCGCCCAGCAGCAGGATCTGCAGGAGAACATCGACGCGCTGCTCCGTCTCGAAGAGCAGAAGCGGAAGGCTGTCGAGCAGCTCAAACAACAGGAGCGGCAGGTGCGCACCGAATACGAACAGACCGCCACGCTCCAGGCGCAGAAGAGCGCCGAACTGAACCGCACCGAGGCCGAGCTGAAGAGTGTGAAGGGCGAGCTGAAGGGTGCCAGGTTAAAAAACGCCGCGGCGGAGGTCGGGTCGAACATAGTCGAAGGAATCGGGGCGATGATCGGCACCTCCCGCGTCAAGCGGCAGCAGCAGGAGATCGACCGCCTCAACGCGGAGAACGCCGCCCTGCACGAACAGATCGGAACGCTGAACCGTGCCAACCGCGAGGAGAAGGTCCGGCATGAGCAGGCTGAACAGCAACTGCAGGCGAAGCTCGACCGCATCGAACACTGGCTGCCCGACACGCAGACGCTCATCCGCTGGGGCGAATACTGCCGCGACATGGGAATCCCGGAGTCGGGCGCCCGCGAGATCATCGCCATGAAGCCCCTCTACGTCTCGGGCGAGCTCCGCGCTCCGGAGTATTCGCGCCGCTTCGACGTCTCGAATACGGAGATCCGCCTGCAACGCGACCCGAACGGTCCCGGAGGCTTCCAGCTGCTCATCGACCGCCAACCCGCACACACCTGGTTCCGCCAACGGTATGTGGAGCTCATGACCCGCCTGGGCTACCCCGTCCGCCCCGAACGTCCCGTCATCCGACGACATACCATTAAACGATAACACCTGCCCTGAAAGACAAAGAGAATATCCGGTCGGACAGCCGGATATTTTTCTTCACAAAGTGAAGAAACTCGCTTAATCGGAACATTTGTAGAGTTTGTATTGCGATTTTTTCGAAAATAATTTGCTTTTCTCGGGTAAAGCACATACTTTTGTAATGAACCTACAAAGAAAAAAATGGTAAAACTGAAAGATATTGCCACCATCCAGACGGGAGTTTACCTGAAAAGTACCCCTTCGCCCGACACCTGCTACCTTCAGGTGAACGATTTCGACGAGGAGGGGAACATCCGTCCGACCGTCCGACCGACAACCACCGTCAGCTCCAAGGCTGCCCGCCACCTGCTGACAGAAAGCGACCTACTGCTCGCCGCCAAGGGTGGCAAGAATTTCTGCGCCATCGCCCCGACGCAACTCGGGCCGTGCGTGGCCTCACCCTCGTTTCTGATTATCCGAATCGACGACCCGACCCGCATCCTATCCGAATACCTCTGCGGATTCCTCAACCTGCCATCCACCCGGCAGCTGCTGACGGCGCAGGCCCAAGGGTCGGCCATCACCTCGCTCAGCAAGGCTGACCTCGAGGAGTTCGAGATACCGCTCCCCCCGCTGGAGCGACAGCGGTCCTGCATCGCCCTCACCCGCCTGCATCGCCGCGAACAGGCCCTCTACAAGGCCATCGCGGAGCGCCGCCGGCAAATCACCGATTATAAATTAACAAAAATATATAAAGATGAACGGTAAAGTTACACAGGAAGAGATTAACAAAGTCGTATGGCAAGCCTGCGACACCTTCCGGGGCGTGATTGACCCCAGCCAGTACAAGGACTACATTCTCACGATGCTGTTCTTGAAGTACGTCAGCGACGTCAGCAAAGCGAAATACAAGGAGTACCTCCAGCGTTACGACGGCGACACGGAGCGTGCCCAACGGGCCATGCGCCGCGAACGATTCCAGGTTCCCGAGAAGAGTTCGTTCGACTACCTCTTCGAGCACCGCAACGAACCCAATATCGGCGAGCTCATTGATGTTGGCCTGGCGGACCTTGAATACGAAAACCGCGAAAAGCTGAGCAGCGAAGACGGTAGCGGCATCTTCCGCAACATCAGCTTCAACAGCAGCAACCTCGGCGAAACGAAGGAGCGCAACGCCCGGCTGAAACAGCTGCTTATCGACTTCTCGGACGAGCGGCTGCAGTTCGACGAGTCACACCTCGCGAACAACGACGTCATCGGCGATGCCTATATGTTCCTTATCGAGAAGTTCGCCAGCGACGCCGGGAAGAAGGCTGGAGAGTTCTTCACGCCGAAGGAGGTTTCGACCCTGCTGGCTCGGCTGACCAAAAGCGCCCCCGGCTCGCGCATCTGCGACCCGACGTGCGGCTCGGGTTCCCTGCTCATCAAGGCAGGCCGCGAGGTGGGCTCCGACAACTTCTCGCTCTACGGTCAGGAGCTCAACGGCAGCACTTGGGCGCTGGCCATGATGAACATGCTGCTCCACGGTTTCGACAGCGCCACCATCCGCTGGGGCGACACGCTGCGCAACCCGAAGCTCAAGGAGGGCGACGCGCTGATGAAGTTCGACACCGTCGTTGCCAATCCCCCCTTCTCGCTCGAAAAGTGGGGCGCCGACGAGGCGGCCGACGACCCCTACAACCGCTTCTGGCGCGGCATTCCGCCCAAGAGCAAGGGCGACTGGGCCTTCATCTGCCACATGCTCGAGGTGGCCAACGAGCACGGCAAGGTGGGCGTCGTCGTTCCCCACGGGGTGCTGTTCCGCGGCGCCAGCGAGGGAAAAATCCGCCAGCAGACCGTCGAGGAGAACCTCGTCGAAGCCATCATCGGACTCCCGGCCAACCTCTTCTACGGAACGGGCATTCCGGCCGCCATCGCCATCTTCAACAAGGCCAAGACGACGACCGACGTGCTCTTCATCGACGCCAGCCGCGAATTTGAGAACGGCAAGAACCAGAACCGGCTGCGCGACGAGGATATCGACCACATCGTCACGACCTACCGCCGCTTTGCGCAGGGCGAACTCAAGCCGGGCATCGTCGAGGAGCGCTACGCCTACGTGGCGCGGCGCGAGGAGCTTGCCGAGAACGACTACAACCTCAACATCCCGCGCTATGTAGACACCTTCGAGGAGGAGCCCGAAATCGACATTGCGGCCGTGCAGCAGGAGATTGATGCACTGGAAAAGGAGCTTGCCGAGGTGCATGTCCGGATGGATGGTTATCTGAAGGAGTTGGGATATTAAAAACAATTGGATAATATGAATCGAGTTAACGAACTATATAGCGAGTGGCAGGCTTTGCAGCCATTAAAGCCGGAAGATAAAAATCGATTGGACCGCAAATTCATGCTGGAGTTTAACTATAACTCCAACCACATCGAAGGGAATACCTTGACCTACGGGCAGACTGAAATTCTGCTGCTCTTCGGAAAGGTTGTAGATGAAGCCAACATGAAGGACCTGGAAGAGATGAAGGCTCATAACGTCTGTCTAAAAATGATACAGACGGAAGCTGCCGACAAGGAGCATCCGCTTACAGAGACTTTCATTCGGCAGCTGCATCACACCTTGCTCCGTGAAGATTATACCATGTACCGCCAGTCGCCTGATGGTGCGACTACCTCCTATGTTATCCATGCGGGAGTGTATAAGACGCGCCCCAATTCCGTAATCACAGTTACCGGAGAACGTTTCGAGTACGCTTCGCCTGAGGAGACGCCGGCTTTGATGTCCGATCTGGTCAAGTGGTACAACGACGAAGAACAAAAAGCCGAGATGTCTCCCATCGAACTGGCTGCCGTCTTCCACTATCGCTATATTCGCATCCACCCCTTTGAGGATGGTAATGGACGTATTGCCCGTCTGTTGGTGAATTACATTTTGACGCGCTACCATTATCCGATGATTGTGGTGAAAAGTAAAGACAAGGACCGCTATCTGACAGCCTTGAACCGTTGTGATGTAAACGTGGGGCCCGTCCCCTCCGCAGGAGCTCATGCAAAGCCCGAGCAGCTGGTTCCTTTTGTAGAATATATGACCAAATGCCTGGAAACGGCGTTGACCGTGTGTATCAAGGCTGCAAAGGGAGAGAGTATCGAAGAGGATGATGATTTTCAGAAACAAATCAAGCTGCTGCAGCGAAAGGCTGAAAAAAGGGAGGATACACGAAGCCGGTCAGACACTGTTGAAAATAAGGTTGATCTGTATAACAAATTACTGCTTCCCTATTCGCAGAAGATGAAAGAGGGAATCCTGCCAGCTTTCGATTTCTTTGAGAATATGGAATGCAGATATACACTTGGGCTTAAGAACTCAAGCAGGGATTACAGCCATCAAAATCAACCGTTGGATTTTGAATCTATGGGAAACGAAGAGAGGGAAATGTGGACTCAAGTAAAATCAATCAGCTTCTCCATTTCGTTCAGTAAATTGAAATCCGATTATGCCATGCAGAATATATCTACAGGACTGTTTGCAAATATTCAGTTCAATGCTCGCGACTATATGTTCCAATCTAAAAAATACGCTTATGGGACATATCCCGATGATACCGATATAGCCCACGCATTAGAGGGGCAAAAGAAGAACTTGATAGATATATTTGAAAAGGCAATAAAGGATTATAATCCCGAAAATTAAGAGCTATGGACAATTGCGTTATACCGCACGGCTATAAGGCGACGGCGCTGGGGATTATTCCGCAGGAGTGGGAGGTTATGCTGTTAGGCAATTTGTCTAATAGCATATCATCCGGGAGAAATAAACACAGAGATGCGCACGGTCAATATCCCGTTTTTGGTTCTACTGGAATAATTGGCTATTCATCCACCTACGAATATGAAGGTCCAGTTATCTTAGTTGCAAGGGTAGGGGCGAATGCAGGAACCCTCAATTTCGCATCAGGACAATATGATGTATCAGACAACACGCTAATTATAACCATCAAACAAAATGTATACGATTATAATTTCGCATACAACCAACTAACACACTATAAACTCAATAAACTTGTTTTTGGGTCTGGTCAACCCCTTATCACTTCCAAACAGCTAAAAAATATAAGAATCCCTGTTCCGCCGCTGGCGGAGCAGCGGAAGATTGCGGAGGTGTTGGGCGTGTGGGATAAGGCGATTGAAAAGCAGGCGCGGCTGATTGAAAAACTCGCCCTGCGCAAACGCGCCTTGATGCAGCGACTCCTCTCCGCTAAACTCCGTCTCCCCGGTTTCTCCGAACCCTGGAAAAAAGTAAAATTGGGAGACGTAGCAGAACTTTATCAACCTCAAACTATTCAAAGTGAAGATTTATCACAAACCGGATATCCGGTTTATGGCGCAAATGGTCTTATAGGTTATTATAATAATTATAATCATGAGTATCCGCAAGTCGTCATAACTTGCAGAGGTTCATCGTGTGGCACCGTCAATTTTACTCCAGGAAAATGTTGGATAACAGGGAATGCGATGGTTCTTAATGTTGACAACAATAGAGATGTAAATAAATCTTTCTTTTATTATCTTATTTCCAACTCTTCATTTGTCAATTTAATATCAGGATCGGGACAGCCCCAAATCGTTCGGCAGCCTCTCTTAAAATTCGAACTACGTATTCCTCCTCTTAAAGAGCAAACCGCCATTGCGGAGGTGTTGACCGCGGCTGACCGCGAGATTGATCTGGCCAAAGAGAAGCTCGAACGCCTCCGCCGTCAGAAACGCGGCCTTATGCAACAACTCCTAACCGGCAAAAAACGAATATAAATTCATGCTTATGGAAATTTTTACAAAATACATTAAGACTATCAGCACGTTGGTTGCGATTACGGTAGGAATCGTGACTATATATTTTTACTTTCATAAAGAGTGCGTTATCCTTGAAGTCAAAGCAATGTCAGTTCAACTATTGACAGAATCGACTTCTACGGATGATTTGAGAGTTCAATATTTCTACAAAGACACTATTCCGGTACAAAATCTTTGGCAAATTCAATATGTGATTCGTAACATTGGAGATGCAACTCTTATAGGCACTGGAGAAAATAAACAGCTATTGAGTGAAAATCTTCCATTGACTATCAAAAATCAAGAACATATATATTCCATAGCTATTACTCAATCGAATAATGAAGCATCTCTACTGAACAACCGGATTTGCTTCAAACAATGGCGTTCCGGAGAATTTGTAGAACTTATCGCATTTGTTGAGAGTAAAGAACAACCGCAACTGATTATTAGTGATAGGGATATAAAAGATTCAGAAATCATTTATCAGAAATATACCCCAGAGACGATAAATGAAAATGCAAAAATTGTAGACTATTTACCAAGGTGGTTGGTTCAAACTATTAAGATCTTATATTTTATATTTGGGGGAATTATAGCTCTTGGCTCTATTATCGCAATATGCCAAAAAGGAACATGGATCAGTAAATTATCAGTCATATTTGTGTTGTTATCTTTATTGATACCGTTGTTGTGGATATTTTAAGTATTAGCTATGCCTATTTCGTTTAAAGAAGACCATATCAGCCAGATCCCCGCGCTGCTGATGCTCGAAAAGCTCGGTTACACATACCTCACTCCCGACGAGGCGCTGGCCCTGCGCGGCGGGAATCTCGCCAACGTACTGCTCGAACCCGTGCTGCGCAAACAGCTCGCCGCCATCAACGTCGTGCAGGTCAGCTCGGTGCGCACCACCGTATTCTCCGAGCAGAACATCACCGCCGGAATCGACGCCCTGCGCAACATCCCGATGGACGAGGGGTTCATGGAGGCTTCGCAGACGGTCTACGACCTGCTCACCTCGGGCAAGACCCTCGAACAGATTGTCGACGGCGACCGCAAGAGCTTCGTGATGCAGTACATCGACTGGAAGAACCCGCGCAACAATGTCTTCCACGTCACCGAGGAGTTTGCCGTCAGCCGCACGGGGATGACCGAGACCTACCGGCCCGACATCGTCCTCTTCGTGAACGGCATTCCGCTCTGCGTCATCGAGTGCAAGCGTCCCGACGTGAAGGACTCCATCGAACAGGCCATTTCGCAGCACCTCCGCAACCAGAAGGCCGACGGCATCCGTTCGTTGTACCTCTACTCGACGCTGCTGCTGGCCATCAACCGCCAGGAGGGGAGTTACGCCACGACGGCCACGCCCGAGAAGTTCTGGGCGCGGTGGCGCGAGCAGTTCACCAACCGCGAAGAGGAGGTCCGTTACCGGCAGGAGCTGGAGCGGGTGGTCAACGAGCCGCTGCTGGACGACAAGCTCTTCGGGGAGCGGTTCGGCTATGTGCGCCGCAACTTTGAGGAGCTTTACAGGCAGCCGGTCATCCCGTCGGTGCAGGACGAATACCTCTACAACCTCTGCCGGCCCGAGCGGCTGTTGCAGTTGATGTACGGCTTCACGCTCTACGACGACGGCATCAAGAAGGTGGCGCGTTACCAGCAGTATTTTGCCGTGCGGCAGACGATGCAACGCATCCGCCACATCGAGGGCGGACGGCGGCGCGGCGGCGTCATCTGGCACACGCAGGGGAGCGGCAAGTCGCTGACGATGGTGATGCTGGCGCAGGCCATCATCCTCGACAAGGAGATTCGCAACCCGAAAATCATCCTCGTAACCGACCGCACGGACCTCGACCGGCAGATTACGGGGACGTTCCGCAAGTGCCAGATTCGCGTCGAGAACGCCACGACGGGAAGCAAGCTCGTCGAACTGCTCAACAGCAAGAGCGATGCCGTCATCACGACGATTATCAACAAGTTCGAGACGGCCGTGCGCGGCATCCGCACCCCGTTGACCGACCCCAACATCTTCGTGCTGATCGACGAGGGACACCGCAGCCAGTACGGCGAGATGGGCATCAAGATGGAGAAGACGCTCCCGAATGCCTGCTTCATCGCCATGACCGGCACGCCGCTGATGAAGAAGGAGAAGAACACGGCCCGGAAGTTCGGCGGCATCATCCAGCCGGTCTACACGGTGGATCAGGCCGTGGCGGACAAGGCCGTCGTACCGCTGTTGTACGAGGGGCGCATGGTGCCGCAGGTGGTACACGAGGAGACGATAGACCGCTATTTCGACAAGATTTGCGGATGGATGAGCGACGCCCAGCGGGCCGACATGAAGAAGAAATTCAGCCATGCGGACCAGCTCAACCAGACGCAGCAGCGCATCTACGCCATTGCGTGGGACATTTCGCAGCACTTCCGGGAGAACTGGCAGGGGTCGAAGTTCAAGGCGCAGCTGGTGGCTCCGCGCAAGCGCATCGCAATTCTCTACAAGCAGTATCTCGACGAAATCGGCATCGTCTCGTCGGAGGTGCTCATCACCTCGCCCGACACCCGGGAGGGGGAAGACGAAGCATTCGGCGATACCTCGAACGTGGAGGTGGCCTTCTGGAAGCGCATGATGGATGAATACGGCACGGCCAAAAAGTACGAGGCAAGCATCATCAACCGCTTCAAGAACAGCGACAAGCCGGAGATTATCATCGTCGTGGACAAACTCCTGACGGGATTCGACGAACCCCGCAACACGGTGCTCTATCTCGACCGCAAGTTGAAGGACCACACGCTGCTGCAGGCCATTGCCCGCGTCAACCGCGTCTGCGAAGACAAGGAGTTCGGGTATATCATCGACTATTACGGCGTATTGGGGTCGCTCAATTCGGCGCTGGAGCTCTACACCGATTTCGACAAGGAGGATCTGGAGGGAACCTATACGGACATTTCGGAGGAGGTGGCCAAGCTGCCCCAGAAGCATGCCGAGTTGTGGGACCTCTTCAAGGAGGTGCGCAACACAACCGACTTCGAGGCCTTCGGCAATGTCCTGCGCGAGGAGGACCGGCGCACGCTCTTCTACGAAAAGCTGCGGGCCTTTGCCCGGACGCTGAAGGTAGCGCTTTCGTCCATCGTATTCCATCAAAACACGCCTCAAGAAGAGGTCGAACGGTACAAGCACGATCTGGCCTTCTTCATGAAGCTCCGTAATGCCGTGCAGGAGCGCTACTCCGACACGGTGGACTACAAGCAATACGAAGGGCAGATTCAGAAGCTGATCGACACGCACATCGAGAGCGGCGAGGTGCAGGTCATCACCGACCTGGTGAACATCTTCGACAAGGAGCGGTTCGCCGAAGAGGTGGAGAAAATCTCCGGAAAAGCAGCCAAAGCAGACACGATTGCCTCGCGAACGGCCAAGTACATCACCGAGAACATGGATACCGATCCGGCCTTCTACAAGAAGTTCTCGCAGATGCTCAAGGAGACCATTTCGCAATACGAACAAGGGCGAATCGACGAGGCAGAGTATCTGACCCAGGCGACGGACCTGATGAACAAGGTGCTGAATCATACCGACAGCGAGATTCCCGACGTGCTGAAGGATAACAATGCCGCGCGGGCCTACTTCGGATTGAGTCTGGAGGTCTACAAGTCGGTCATAAAGCCCGAACAGGGGCTCGACCTGACGCAAATCGCACTCGACACGGCCAGCCGGATCGACGCCATCATTCGTCAGCACATCTTCGAGAAGGGGACACTCATTGTCGACTGGCCGCTCAAGGACAGGTTGGTCGGCATGATGAAGCTCGACATCGAGGACTATCTGATTGACGAGGTCAAACGCAAGTATGATCTGTCGATGACCTTCGACGACATGGATGCCATCATCGACCGGGCGGTCGACGTGGCTCAAAAATGGTTCCGGTGATGCAGCAGATATTCGTCTACGGAAAAGAGACGATTCCCTACAGCGTGCTCTTTTCCGCCCGCCGGACACTCGGAATCAAGGTATATCCATCCGGCGAGGTCGTTCTGCTGGCTCCGGAAGGGACGCCGGAAGAGGTTATCGAGCAGAAACTCCACAAACGGGCGCCGTGGATTCTTCGGCAGCAGGCCTATTTCAAGGATTTCGGGATTCGGAGTCCGGAAAAACGGTATGTCAGCGGAGAGTCGCACTACTATCTGGGAAAGCAGTTCCTGCTCCGGGTCTCGGAAGGCAAAACCAACAGCGTCCGCTACAAGGGGCGCTGCTTCGAAGTGGTATGCACCTCTCCGGACAGGGCCCGGGAGTTGATGAGATCCTGGTACCGCGAACACGCCAAACTCAAGTTTGCCGAGTATGCGGAGCCAATCATTTCCCGATTTGCACGGTACGGAGTTGCGCCAACCTCACTCTATGTCCAGGAGATGGAAAACCGTTGGGGCAGCTGCACCCCCAAGGGGAAAATCATTCTGAATACGGAACTCATCAAGGCGCCGCGTCCCTGCATTGAATATGTTATTACGCATGAGATGTGTCATCTGCTGCATCCCGACCATACCGCGGCCTTCTTTACCCTGCTCGAAACCGAGATGCCCGACTGGCGGCGTTGGAAAGACAAGTTGGAGCGATTCATGATGTAGGTGCAAACTGCTTCAAAAGCATCATCCGTCCTCCCCGTATGACAAATGTATGACAAATCAAAAAGAAAACCGCGTTGCAGTTATCTGCAACGCGGTTTTAGTGAGGTCTGAAGCGGATTCGAACCGCTGTACAAGGTTTTGCAGACCTTTGCCTAGCCACTCGGCCATCAGACCCTGATTCCCTGGATCGGGTTTGCAAATATACGAAGATTTCTCTTTTCTGCAAAACTTCCGGGCAACTTTGCATTTTTATCGGTAAAAACCTATCTTTACAACCGCTAACCGAAGCCCCGAAGCGGGTCCGGAACCTACGGTTTCGCCCAAAAGAGGCGGAGCCGAACTCATTCGGGGATTGCCGGATACGGAAAATGAAGCGCGAAATTCCAGACATAGCCCTTACCCTCACGCCGGGAATAGGCCCGAAAGGGGCGGTCCATCTGCTCGACGTATTCGGTTCGGCAGAGGCGGTTTTCTCCGCTTCGGCCGACGAACTCATCGAAAAAGCCCGACTCCGACCGGAACTCGCGCGGGCGATCCTCCAAAAGAAAGCGTTCGCAGACGCAGAGCGCGAAGTCAAACATTGCCGCAAACACGGGATCGAGATCATCGCCTCCACCGACGCACAATACCCGGCCCTGCTGCGCGAAACCGCCGACTATCCGCATGTACTGTATGTTCTGGGTTCCCCGGAAGCGCTCGGCAAGACGACGCTTACGATGGTCGGCACGCGCCGGATGACTCCGTACGGGCAACAGATGGCCGACCGGCTGATCGGCGAACTGGCGGACCGGGTGGCGGATACGGTGATCGTGAGCGGCCTGGCCTTCGGCATCGACACGGCCTGTCACCGTGCGGCGCTCGCTTTCGGCATGCCGACCGTCGGCATCATCGCCTCGGCCCTTCCCGGCATCACGCCCGCACAGCACACGGCCGTCGCCCGGGATATGATCGAACACGGCGGAGCCGTCGTTTCGGAGCTGCACTCCCAAACCAGACAGAACGGCAACTTTTACCACTCCCGCAACCGTCTGCTGGCAGGCATAAGCGGCGGTACGGTCGTCGTAGAATCGCCCGCCGAAGGCGGGTCGATGGATACGGCACGGCTGGCGGACGGCTACAACCGCATGCTGATGGCCGTCCCGGGACGCGCGACGGACTTCGCCTCGGCCGGAACCAATCTGCTGATTCGGACCCAGCGTGCCCAAATGGTATGCACGGGCGAAGATATCGTGCGGGAAATGATGTGGGACCAGAACCGTCCAGGCGATCTGATCGACCGGCCGACAGCGGCTCCCGCAGCACTCACGCGCGACGAAGAGGGGCTGCTGGGCTGCTTCCGCACCGACGACCCGATATCCGCAGAAGAGCTTTGCGAACTCTCGGGGCTCGGATTCGGCGAACTTTCGGCCCTGCTGCTGGGACTCGAAATGGCCGGAGCCGTCCGACAGCTCCCGGGGAACCGATATATGAAACTGATCTGATCCATGTACCCGTCGGGAACAGCCTCTCGAATTCCTGCGGCAAGCGATTTTCCGACGCATCCCGACGGGGAACCGCAGTAAAAATTGATATTCGCCGGGAAAATCACTATCTTTACCCTGCAAAATTCACCGACAATATGGCTATCCCGAAATTCGACGCGATAAGAATACAGGCCCTGAAATTGCTCGGCAACGGTCAAACGCTGAAACCGAAAGACTTCTTCCAACCTTTGGCGGAACAGTTCCGTCTGGACGAAAACGACAAGAATGCGATGTACCCCTCGGGCAACGGGTATATTTTCTACGACCGGATCTCCTGGGCGTTGAGCTACCTCTACCTCGCACAACTGGTCGATAAACCCCAGCGCGGGCTTTACCGCATCAACCCGCAGGGGCTGAAGATGCTGTCCGAGCATACGCCGGAAGAGATCAACGATTACGTAGAACAGACGGTACAGGCCCGCACCCCGCGCAAGTCCCGCAGAGCAGGAACCACGACGGAAGCATTGGCTCTCTCCGATACGCCATCAGGGGAACTGACGCCGCAAGAAGCCCTCGAACAGTCGTTCGACAACATCCGTAAATCGGTCTATGCGGAGATTCTGGAAACGATCATCGGCAAATCTCCCCGCGCTTTCGAACGCCTCGTGGTACAACTGCTTCAGGCGATGGGGTATGGCGGAGAAGTAAAAGGTTCGGGGCAAGTCACCCGGGCATCAAAGGACGGGGGCATCGACGGCATTATCAAGGAAGATATCCTGGGTTTCGGCCGGATCTACATCCAGGCCAAACGCTACGGGCTGAATTATGCGGTACAACGCGACGAGGTGCAGAAATTCGTCGGCGCACTCGCCGTCGCGCAATCCCACAAAGGGGTTTTCATCACGACCTCCTATTTTACCAGCGGGGCGATCGACTACGTGAAGGGACTGAACGGAGCGGCGACGATCGTGCTGATCGACGGCAAGCAACTGGCCGAATACATCTACGATTTCAGACTGGGCATGCAATCGGTCAAGACGATTCACATCAAAAAGCCGGACAACGACTTCTGGGACGCGATGGAAGACGACGACAAAAAAACGACCGCATAATTCCGCTTTCACTGCTGCCATGCGCCGCCCCTCTGCGCGACGCTCCTGCCTTTATCGACTAAATACCTCTCCGCAATGCCTCTCCCGATAGCACTGATCGACACCCACTCGCATATCTACGCCGAAGAGTTCGACGCCGACCGCGACGAGGCGATCCGCCGCGCCCGCGAAGCCGGGGTGGAGCGGCTGGTGCTGCCGGCGGTTGGATCCCCGAGGCCAGGGAAGGTCA
>OGOV01000563.1_pt1 | contig 38010 bp, 36 predicted proteins | sample 1552711 | NCBI WGS metagenome assembly OGOV01 (sample SAMEA2580216, study PRJEB22360) | human gut metagenome | biome: human gut; feature: human-associated habitat; material: faeces | place: Denmark | collected 2008/2010 | reverse complement strand
TGATTCCGCTTACCCTGCTGCTCCCGCTTCGTTTCGGAATTATGGGAGTATTGCTTGCGGGACCTGTTGCTGATTTTTCAGCGTTTATGCTATCTGTTGTACTGGTGGGTATAGAATTAAAAAAACAAAAAAATGACATGTAAACAACAGCCCTATGTGAAAACATTCTTTTTCCGCCGTTAAGTAATCAAGAAGCAAAAACTTAAAACCGTTGCGATAAATTTTATAAATTTAGTAGGATAATATTTAGAAGTAAGGATTGAGAAAAATATGGAAACTATAAAATGGGTTCTATGTCCTATCTGTGGAAATAAAACCCGAACGATAATGCAAGAAGATACCGAATTAAAGAACTTTCCACTCTACTGTCCGAAGTGTAAACAGCAAACACTTAACTGATCTTACAAAACGGAGAAAAACAGTAATTATAGCAACACATAATGCTAATATTGCAGTTGGCACACTTCCGTATATTAGTATACTAAGAACTCATGAGAATGGAGTATATAAAACGTATATTGGTAATCCTTTTTATGATGAACTTAGAAATATAAATGATGAAACAGACACTAAAAACTGGACTCAAGAAAGTATGCATACTCTTGAGGGCGGTAAAAATGCATTTTATGATAGGAAGGATATTTATGAATCAGGAAAGCAAAGTGATTAATGTACATTTGGAGAAAAGAGAAAATAAAGATTATTTAGTATTTGGCTTTGAAGAAGTTGCAGAAGTATGTTTTAATGATGATGAGAGTCAAAATAATTTGAAAAGTATATTTGTAAAGTTACTTACGGAGATTACAAAGTATCCAATTGAATTACAGTTTTTGGAAAAACCAGAATATAAAACAGGATTATATATAGATGTGTGTAAAGAATATATAAAAGATTTAAATAAAGAGATTACGAATGTAAGAAAAAATATGCCAGAAAAACTAAAAATACAGTGATAACACCATGATAACAAAAATTCCGGAAAACCACACGGACACAACGGAAAATCCGGATTTTTCCACACAAATCACATAAAAAATCACTATTCGTATACCGCAATACACCGGTCTGATATCGTGAAGGTGGACGTACAGTAGGATCAGGACGTGTTGCTACAATCATCGAGTAATCTACGCGATGGCAATGAGCCAAGTAAATAAGTAAAAATATAGCCCAGGAACAAGCTTGCTTGTTTCTGGGTTTATTTTTGCTTATTTATTGGAGAAGTTCCGCGGCTGAGATATAGTGGAGCGGCGTAAATGACCTTTTTTGTACTATTAAGACTTGTGTACAAATAAAAATTACTATGTTAATATTAAATACATAAAATAAAGATGATGTGAAAGAATTATTAGATGAGAAGTAAGATAAAATCAATCTTAGAATAGAAAAGAGATGAGCCCATTGAAAAATACTTTTGACCTTTCACAGTTTGATGAATATAGAGAAGATAACAGAAGAGAAGTGAAAAAAGCAGATGGTGGTTTGCCAGTTTCTTTGTGGGACACCTATTCTTCCTTCGCTAACTGTTATGGCGGAGTTATTATTCTTGGTGTCAAAGAAAATAAGGATGGTAGTTGGAGAACTACTGGTCTCCAGAATGCATCTAAGCTTCGTAAGGAATTTTGGGATAATATGAACAATCCCAAGAAGGTAAGCATCAATCTCCTGTCAGAAGATGATGTCCAGACTTATGAGGTTGGCGATAATCATGATGTTATAATGGTTATTTATGTGCCGATGGCAAAGCGTGAACAGAAGCCGGTGTACATCAACAATGATATTTTTAATGGCACATTCCGCAGAAATTATGAGGGCGATTATCATTGCACTCGGTTGCAGGTAAAAACGATGCTTCGTGACCAGACTGAGCGTACCATGGATATGGAAGTGTTGGACAAGGTTCCTATGGAAGATTTGAATTATGATACCATTCATGGATATCGTAACAGTCATCGTTCTTTAAAAGAGGGACATCCGTTTGAACGCCTGAGCGATCATGAATATTTGCGAAGCATTGGCGCTGCTGCAATTTCTGAGGAAGATGGACAGTTACATCCTACGGCAGCAGGCATGTTGATGTTTGGGGATGAGTATAACATTGTGCGTCATTTCCCTGAGTATTTCTTGGATTATAGAGAAGAGTTAGACCCTACCACCCGTTGGAGTGATAGATTACAGTCCAGTTCCGGTGAATGGTCCGGAAATGTGTGCGACTTCTATTTTAGGGTTTATAACAAAATTATTAAAGATGTTAAGGTACCATTCAAAATGTCCGGTGGCGAGCGTGTTGACGATACACCGGTACACAAGGCAATTCGTGAAGCATTGGCAAATTGTCTGATTAATGCAGACTATCACGGTTTGCGAGGCGTTGTTATCCGAAAAGAGCCGGACAAGCTGGTTTTGGCAAATCCCGGTTATATCAGAACGGGTAAAAAGCAAATGCGTCTTGGCGGTGAATCTGATCCGCGAAACAAGGCACTTATGAAGATGTTTAATCTTATCAATATCGGTGAACGTGCCGGAAGCGGTGTGCCGAATATCTTTAATGTTTGGGAAGATGAAGGCTGGGAAGAACCGGTGATTGAGGAGAGATTTGATCCGGATAGAACGGTACTGTCGCTTTCGTTTTTGAAAAAAGAAGATGCAAAGATGAAGGAAGAAGCGAACTTCTTTCAAAAAAATGAAAGAAGTTTGAAAGAAGTTTTGAAAGAAGTTTTAAACCAGAAAGATTATGAAAAGACGTTGCCTATAATTGAGTATTTGGAGACAAATTCTGCAATTACGACACAGACAGCAAGACAGATAACAGGAAAGTCGCTAGCTACCGCATGGCGTTATATACAAATTTTGATAAAAGCAGATGTTCTTGAATCTGATGGTAATACAAATAATGCAGAGTATATTCTGAAGAAGAGTGTAAAGGAATAAAAAACATAAATCAGGTGATGATTTGAAGTAGTGGAGTATAGTATACGGTTTATTTGGTTAGGGATGGTATGATAATTTTAAATTTTTTAGAAAATATATTTAGTTTTTTGCTTCCGGTAGCTCTTACTATTTCAGCTATTGATGGTGGGAAGAGAATTTTTTCAAATTCTACAGAAAATGATACTGAAAGTGAGGGGGCAGAAAATAAGAATAATACTTCCGATTGGGAAAAGAAAGTAAAGTTTGCAATCGTTATATCGGCGATAGCTTTGTTTATTGTCGGAATAGTGCTTATAATCCTTAACATGAAAAAGCTATATTGGTTAATATTATTTTTAGGGCTACCCACATACTTGGAACGAATAACAGGCACATACCAGTCGTTTGGTATAGTAGAAAAAGTAGTGAAATCGAGCGATACTGGAAAGTTGTTCTTTAAGGAGCGGACTGCAATTAATACATTAGCATATGCGTTGTGGTTTTTGGGATTGTATCAAATATTTGAAAAGGCAATTGAGAAAATCGCGGCGTGTTCAAATGCTTTTTTATCGGACATATTAATAGCATTAATTTATGTTGTGGCGTTTTATTTTTACATATTCTTTATTTGTTCGTTACTCCCGGGGATAATCTTTTCGACTATTAAGTTGTTGAAAAAAATATATGAAGTATTACCTTGGAAGACCAAAATAAAGAGTTGGGGAGATTTATGGATTGATAAAATCGACAAACCTATAGGATGGAAGTCGATTCTTATTTGCCAATGGAAAACTATAGGGAAATGGAAATTCATTGTTCGATGGATTAGGTATTTGTTATTACCAATTACATTTATATTGGATATAATTTTACTGTGTGTAAATGCCCTGGTTTCGTTTATGAGTTCTGCAGTAGGTTATATTTTTGTTTTGGCAAGAATGGTAAAGAAAACATTAAATAGAATATCAAATTGGATATTGGGATTATCAGATAAACGAATAGTTGCTATTTCATTTCGTATTGGGATTATATTGGCATTGGTTCTTGTAGTTATTTTGAATCGTTATCAACCTATATTTAAGATTGGAGATGCAAATACAGCGATTCTTGAATTTGTGGCAAGCGCGATAATTATTCCGGTTGTTTTTGAATGGATTAGCTTAATTAGGAGTAATAAATCAAGTAGTATCATTAATTAGTCATTACTATTTGTTTAATAATGAAGGCGCTAAACACAATGATAAAATGGATGCCAGATATTTGGAGTTTCTGATGTATCAGACTGGGATATTTATTAGAATGTTGATAGTTGTAAAAAGGGATTCGGAAGAGATATAAGAAAAAATATATGATAATGTGAAGATTGAAGGCAGCAATCATGGGCATTTGTGGCAGGGCTTTTAGCTGAAAGTGACGTTAGAAGGATGTCCTATGAATAATATCAAGATTGTTGATAAGAAAGTGGTACAGAATAACCAGTGTACCATGTGTTATAGGTGCATCAATAATTGCCCGAAGCAGGCTATGACATTGCTTGGGAAAAGGGGTGTGGAGCAGAGCGTGATTGAGAAATATTTGTGATGAGGAGAATGTAAATGGTACTGTTAGTAGTCGATACACAGCAATTAATAACTACGCCAGATTTATATAATTTTAATACCTTTGAAAGTGATGTTAAATTGTTAATTGCAGCAGCCAGAGAGAATAATGTTGAGGTTATTTATGTAAGACACGATGACGGAGCAGGTGAGGAATTGACAAAGGGAGCACCGGGTTTTGAGATATATGAAGGTTTTAGTCCACAGCTGGGTGAAAAGATTTTTGATAAGACGGTAAATAGTTCTTTTAAATGGACTGGCTTGTTAGAATATTTGGTGGAAAAGAATGTCCACACAGTAGCTGTTGTTGGATTGCAGACGGATTACTGTATTGATGCAACAATCAAGTGTGGCTTTGAACATGGCTTTAAAGTGATTGTACCGGAGAATGCAAATTCCACATTTGATAATGCTTTTATGACAGGAGAGCAGAGCTATAAGTATTATAACGAGTTTATGTGGAAGGGCAGATATGCGGAGTGTATTTCCGTGGAGGAAACAATTGAGAGGATGAAGGGTAAAGGAAGAATGGAAGCGGTTATTAGAAAATATTTTCAATGCTGGCTGGATAAAGATGTTGATGTTGTAAAAGAGATTTTTAGCGACGATATTATTTACAGCGAGTGTTATGGTCCGGTGTATAATGGCATCGGACAGATAATCAGATGGTTTGAGGATTGGAACCGCAAAGGTACTGTTTTGCAGTGGAATATAAAGCGTGTGATTGTTTCTGAGAATACAGCTGTTGTAGAGTGGTATTTTAAGTGTGATTATGAGGGCAATGTGGATGGCTTTGATGGAGTTACCATCGCTGAGTTTGATGCGGATATGAAAATTTGTGATTTGAAGGAGTTTCAGTCGGAGGTAGAGCATTATTGTCCGTATGGGGAATAATGCTATTATAAATAGAAAAGAACAAATGATGTGAGAAGGGGATGATAAGATGTACCAGTTTACGACGACGGAACGGAATAATGAAAAGGCGAGTGAATATGAAACAAAAGCAATGTTATATCTTTTTGGATGCCGTCAAGATAGCAGAGATATGGAAGTTTTTATTATAGACTGTTTTAATGATGTATCTGGTGCGAATCGTGAAGTGAATAGATTGTGGGATGTTCAGTCTAAAGGGGTTAAGTCTTTAAATCCTAAAAAAATAGGTGCAGCTTTAGTAACGTTGTTTCAAAATTATTGTTCAGATATTGAATTTGAACATTATATTTTATTTATGCCCAAGTTAAAGGAAATGTATTTGAATGATGAGGATAGGTCGTATTTCCAAATTGATAATTTCAAGTTGCAATATATAGATAAAATAAAACAGGGGTTAAAATGCGAATATGAAAGAAGAAATAGTTTAGAACCACAGGAAACAGATTTGGATAATTTTCTGCAAGTGGTAGAATTTGTTATTGCTGAAGAGCAGAAACAAGGATATATAAGAAGGATAACATCGTTTAGGTCGTCTTTGAGACTGGAAGAAGCTTTTTACGATGCGCTGTTTGAAGATATTAGAAATCAGCAAACTATTTTAAAGACTAAAAATATAGATGGTTATCAAATTATGAATGCGGTCGAAGTCTTACAATATGAGAAACTGCTTTGGAAAAAAGAAATAGATGAACTGGTGGTAAATAGAATATTGGGGATGGACCTTTTTAATTCTAGACAAGTTCCGAATTCTTTTATTGATGAAATCGCGTTATTGGATGCTGAGGATAGAAAGGATGTAATACAAGAGTGTCAGTCAGATATTGCAAGGCTACTATTTGATAAAAATGGAAGACATATTTTTTGGCGCTTTTTCGGTCGGTTGCTTAGTTATGCTGATGCAATTAGAGTAGAAAGTCCAAGAGAAATTGAAGAGCAAATACGGAGAGATAATGTTGTGATACCCAGAATATTATCTCAAAAAAGTGTAGTATATTTAATTTCTGCTTTAAAGGAGGGATTGAACGATGATAATTAAAAGCATAGCATTAGGTAATGTAGAAGAAGCATATGTAGAAGAAAGACTTACAGATGGTGTAAATATAATTTTTAGTGATGACAACAATAAAGGTAAAACATTAGTTATGCAGGGAATGATGTATGCAATGGGAAACCAGCCTATATTTCCAAAAGGGTTTAACTATCGTTCAAATTATTTTTATTGTAAAGTAGAAATAAATGATGAAGAGATTGAGTTTTTGCGTAGAGATAGTTCGTTTTTGGTAAAAAGACAGGGAGCACAATATTCATTTGACAATGTTACAGAATTAAAGTATTTTTTGGTAGATGAGAATATATTTAATATTCCACAAATAAGCAAAGATGAGCGCATGGTTATTGCGGATTTGAATTTGTTTTACGAGTTGTTTTTTATCGGGCAGGATAAACGTAATCCGTCAAATACTATTAATTCTGGATACAATAATAAAAAAGATTTTGTTAATATGCTTTGTAGCTTGAATGGCTATCCATTAATGGATATGGAGGAAATTAATGAGGAAAATAAGCAGAGGATACAGCAATTAAAGGCAGATATAGCGGCAACGAAGAAACTGTTAAAATTATTAAAGAAAAATCCGGATGTTTCAGGATATGTAGATAAATATGGGGATTCCACGCAATTTGACACGTTTCGTATGAGGGTCAAAAGACTGCATAACGAAATTGCTGAATACAAGAAAAGAAGAAATTTGGAGTATAATCGTAAGGAAAAATTAGAGTCCTTAGTACAAGAATTAAACTCTTTGAATCGTGAATTTGAACAGGGAAATGTTATTTGTGCAAAATGCGGCAGTGATAAAATAATATATAAGAGCAAGGGAATGTCTTTCGAAGTAAGTAATTCTTATGTTAGAAAGCAAGTTTTGGCATCAATAGCATATCAAATATCGCAGAAAGAAGAAATCATCCGTGAATATTCGTATCAGTTACAACAGTTGCAGGATGAGTTAAAGAAGATACTTCAAGAGGCTCCTGTGGAATTGCATAGAATATTGTTGTATTCTGAGATGATTTTGTCCGAAATTGATTACGATAATAAACTCAAAGAACTTTGTGAGCAGTTGGAAGAGTTACAAGCTAATGACAAAAAAATAAGTAATTCTGAAAAGGAAGCAAAGCAAAAATGCAAAGAAATGAAGGAAGATATAGTTTCTCGAATGAATACGCTTTACAGAGAAGTTGATCCACAAGGTAGAACATTTTTTGATGATATCTTTACCAAGAGAGATGAAACATACTCTGGAAGTGAGGAACAGGAATATTATTATTCTAGAGTATTGGCTATCAATGATTATTTTAATCATTCTTATCCTTTGTTGATTGATTGCTATAGAAGTGGTGAAATTTCTTCGCAGAAAGAAGATATAATGATAAAGAATTTCATTTCCAGAAAGAAACAGGTTATTATTACATCGACTTTGAAAAAGGAAGAGTATACTGCTAACAAATACGATCAATACAAAGGCAATGCCAATGTCATTGATTATAGCAATAACGAATCAAGCAAACTTTTGCAATCACAGTATGTAGCAAAATTGGGGACTATTGTAGAATCTTTCGGGGTAATGTTTACTGAAGAATAATGTATTAACGGTAGGGAGAAAGAATAAATGACACTGTATCAAAAATTGCGAAATGAAATGGAAAATCATAGAGGATTTTGGAATTATTATGGTGTGAATTTTGAGGATGTTTTTCAAGATGAAGGTGTAGCAAGAGATTTCATTTATAATTACTTTAAAGGTGGTTCTAAGTTGTACGCATTAGACACTTGGGCGAATTCTATGAATGAATATCTCCAAATGAGAAATGTGCATACAGTTAATGTTTTCTTTGTAGGTGCATATTTACAGAGAATAATAGATGAGAATATTGCAATTAAGTCGGAAGTATCTTCACACTATCCATTTTCGTATATTTGGTATTTACTATGTTTGGCACATGATTTTGGATATGTATATGAGAAGTATTCAAGGACGTATTTAGAATTGCCTGAAAAACAACATTATCGCCGTTATTGCCGTAGGGGAATGCATATTCCTGAGTTTTGGACTAGAAAACGTTGGTATCAGGAACATGGAATTGATATTACATATTTAAATCCGCCATTTGGGGAAAGAACCAATATTTCATATTATAACCGAAATGCAGTACAATGGCTGGGGTGTAATATAGAATATAATAACGGAACGATAATAAAAAGACCTAGATATTCCGAAAAAGCTAAAAATAATTATTTTTATTATCGTTTATATGAGATGGATGCGTTGGACCATGGAATAGTAGGTGCGGATGAATTTTTCTCCAGATTGGTTGTTAATTATGTAAAAGAGTATAGGGTAATGGCAGCAGGGGATTTTTTTAGGGAAAGTATTTATGAGTTTCATAACGAGCGTGGACTTCATTTTTGTAGCGAGCAGGTGAAGCTATTTTCTTATATAGCGGATTGTATTGCGTCACATAATATGTATAAAGCGGATGATAATGAAAGGTGTATAACTAAGTACATAGATTATTCTCTAAATTGTTTGTTGCCGGATAAGTTTGAATCGATATCATACAAAGACAATCCGCTTTTATTCATTCTTTGTGTTGCTGATACAATTGAACCAAGCAAAAGGTTTGCGAACTATCATAATGAAGATGTACTAAATTTAATATCTATAGATTATAATAAGAATACTAATTTGTTGTATGTAGAGGTTGATGAAGAATTGTATAATTGTGATGTGGGTCATAAGTATGTATCTGATATAGAGGGATTGGAGGAGTGGTGTGATATTAAGACAAGTGTAGTTTCAAAAAAGCTTAGAGAATATTAAATATGTATAGTGAATAAGAAATAATTTTGTTTTGAAGATACTTGTTAAAAGTTATGGGGGATGGTACAATATATAGAAAATACAAAAGAAGGAGGGGAAGATTTTGTACGTTGTTGGTTTGGTAGGACCATTTGGGAGCGGTTGTTCTTATGTTGCAAAAAAAATTGTAGAAAATCATGGATACGAGTATCTTTCGTTATCTGATGTTTTGCGGGAAGAGTACAAGAAAGAAAATCCAAATAAGCGGAAAATAGCTAGAAAAGATTTGCAAGATTTTGGGGATAAAATACGTGAGACAGAAGGCGCTGATTATTTGGCACAGATAGTATGCGAAAAAATCAAGCAAGATACAACAAAAAACTATGTTGTTGATAGTATTCGTAATCCAGAAGAAATTAATTGTCTTAGAAAATCATTTGCTGAATTCTTTTTATTTGGTGTGTTTGCTGAACCTGATTTGCGGTGGAAACGAGTAAAAGAAAAATATGATGAAGATAGGCGCACATTTGATGAAGACGATAAAAGAGATAGTAATGGTGGCGTAGAACATGGTCAAAGAGTAACTGATTCGTTTAGAATGGCAGATATAATTTTGCTAAATAATGAAAATATAGCAGAAGGCAATAAAAATGAAGAATTATTTTTAGCAAAATTAAAACAAAAAATTTATTTGATAGAGGGAAAGGAAGCGTTTGCACCAACATATATTGAAACGAATATGGCCATAGCATATGCGGCAAGCATGAGATCTTCATGTTTAAAGAGAAAGGTAGGAGCTGTAATTGTTGACATAACAGGAGATGTATTTAGTTCCGGATATAATGAGGTTCCCGCGGCAAATAATACCTGCAAATGTGAATATGGCATGTGTTATAGAGATAAATTGAAGAAAGACTATAAGGAAACGCTAGGATCAGTCATAAAGAAGGATAAGGAACGAGAGGCTGCATATACTCTATTTAAGAAAAATTTTAAGATTTTAGATTATTGTCGAGCGTTGCATGCAGAAGAAAATGCAATTTTGAATGTGGCAAGAGTGGGTGCATCGGCAGCGTTGCCGGCTTCAACATTATTTACAACAACTTATCCATGTAATTTGTGCGCAAATAAGATTGCACAAGTTGGAATAAAGCATATTGTATATTTTGAGCCATATCCGATGGAAGAAGCGAAAAAAATATTAGAAGATAAGGGTGTGGAACAGGAGCCGTTTGAAGGTGTTACATACAATGGATATTTTAGATTAATGGAGGTGTTGTTTTAATGTGTAAGATATGTACAACATGTGAGAGTATTATGAATTATGATCCGTATTTTGAAGCTGAAGTATGTGTGAAATGTGGCAAAATGGAGAGAAAAAAGAGTAAAGAAATTCAAAAGGTGATGGTTCAACAAACTCAAAGAGTAGAAATTGTAAGACAAATTTTTGGGGTCATGGTAGCTCGTTAAGTAAAAAGTTTGGTATATAATAAGGATTAGTAAAGCGGATGGCTCGCATGAGCCATCCGTTTACAAATATATGGAGTGAAGAATTTAAAAAGGTTCTAAGCTATCCTCCGCATCCACCCATGCCTGCATCTCACCATCGAGAGCCAGCCTGGCATATTCCAGCGGATTATCTATCGCCAGGGCATTCAGGCACCGTTGCGAATTAGGAGTGGTTCGTATCCCGGATTCTGTCTGATTGCAGTTAAGCCGGAGGATGTAGCCGTTATAGTGGTTAATGTCAATGATGTTATGCATCGGATTATATCTTGCGTGTATCAATTTCATTGTTATCAGTCCTTTCATTTGAATTGGAGGTAAAAAGCCAATGGGCTTATTTTGGACTTGAAAAACTTTTGAAATAGATAAAATAATCACAAAATGTACCATCATACAAAATAAAACATCACTAGAAATATTCAAAATAATACAATTTGTGATATTAACAGTTGTGTTGCTACAATCATCGAGTAATCTTTGATTTCGTATTATAGAAACTTAATTGGCCCAGCCCCTTGTTTACAAGGGACTGGGCCTTTTTGTTTGAAAGAGTGAATGCAGGAGGTTAGAAAAGATAAGTGGGAGACCAGGAGGGGGTGCAAGGAAAACTTCGAATTATATAGGATTTATATTTTGCTGGTTGAGAGGACTTTTTCAAGATGATATAATGAACGCAAAATTATTTGCTCGCAAGGGTGCTGATTTTGCGGAATGCATTGAGTGAGCTATGCTCACGATATAATGAATTATAATTTGCTAATATACAATATTACATAATTGTGACTGGACAGAACGTTTATTTTTGTTCAATAGAATGAGGAGATATAATGTGAAAGAAATAAAAAAAGATCCGTTTGATGAATATATAAAAAATCTTCCACCAACAAGAAAAGAATTAGGACAGGCATGGCGAACTGCCATCGGATTACAGGATGTAGACGGATTGCAACCATCTGCGTATTTGTATGAAACGGCAAAGAAGAATATTGATGGCGAAATCTCCGTTGATGAGGCAGGAGCGCTTATTGATAGTTATTATGAGAGTAAAGGTGGAAGATTAAAAAGTGAAGCAAGAACAGAAGAGGCAGATAAGGTATCTGCAAGAATTGCAAAGCTTCTTTCTGATAAATCCTTTATTTTTTCGACGATTCAGTATATTTCCATTCATCGCGAATTGTTTATGGATATATATCCACATGCCGGGAAAATACGTGATTATAATATATCCAAGAAAGAATGGGTACTTGACGGAGATTCTGTTTCCTATGGCGGAGCGATAGATTTGCGTGAGACATTGGAATATGATATTTCTCAGGAACGAAATTTTAGATTTAATGGATTGACAATGGATGAAACCATTCATCACCTTGCAATATTTATTTCCAGACTTTGGCAGATTCATATTTTTGGGGAAGGAAATACAAGAACCACTGCAGTATTCTTTATTAAGTATCTGAGAATGTTGGGATTTAAGGCCGAGAATGATTTGTTTGCGGAAAATTCATGGTATTTTAGGAATGCCTTAGTTCGTGCAAATTATAACAATATTAAGGCTGGAATCTATGAGACAACAGAATTCTTGGAAAAATTTTTGAGAAATCTTTTGCTTGATGAGAAGAACGAGTTGCATAATAGAGATATGCATATTAGTGCTCAATTTTTATTGGGTCATGATGGTTTGATAAATGGCCCAATAAATGACCCAATAAAATTGAATGAGCGGGAGAAAAAAATAGTAGAAGTTTTGCGAAGAGAGCCAACCTTGACTCGCAGTGGGATGGCAGAGTGTCTGGGTTGCTCAGATTCAACTGTAAAGAGAGCATTGCAGTCTATGGTTGAAAAAGGTGTCATAAAACGTATCGGGTCAAACAAGAAAGGCGAATGGATTATACTGAATGTAAATGATAATGATAGCAACAAAAATTGATAAAATATTTTGACATACACGTAGATGCGTGTTTATCTGAATACAGAAAAAGGTGCTACCGATAGACGGTTAGCCCAAGAAAATTAGTTTGACAAAAATGCCGCTTAGTTTTCCAGACGTGGGCGGCTATTTTTGTGTCTTATTACTATCTTTACCGAATGTGTATCCGGCACAAAAGCAGGTGATGCCGAAGCCCACGACTGCACTCTTCCGGGTATTTTTTGTTTATCTGTTAGCAGCGATGTTGACAGTCGAATTACCGGTATGTTACTTTGTAGCTGTAAACTATTGGGTGGGCTTATAAGCCTTGTGCAGCAGAAAGAGGAGATATCAATGAAGAAAATCTTGATTACCGGTGGAACCACATTTGTCAGTAAGTATGCAGCAAAATATTTTGTAGAGCATGGATATGATGTCTATGTAGTGAATCGCAATTCAAAACCGCAGGTTAAGGGCGTGACGCTGATTGAAAGCGACAGGCATAATTTAGGCGATAAGCTGAAGAATCTGCATTTTGATGTTGTTGCCGACATAACTGCTTATGATGCACAAGACATAATTGATTTACATAATTCGCTGGGCTCTTTTGATCAATACATAATGATCAGTTCCAGTGCAGTATATCCAGAGTATGGTGTACAGCCATTCCTTGAGGATTCTGAAAGAGCGGTAAATAAATTCTGGGGAAAATATGGAACAGATAAGATTGAAGCAGAAAATGCACTGCTTGAGAGAGTTCCGGATGCTTATATTTTAAGACCGCCATATTTATATGGTTCTATGGACAACGTCTATCGGGAGGCGTTTGTATTTGACTGTGCAATGGCAGACAGAAAATTTTATTTGCCGGAAGCCGGTGAGATGAAATTACAGTTTTTCCATGTGGAAGATTTGTGCAGGCTGATGGAAATATTAATTACAAAGCGCCCAACGGATCATATTTTGAATGTCGGAAATGAAAAGGCAATATCGATAAGAGATTGGGTTGTCAAATGTTATGCCTGCTTTGATAAAGTGCCGGAATTCGTATCGGTACCGGAAACAGTAGAGCAGAGAAATTATTTCTGCTTTTATAATTATGAATATTGTCTTGATGTGACCCGTCAGAAGAAGATATATCGAGAGACAATGCCGATGGAGATCGGTTTACAGGAGGCTGCAAAATGGTATATAGAGCATGAAGGTGAGGTAAATAAGAAGCCATATTGGGAGTATATAGATACCAATTTGGTATAAAAGTAATTAATAAATAATAGGGTGACAGTGTGATGATTTGCGTCATCAAATTATTAACAGCGTCAAGTGATTAATTACATATAATAAAGGCTTTTCAGACCTTCGGGAACTTGTTCCCGGAGGTCTTTTTGCATCATGAAAGCAATATTTAAACGGAATCTTAACAATACATAAACACTTGTATAGAAATATTGTCAATGTCTGGTATTTGTAGTAAATTACAATTTGTGTTTTGAAGTATTTTTATGTGAAGAGGGCAACAAGTTATGCTGCAAATGATAAATAGTAAAGTACATAATTTCAATCATCAGATGCCTGCAGTATGGAAGGTGTATGTATCAGGAAGGAAATTACGATGAAAATAGTAGAAGTAACGGATCTGAACCGACCGGAACTGGCGGTTTATGCGGAGCTTTCGGAACGACAGCTTGCAACAATCTATGAACCAAAGGAAGGATTGTTTATTGCCGAGAGTCCGAAGGTGATCGAGCGGGCGTTAGATGGTGGATATGAACCGGTGTCTTTTCTGGCAGAAAAGGGACAGCTTGCAGAGGGAGAGGAACTTCTGAAGCGGGTGGAGGATGTTCCAATCTATGTTGCACCGGATGAGATATTGACGAAGCTTACCGGTTATCATCTGACAAGAGGTCTCTGGTGTGCGATGCGCCGCAGGACATTGCCAACTATAGAGGAGGTATGTCAGGGAGCGAAGCGGATTGCCATTCTGGAAGAAGTGGTCAATCCGACAAATGTGGGAGCGTTGTTCCGCTGTGCCGCAGCACTTGGAATGGATGCGGTGATATTGACCGGTGGCTGCAGTGATCCTCTTTACAGACGCGCAAGCCGTGTGAGTATGGGAACGGTGTTCCAGATTCCGTGGACAATGTTGTCAAAGAAGGATGGTGTCTGGCCGGAGCAGGCAATGAAGACATTGAAAGAAATGGACTTTAAGACGGCGGCAATGGTACTTCGAGAAGATAGTGTAGGAATTGATGATGCGCAGTTAAATAGTGAGGAAAAGCTGGCAATTGTGCTCGGTACAGAGGGCGATGGGCTGGCCGGAGATACGATAGCTGATTGTGATTATACGGTTATGATTCCGATGGCACATGGCGTAGATTCACTTAACGTAGCGGCGGCAGGAGCGGTAGCGTTCTGGCAGCTGGGACATCAGCGGCAGGAGTAGTATCCGTTTGTAAAGATTGTGCGTCGACGACAGGAAATAGTGGTCTTCCGGCAGCTGAGATACCGCTGACAGGAATAAATAGTATTCATCTGGAAAGTTATAGCATCAGTCGCAGAAAGTAGCAGTCCGCAAGAAACCATGTTGGGAATATATTGATGCCGATTTGGTAAAATAATAAATTGACAAATAATAAGATGGCAGTATAATGATTGGTAGCACTAAATTGGTGCTACCAATTTCTTTTATATGAAAAAGTATAGTTCAAACGAAAAAGGATAAAAAATGTAGAGAGGATATTTGAATGAAGTATATTAGACAGTTTTTAATCATTCTTACAATTTCATTTATCGGGGAACTGCTCAAATATGTATTACCATTGCCGATTCCTGCCAGTATCTATGGAATGGCGATTTTATTTGTATGCCTGATGACTGGATGGATCAAGTTGGAAGCAGTAAAGGAGGCAGGGAAATTCTTAATTGAGATCATGCCGTTGATGTTCATTCCTGCCGGTGTTGGTCTGATGGTTAGCTGGGGAACGCTGAAGCCGGTGCTGATTCCGGTATGTGTGATCACGGTTGTTACGATCATTACGGTTATGGCGATGACAGGCAGACTGTCACAGTGGATCATCAGAAAAGACAGGAAGAAAGAGGAACAAGAGGATGCATGATTTTTTTAAAAACTCCTTATTTGCGGGAGTTACACTTAGTCTGATCTCATATTTGATCGGGTCGATATTAAAGAAGAAATTCAAACTGGGAATATTTAATCCGTTGCTGATCTCGATTTTGGTTACCATTCTGGTACTGGTTGTGAGCAAGGTGGATTATGATACTTATAATGAAGGTGCCAAATACTTAAGCTGGCTGTTGACCCCTGCAACCGTATGTCTGGCGATCCCGCTCTATGAACAGTGGGAACTGCTGAAGCATAACTGTAAGGCGGTTATGGCAGGTCTTGTTGCCGGTGTGGTGACAAGTCTTTGTACGGTCTTTGTATTATCAAAGGTCATGGGACTTACACATGAGGAATATGTGACGATGCTTCCGAAATCCATCACGACTGCGATCGGTATGGGTGTTTCAGAAGAATTGGGTGGATATGTGACGATCACGGTTGCGGTTATTATCGTAACCGGAGTTCTGGGAAATATATTTGGCGAATTAGTGTGCAAAATCTTCCGGATCACCGAACCGATATCGAAAGGGCTGGCATTTGGCTCTGCATCTCATGCGATAGGAACGGCAAAGGCGATCGAGATCGGTGAAGTGGAAGGTGCAATGAGCAGTCTGGCGATTGCGGTTTCCGGTATTCTTACGGTTGTGCTTTCGTCGTTATTTGCACATTTTATGTAAACATATATGCTGCTTATAAAATGCAGAGGTTTATTTCAAATTTACAGATAGGATATAGAAATAACGAAATTTATTTGTAGTCAGGGAGACGGGTATGGAAAAACAACATGCGACTTCAGAATATGAAAAAGCAATTCAATATATTTACAGCCTGATGCAGGACGGAACCTTACAGAACGGAAGCAAGCTTCCGACCGAACGTACGATAGCGGAGACGTTGGGAATCGGAAGAAATTCGACCAGAGAGGCACTCAGTATCCTGCATGGCATGGGAATGATCGAACGCGTACAGGGATCGGGAAATTATATATCAAAAAATGCCGGAGAGTCGATCCGTCAGATGCTTATGATGATGCTGGCACTTGGCAGTATTACGAAATCCGAGGTCTGCGAGTTCCGTTGTACAATGGAAAAGTCTGTATGCAGTATGCTGATCGAGAAAGGAATACCATTTGAGTGTCAGGTGCTTCTGGAGGATAATCTGGCAAGGATGGAGCAGGCGGATGGTTCCGAACTGGTTAGCGTGGATAGGGAATTTCATGAACTGCTGATCCGGGCGACAGAGAATGAACTGTTTTCAATGATCATGGAGGCGGTTATGATCGTTTACCGGGAATGGATCGATCTGGTGCTGCGCCGTGTGAATACAAAAGAAAAGGCAAACTTGCTTAATTATCACAAGCAGATCTATAATAGTGTATTGGAACGTGATGAAGCAGCCATGAAAGCGGCGGTAGACGGACATTATCATCTGATCAGCCAAATGCTTGCACTGTAAGTGAACAGAAGTGTGCTTGGGTTGGCGTTTGCAAATGTAAGTGAGTAGAAGTTAGAAATAATAAAGTTCATAGAGGTAATATATAAGAAGGAGGTAAGAGAGTATGATCGTAACACTTGGAAGACAATGTGGATGTGCCGGAGATGAAGTAGGAAAAAAATTATCGGAGCTGTTAGAGATTCCTTTTTATACGAAGCCAGAGCTGATCGCGCTTGCAAAAGAAAAGAAAATTTATGAAAAGTATCCAATGTATTTTGGTGAGCAGCCGGTAAATGCGATGATCAGTTCGGTTGCGGATGATTTCTGTCCGAAAAATCAGTATGATACACCGAAACGGGCATTGTCAGCAATGTTTGGCGGACAGAGTTTTATCATTATAGGACGTGCTTCGAATTATGCCTACCGGGATGATAAGGATGCTGTCCGGGTGTTCCTGTGTGGAGATAAGAAGCAGCGGGCGCATCATATCGCAGGAAAGCATAAGATCTCGGAACGGAAGGCTATGGCGCTTGTTGAAAAGACAGATGAGAAACGGCGTGGTTATCACAGATATTATACCGGAGAAGAATGGGGCTATGCAGAGAATTATGATCTGTGTATAGATGCGGTACGCCTGGGTGTTGATAAGACGGCGGAATTGATCGCAGACTATGTAAAGCGGGTTGGAGGAAGATAAATGACAACGAGGGAAGAAGCGCTGGCATACGGACTGTCTTTTCCTGATACATATCAGCAGGCGCCATTTCATGATCCGAACTGGCAACTGGTGCGTGTGAAAGGAAGCAGGAAGGTATTCCTGTGGACATATGAGAGAGACGGATATATTAATCTGAATGTAAAGGTCGATCCGGAATGGCGGGATTTCTGGCGGAGTGCATTTGACGCGGTGATGCCGGGCTGGCATCAGAATAAGGAACACTGGAATACGATCATTCTGGATGGAAGTATTCCGGATCAGGATGTGAAACGGATGATCGCAGAGAGCTACGATCTGGTTACAGCCAGTCCGTCAAAGAGGATTTATGAGGCGGTGAAAAAGATTCCTGCCGGGAAGGTAGCAACCTATGGTCAGATCGCGGAGCTTGCCGGAGATAAGAAGATGGCGCGTGCGGTAGGAAATGCACTTCATAAGAATCCGGATCCGGAGCATATTCCCTGCTTTCGTGTGGTAAATGCAAAGGGTGAATTATCCGGAGCGTTTGCATTTGGCGGAAAGAACGTACAGGCAGATCGATTAACGGCAGATGGAGTTACAGTTGTCGATGGACGGGTGGATATGGAGAGATTTGGAATAAAGATCTTAGATGGAAAAATCATATAGAAAAAAATAAGTAAAAATGATTTATATGCAGGAAATGACCGTTCAAATACAAAGGTTATTTGAAACAGAAAACAAGTCATTTTTGCGAGACTACTGTACAGGCAAGGGGGAGGCAGTATATAATATATCCGTAATTCCAACATGGGGTTTCAAATGAGGTTTGGGATACATATATAACCAGAGACTTGTCGGGGGCGATAGTCTCTGGTTTTTTTGTTTGGGATGCATATTTTACGGAGTGGAAGTTAATTATTTTGTAATTCCGTTCGAATGTGTAAGATTTACAAGCAATTCTTTATTTGAAAGGAAATAAAAATGTCAGAATATCAGTATGTAGAGCATGAATTTGATCCGGTATATAATGAAGAATCGCAGGTGCTGGTTCTTGGCAGTCTGCCATCGGTGAAATCCAGAGAGCAGGGCTTCTACTACGGACATCCGAGAAACCGTTTTTGGAAGGTGATGGCAGCTGTACTTGGCGTGCCGGAACCCTTGACGATAGAAGAGAAAAAACGGATGCTGCTTGCCGGTCATGTGGCGGTTTATGATGTGATCCGGGCTTGTGAGATCATCGGTTCCAGTGACAGCAGTATCCGAAATGTTGTTCCTGCAGATATTAAAAGCATTGTAGCACATACACCGATCCGGGCAGTTTTTACAAATGGTAAGACTGCCGGCAGATTATACAAAAAATATCAGGCAGAACATATCGCTCTTCCGATGATCGAGCTGCCATCGACAAGTCCGGCAAATGCAGCGTTCTCGCTGGAACAACTGGAAGAAATATGGAAATCGGAGATTGGTAAATATTTGTAAAAGTATTTTACAATAGTGACGCTGACAAATAAAAAAAACAATATTATACATTAATTATACACAACTTTACAGATTCATCAGATGATTTTACCTGCGTATGATAGCGGGCGTTTTTTCTAATTGATAAACTTATATCATAAAAAGTAATGATGAGCGAAAGAGAGAAAGAAAATGAATGAAAATGTGATCGGACAGCCGGTTGCAGCTATGTATATGGTATCCAAAGAATTGAATCGTCTGGCAGGTTTTACGACAGAAATGTTGTTTAGTCTTAAATCAACAATTATGAGTAATCGGTCCGAAGAAAGTCAACAGAAGTTTACAGAGAAGCTTCAATATGAAACAGTTCCTTCTGCAGGGCTTTTCTCACATCCTGAATTATGTAGATTGTTTTTTCTCATGCCATTAGTTTATTTTTAATTTTACAAAATTCTGGTGGGTGTGGTATAGTAAGGATAACTTTTTTTCTGATGAACAATAGACGTGGAGGTTACAAGGAAATGTCTCAGATAACGAAACGTGCGTTGGAAGCATCACTGAAGAAGCTTCTTACAAAGAAACCGCTTGATAAGATAACGATAACGGATATCACGGAAGACTGCGGCATCAACCGAATGACATTTTACTATCATTTTAAAGATATCTATGATCTGGTAGAGTGGGTGTGTGTGGAGGATGCAACGAGGATACTGGGTGAGAATAAAACCTATGATACCTGGCAGGAAGGCTTCCTTCGTATCTTTGAAGCGGTGAGCGAGAATAAGACATTTATGATGAATGCATATCATTCGATCAGCAGAGATCAGGTAGAAAAATATCTGTACAGTCTGACGTATGATCTGATGATCAAGGTCATCGAAGATAAGGCGAAGAATATGCAGGTGCGGGATGAAGATAAGAAGTTCATTGCTGATTTTTACAAATGCTCCTTTGTCGGTGTGTTGCTTGAATGGATTGAGAATGGCATGAAGCAGGATCCACATGTGGTCGTGGATAAGATGGGACTGGTGATGCATGATAATATTACCAGAGCACTGGAAGCATTTCGGACGGATGTCTTTCACAAAAAAACAGAGAGCTGACAGATACATTGAAAAAACAATGTGTCTTATTTTTCAGACCGGTTATCCCATCAAAACAGGGGAAATGATAAAATTTTAGACAGAACAAGTACCGTGAATATATTTTTATCACGGTACTTTTTTTGTTTATTGAGGGCAAAAACGGGGAATCTTATAATAAAGACAGTTTTTGAGATAACCGGTCTGTTTGCAGGCAGGCTGTATAGATTGGAGGTAATTCGTATGTATTACGCAAGTGGAAATTATGAAGCATTTGCCAGACCAAAGAAGCCGGCGGGTGTGGATCAGAAATCGGCATATATTATAGGTTCGGGACTTGGTGCATTGGCGGCAGCCTGTTTTCTGGTAAGAGATGGACAGATGAAAGGCTCACATGTACACATTCTGGAGAAAGACCCGATTCCGGGCGGAGCATGTGATGGTTATCAGTACAGCGATATCGGCTATGTTATGCGTGGCGGACGTGAGATGGATAACCATTTTGAGTGTATGTGGGATCTGTTCCGTTCGATTCCGTCCATCGAGACAGAGGGTGTCAGTGTACTGGATGAGTATTACTGGCTGAATAAGGCAGATCCAAACTATTCTTTGTGTCGGGCAACTGAGAATCGGGGACAGGATGCACATACCGATAAGAAGTTCGGATTGTCCGATAAGGGTGCAATGGAGATCATGAAGCTGTTCTTTACCCCGGATGAAGAATTATATAATAAACGGATCGATGAGTATTTTGATGAAGAAGTGCTTAATTCTAATTTCTGGATGTACTGGCGGACGATGTTTGCATTTGAGAACTGGCATTCTGCACTTGAGATGAAGCTCTATATTAAGCGTTTTATCCATCATGTCGGAGGATTGCCGGATTTCACGGCACTTCGTTTTACCAAATATAACCAGTATGAGTCCATGATTCTTCCGATGGTAAAATATCTGGAATCATTCGGTGTGGTGTTCCATTATAATACCAAGGTTATAAATGTGGAATTCGAGATCGAAGCAGGAAGAAAGCTGGCAAAGAAGATTGATATTATCCGTGACGGTGAAGCAGATGCGATCGATCTGACCGAGAATGATCTGGTATTTATCACAAATGGCGGCTGTGTGGAGAATTCTTCATACGGAAGTCAGAACAAACCGGCTGAATTCAAGACCGAGATCCGTGAGGGTGGCGGATGGGATATGTGGAGGAAGATCGCTGCACAGGATCCATCCTTCGGACATCCGGACAAATTCTGCTATGATCCGGAACAGTCGAACTGGATGAGTGCAACGGTAACGACACTAGATGAAAAGATCCTTCCATATATTAAGAAAATCTGCAAGAGAGATCCACTCTCCGGCAAGGTAGTTACAGGTGGTATCGTGACTGCGAGAGATTCCGAATGGCTGCTTTCATGGACGATCAATCGTCAGCCGCAGTTCCGTAATCAGCCAAAGGGACAGGTGCTTGTATGGGTATATGGATTATTTTCAAATAAACCGGGTGATTATGTAAAGAAGACCATGCGGGAATGCACCGGTAAGGAGATCTGCGAAGAGTGGCTCTACCATATCGGAGTACCGGAGGAGAAAATACCGGAGCTTGCTGAGCACAGCGCAAATACAGTGCCGGTTATGATGCCGTATATTACAGCATTTTTCATGCCGCGTGAGAAAGGTGACCGCCCGGATGTTGTACCGGAGGGAGCAGTAAATTTTGCATTCCTCGGACAGTTTGCAGAGACAGCAAGAGATACGATATTTACGACCGAGTACTCGATCCGTACCGGTATGGAGGCAGTATATACCCTGTTGAATATCGACCGTGGTGTGCCGGAGGTCTGGGGCAGTGTCTATGATGTACGGGATCTGTTAAATGCGACCGTAGCAATACGCGATGGCAGAAAGATCACAGATATGAAGCTTGGACTGAAAGAGAAGATCGCAATGAAGGAGCTTTTAAAGGCGGTAGAAGGAACCGATGTCGAGAAACTTCTCCGGGAGCATGGAGCGATATAGAGAAAAATAGAATAATAAATATAACAAATGCTCTGGCAGAGGTGTGGTTTGCCAGAGCATTTTTGGGATTGTACGATAATGTACAAGCGGAAGGACTGCCACATGGCAGATTCCTGTGTTTTGGTTGCGTTTAGAGATGTGTATTATTTATTAAACAAGTGCTTCGCCAAGTGTGGTACAATCAGCAAGACCTGCTTCATCCGGTGTTTCATGGCAGATCAGTGGAGCTGCTGCAAATACAGCACCGTCAGCTTGACACTGAGCTTCCCATGTATCCATCCATTCGCCGCTTCCCCAGCCATATGAACCGAAGATGGCGATCTTCTTACCGTTTAATGCCGGTTCACATTCAGCGAACATTGGCTCAAATTCGCTTTCTTCTAAGACTTCGGCACCCATAGCAGGGCATCCGAATGCAATCGCATCGTAGTTATCTACCATATCTACAGTGAATTCTGCGGATGTTAAAAGATCACATTCTGCTCCTTTTGCCTTTGCACCTTCTGCAACAGCCTGTGCCATTAATGCTGTGTTACCTGTGCCACTCCAATATACAACTGCAACCTTACTCATAGTAGGTTCCTCCTTATAATCATGTATTTTATATTTAGAGATCTCCGTATGGAAATGCCTGCGGGAATCTCCTATATTCATTTTTGTTATGTGAACGTCGTTTGCATAAATACTTATTTTGTTATGCGGATGCAATTTTCTAAATACTTATGCGGCAACCGTCAACTGCCAGATCGTTCGTCCCTGATGCCAGAGATTTGCATAGATCTCACGGCATTTTTTAAATTTGGCAAATGTTTTCTGGGCCTCACCCAGATCTCCGTATACCTTCCAGTCGCCCATGCCTTTGCAGTTACTTCCGTGGTTTTTGATAAATCCGAGAACATCATTTAACGGATAACCAAGGAAGACACCGATCTCATGCGGAAATTCTTCCGAACCATGAAGACGACTACGAAGCTGTTCAAGCATTTGATCGATCGTTCCTGCCTGATATCCTGTGCTTACAAGAAAAGAGATGATCTCCGGTCTTGATAATTCACGAACCATAGTATCCGGTCTGTAGACATAGATCAAAGCAGTTTCGGTATCTTCCCGCAGGATCGTGATCCGGATCCCTTTTTTCTGAAATTGTGCATCCCAGACAGCCACACTTTCGTATAATTCTTCTCCAGAAGAAAAACGATAAAGAAACAGGCTGGCAGGTTTTAAGGACGCCAATGTAGGCGAACAATGTGTGATCAAATATTCTTCAAACATAATCTGAAACTCCTGTAACATTAAATTATCAAATGCGACAGTATTAGTATGTGTCGTTTCAGAACCGTTCATACAGCGGTTAGGCACATCTAACTTATGGCTGCATTATACGGTGTGTTTTTGTAAAAATCAAGCGAAAAATGTGATAGAAATTCTCAATAAATTCGACCATTTTTTGTTGACGGAAAAGGCTTCTGCATGGTATTTTTATAAAAAGTTAGTATGAACTAACTAAAAATCTTGTGAATAAATCGTGTGACTCCATTCTGTATGCATCCCTGACTGCTGAAAACAGGGTATGCACCCGGATGCAATGACGGATCCGGGACAGAAGCTGTCACCAGAAAGAAGGATCAAAGCATGATGAATTATTTAGAAATCGAAAAAGTAATTGGACGAGAGATTATTGACTCAAGAGGAAATCCTACAGTAGAAGCAGAAGTTATTCTTGCAGATGGTACTGTCGGACGTGGAGCTGCTCCAAGTGGTGCATCAACAGGTGAGTTTGAAGCATTAGAGCTTCGTGATGGCGATAAGGATCGTTTTGGCGGTAAGGGCGTTCAGAAAGCTGTTGAAAATATCAACACAAAAATTAATGACGTATTAGTTGGAATGGATGCATCTGATACATATGCTGTAGATCAGGCAATGATCAAGGCAGACGGAACAAAGGACAAGTCAAATCTGGGTGCAAATGCAATCCTTGCTGTATCAATCGCAGCAGCAAGAGCAGCAGCTATTTCACTGGATGTACCTTTATATCGTTTCTTAGGCGGTGTAAGCGGAAACAGACTTCCGGTTCCTATGATGAACATTATCAATGGTGGATGTCATGCATTATCATCCGGTCTGGATGTTCAGGAGTTCATGATCATGCCGGTTGGTGCTCCTTCATTCAAAGAGTGTCTCAGATGGTGTGCAGAGGTATTCCATGCACTTCAGGCTATCTTAAAGGAAAGAGGACTTGCTACATCAGTTGGTGATGAAGGTGGATTTGCACCTGCACTTGCATCTGATGAAGAAGCAATCGAGACAATTCTCGAGGCAGTAAAGAAAGCCGGATATGAACCGGGTAAGGACTTCAAGATTGCTATGGATGCAGCTTCATCCGAGTGGAAGACAGGCAAGGTTGGCGAGTACAAGCTGCCAAAGGCCGGTACAGTATACACATCAGAAGAGCTGATCGCTCACTGGAAGAGACTGGTTGAGAAGTACCCGATCATCTCCATCGAAGATGGTCTGGATGAAGAAGACTGGGAAGGCTGGAAGAAGCTTACAGCAGAACTTGGCGACAAAGTACAGTTAGTTGGTGACGACCTTTTCGTTACAAATACAGAGAGACTTGCAAAGGGTATCGAGCTTGGCTGTGGTAACAGTATCCTGATCAAATTAAACCAGATCGGTTCTGTATCAGAGACATTGGAAGCGATCAAGATGGCTCACAAGGCCGGATACACAGCTATCTCATCTCACAGATCAGGTGAGACAGCAGATACAACGATCGCAGATCTTGCAGTTGCTTTAAATACCTGCCAGATCAAGACCGGTGCACCGTCCAGATCTGAGCGTGTAGCTAAGTACAACCAGCTCTTAAGAATCGAAGAAGAGCTTGGTGCTTCAGCCGTATATCCGGGTATGAAAGCCTTCAATGTAAAATAATTATTGTCATATATTTTCCTCAAAAAAAATATGAATAAATGGTATGGGAGACGTAAGTTTTGCGTCTCCTATATTTTTTATCGCACTTTGTGGAGAAGTAGTTAATTGCTTCGCGTTTCCGCGCAGGTGCGAAAGAGTCACTTGTGACTCTTTATTAGGCGAAATGTTGAAAATAGCAGATAAATTCCGGTAAAAAATAAATCTCGATTTAGAAGAAAAAAGGAATTAGCGTATAGCGTGTTTGCTGTTTGAATGGTATAATTTTTATCAGTGTAAAACATATATTACCGAGAATTTACAGACTGGAATAGTGGAAGAAAACTGCCGGTTGGAAAGGCTGTATTATAGATGAAAAAAATTGAATTTTTACTGTTCTTCGGGGTACTTTTTGGTACATTGCTTACCGGCTGCTCATCTGAGAAGGAGTCAGCAGGAGCTATGAACAATGGAACGACAGAAGCGGCGCATGTCACGGAAGATGTGACCACAGAAGAACAGGAAGTAACGACAGAGAAGACGGAATTTGGAAAACAGAGATTAGAAGCAGTACCGGACAGACCTGCTTCCGATAAAACACAGACCGAGACTGTATCTGAAGAAGAATCAGATGAAGCAGAGCTGGATGGAGAAGGTGAAACTTCGGTATCAAAGAAAAGTGATGACTGGAAGACTGCATATGTTGATTATCTGGAACATGTGTCAGATACAGAGGGACAGCAGGGGTATACGCTGATTTACCTGGACAATGATGATATACCGGAGCTGGTAGAAGTAGGAAAGTCGGAGGCATCCGGTGTCCGTATTGTAAACTATTCAAATGGCTCCGTTCATGTAAACGGATTGAACCGTTTGTACTTTACTTACATAGAAGGAAAGAATCTCCTTTGTAATTCGGATGGGCTGATGGATTCCTATTATGACTATATTTACAGTATTGTTGATGGAGAGTTGACCTTGGTTGCACAGGGGCATTATGGAGCGAAGGATGGAACCGGGCTGAGATTTGATAAGAATGGGATGCCGATTTACACATATGACTGGAACGGAGAAGATGTCAGCGAAGATGAGTATAATGCTGACTTTGCACAAGTCTATGACAGTTCGGCAGCAACAGAAGGCTATGATACGGATAAGCTGGAGTCAATCAAAGAGGTTATAGATGATATAGAGACAAAGTAAGATAAATGGGGAGAATAAGATGAATAATATACGAGTGCTTTTTATCGTAGCGGCACTTCCGGCATTATTGTTGCTTGGATTTATATATTACAGGGATCGCAAAGAGAAACCGCCGGTTAAGTTGATGATTCTGCTTTTGGCGACCGGTGCAGCAACTACTGTTCCGGCAGCTATCGTAGAGTTTATAGGTCAGGCATTTGTCATGGGTGATTCAGATGATTTGGGACTTCGCCTGCTTATTTTCTGTTTCTTTGTTATAGCTATAGCCGAGGAATTAGGTAAATATCTGGTTACGATATGTATCACATGGAAAAGTAAGGAGATGCAGCATAGCTATGATGGCGTGATTTATGCCGTATGCTCTTCATTGGGATTTGCAATTCTGGAAAATGTGTTATATGTATATCAGGGTGGACTACTGACCGGAATTATGAGGGCGTTTACAGCGATTCCCCTTCATTGTACGGTCGGTGTTGTGATGGGAGCATTATATGCAAAGGCGAGAGAAGAAGCATATGCCGGTGACAGAGGCGGAATGATCGGTTACATGGCATGGGCGTATCTTGTGCCGGTATGTATTCATGGGGCATATGATTACGCGATCATGGCGGCTTCTTATGGTTTAATTGCAGAAGGATGGATTTATGTCATTCTGATAGGGGCATATATTATATCTGTTGTGTTGATTCTGGTATGTTCCAATCATGATCACAGAATTGACGGCAGACCTGAGACAGCTGATTATGGATTCTATCGAACCGAATACCGCAGGCCAGGCAGAAGCTATTATTATCAGACTCAACAGGCAAATCCGATGGGCTATCCGCAGAATCAGGGTTATCCGGGAAATACCGCATACCCGCAGAATCAGGGTTATACCGGAAATAATGCATATGTGTCGAATCAGTATTATACGGGTAATACAGTGAATCCACAGAATAACGGATATGCAGGAAATACCTCATATCCACAAAACCAGAGTTATATGGGTAATGCGATGAATCCACAGAATCAGGGTTATACCGGAAATAATGCATATGTGTCGAATCAGTATTATACGGGTAATACAGTGAACCCAAAGAATACCGGATATATCGGAAACACATCATATCCGCAAAATGCCGGAGTAAATCCATATCGTAGATCAGACACAGCAGCAGATCAGACACCAAATTCAACAACACCATACAGTGTGAATTCATATAATGGACAGGAAGATAACTATAATATGAGATAGACCGAATATGCCGAACGTTTTAACGGAAATCGCATAAGCTATAATGAGCACAAAAATTATTTGCTCGTGAGAAATTAAATCGCTTGCTTATCAGGGGGTGAAAGCATGAGATTTCACAATATACCCGTTCGCGATATCATGCAGGAGGCAGTTCGTTATGGCGGGGTGATCGTGGATGTTCGAACAGAAGAAGAATTCCTGAGAGGGCATATACCGATGGCTGTTAATGTGCCATTATCCGAGATTCAGTGTGGCAATTATAATCTTCCAAAACATAAAGTATTACTCACATATTGTCAGTACGGAGGCAGCAGCGCACTGGCGGCAAGAATACTGACACAGGCAGGTTACAGAGTGATCAATACAGTTGGTGGAATTGTACAATATAAGGGTGCATTGACTAAAAACCGCTGACAGAGGTGAGGCAAACCATTATGGCAAACAGGAAAACGTGGTTTGAATATGAGAATAACAGAATAAATAGATCCCGGACATGACGGAGTATATTAAGAAAAGTACATGTCCGGGATTTTTTATTTAATTTACTTGTGGTGGCAGGGGTAAGTATGTATAATATGGTCAGGGAAATTTGGTGGATAGCATAAGATATCCCTGGGTATTTATTTCAGAAAAGAAAGGATATAGGGTAAATGAGAAAAAAATTTTTAGCAACAATCGTTGCGGTAGGGCTTGTCGCAGTAGCAACATTTGCAGGGGCAAATGGGCTGACAGAGACACAGGCGGCATGTGAACATTCACAGGTGAAGGATGGAACCTGTGTGGATTGTAATGATCCGGTAGAATGCATTGAGGTAGAGGATGCAAGCGGAACAGCAAAGGGAACCTATTCTAAACTGGAAGATGCAGCGTCGGCTGCCAGAAACGGTGATATACTGAAGCTTCTATATAATTGTGAGAGTACATCAGCATATATTGATGCGGGAAATAAGAATCTTACGATTGATCTGAATAAAAAGAAATTAAAGGCTGTTCATTTCGAGATTATGGGTTCTCTTGTGATAGAAAATGGAGAATATAGTGGCTATATCAAGAATGCAGCGACAGGGAATGAACATACATTAACATTTGAAAATGTGAGAGCAGATCTTACGCAGCTTGGATGGTATGCAAAAGGTGGCCTTAAACTGGTAAACAGTAATATAGAACAGCAACATGATGGTGCAACATTTACAGAATGGTGGCTTGAAAAGCTGCAGATGGATCAGACATCTGTTTATAAGATTACAAATTCGCCAAGCGGACTAAGCAATTATGGGTTGCTTTCATTAGATGAAGCTGTGGGCGGTATTGAGGAATTTCTTCCGGCCGGATACACATTGGATGGACAGCCGAATTCCTATAATACGATATTAGATGAAACAGGCACAAAGGCGAGAAGTGTAGAGCTTCGTTACCGCAGACTGACAGATGCGAAAGTATCCGTATCCATCGATCCGACTTCGTATGTATATGATGGAACAGCAAAGGAACCAACAGTGACGGTGGCATATGACGGCAAGAAGCTGATAGCAGGAACGGATTATACCTGTATATTTTCAGATAATATCAATGTCGGAACAGCAAGTGTTAAGATAACAGCAAAGAGCAAGACCTATCACGGAGAGATCGTAAAGAATTATACGATCGGGAAAGCACCACAGGCAGCACCGACAGGGCTGACAGCAGTTAATGAAAGTGCAACAGGAAAGAAAGACGGATCTGTTGCGAATGCCGCAGCGACAATGGAATATTCTACAGACCAGACTACATGGACGGCTGTAACAGGAACAGTTGTAAATGGTCTTGCAGCAGGCGATTATTTTGTAAGATATAAAGAGTCCGCAAACTATTATGCATCACCGTCCGCAAAGGTAACAGTCGGTCTGGCAGCTTCTAATACAACAGAAGCATCTACAACAGAGAGTGCTACTACAGAAAGTGTTACAACGGAGAATACTACAACAGAAACAGCTTCCAGTGAAGATACCACGACAGAAGATGCGACGGATGAGGAAGAAACGGAAGATGTGGATACCGAGGATGAGACAACAGAGGTTCTTCATGAGGATGAGACAGAAGCAACCGGTGATAAAGGCAAAAATGATCAGAAGAAAACCGGTGTAAAAACCGGTGATGCATTTGCAATGAAGGCAGCAGTTGCAGGTATGCTCATTTCGTTTGGAATGGCATGCGTGGTTATTATAAGAAAGCGCAGAAAATAAGAAAGAAAATTAACAGACAGAAAATAATAGTGCTGGATTTGGACAGAAATGTCTGAATCTGGCACTTGTGATTGAAAGGAAGCATATGAGCAGAATCGAATTGATCGCTCCATGTCATTTTGGATTGGAGTCAGTATTGAAAAAAGAAATCCTGGATCTTGGATATGAGATCGTTCAGGTAGAAGACGGAAGAATAACATTTGCAGGAGAAGAAGATGCGGTTGCAAGAGCAAATATGTTTATTCGTACAGCTGAACGTATCATGATCAAGTGCGGAAGCTTTAAGGCTGTAACATTTGATGAATTATTTGAAGGAACCAAGAGTATTCCATGGGAGCGGTATCTGACCCGTGATGCAAAATTCTGGGTATCCAAGGCTACATCAAATAAGAGCGCACTGTTCAGCCCATCTGATATCCAGTCCATCGTGAAGAAAGCTATGGTAGAACGTTTGAAACAGACCTACCATGTATCATGGTTCACGGAAGATGGAGCAGAATATCCGGTTCGTGTATTTATATTTAAGGATATTGTTACGATAGGACTTGATACATCAGGAATATCCCTTCATAAGCGTGGCTATAGGAAACTGGTTGGCAAAGCACCGATATCGGAAACTCTGGCGTCGGCACTGATCATGCTTACACCATGGAATAAGGATCGTGTACTGGTTGACCCATTCTGTGGAAGCGGAACATTTCCGATCGAGGCAGCTATGATCGGAGCAAGGATTGCACCGGGAATTGACAGAGACTTTCTGGCTTCTGAGTGGGCGAAGGTCGGCGACAAGAAGATGTGGTACAATGCAATCGATGAAGCAAATGATATGATCGACCATGATGTGAAGATGAATATTCAGGGATATGATCTGGATAATGAGATGGTGAAGTGTGCGATGGAGAATGCCAGAGCAGCAGGAGTGGATGAACATATCCATTTTCAGCAGAGAGATGTAAAGGATCTCAGGCATCCGAAAAAATATGGATTTATCATCACGAATCCGCCATATGGCGAGCGCCTCGAGGATCGGGAGGACCTTCCTGAATTATATAAGACGATCGGGGAAAGCTTCAGACGACTGGATGACTGGTCGATGTTCCTGATCACGTCATACAGTGAGGCGGAGAAATATATAGGAAGAAAGGCGGATAAGAATCGTAAGATCTACAATGGTATGATCAAATCATATTTCTATCAGTTCATGGGACCGAAGCCGCCAAAGAGAAAGTGAGACAGAGTTGAAAAAGTATTTGATCGTGGCAGCGGTTGTTATTCTGGGGGTATTTCTGTATCTGGGTTTTCTGAGACATCCGGATGTAAGCATTGAGAAGACGGAAGAAGCGGGTGCTGCCGCAGAAACTATGTTGAAAGAGATTGTGACGAATGCAAATGGAAAGGGCATTATATTATATATAAATGACAGCAGGATCACAGAAGCGGAGTATCAGCCGTATTTCAGTGACCATTTGCAGCTGATGCTCCCTATCGCGACATTTACCGATAAACTGGATTGCCATGTGAATGCATATGAAAATGGGACGATCACATTTTCCAAAGGAGACAGTCTGGTAAAGGTCTATGGTGATTCGGATGTGGTAAATATCAATGGAAATGCAATACAGGCAATCGACAAGCCAGAGAAAAAGGATGATATCATCTATGTGCCGGTGAATGAGATCTGCGAGGCATTAAACTACAGTTGTAATATCAATTTGGAGACAAATGCCGTGGTGTTAAAAAAGATTGCCGAGGAAGAAAAGCTTCCGGCAGCATATGATATGAGAGAGCATGATCGTGTTTCTCCTGTCAGAGATCAGGGTATCTATGGAACTTGCTGGGCATTTGCATCACTTGCAGCACTGGAAAGTACGATCCGTCCGGCTGAAAATCTGGTGTTTTCTGTTGATCATATGGCAATGAATAACAGCTTTAATGTCAGCCCATTTGACGGTGGCGAATATTATATGAGTATAGCCTATCTTGCGGCATGGCAGGGACCGGTGCTTGAGGAAGACGATCCGTATGGTGATAACCAGACGGTAAATGGATTGTCGGCGGTAAAGCATCTGGAAGAAGCCATCATCCTGAAGGACAAGAATTACGAGGCGATCAAATCATCCGTATACAAATATGGCGGTGTGGAAACGGTTATTTACTGTGATATGAAGAATGCAACGAGTAGTTCTTATTACTATAACAGAAACCGCAGTTCCTATTATTATGATGGAGATCAGACGCCGAATCATGACGTGGTGATCGTTGGCTGGGATGACAACTATCCGAAGGAATATTTTAATACAGAACCGGCGGGAGACGGCGCATTTATCTGCAAGAATAGCTGGGGGCAGGATTTTGGTGACGAGGGATTCTTTTATATCTCTTATTATGATACCAATATCGGTATGAACAGCGTAGTATATACGAAGCTTGGAAATAGTGACAACTACGACAAGATCTATCAGTCAGATCTGATGGGCGAGGTCGGCACGATGGGATTTGACGACAAGCCGGAGGCCTATTTTGCAAATGTCTATACGGCTGGAAAGAACGAGACATTGAAGGCGGTTTCTTTCTATGCGACAGGTCCGAAAACGACATATGATGTGTATGTTGTGACGGATTTTACCGATGCATCCGACTTGCAGCAGCGGACAAAGGTGGCATCCGGTGAAATGCAGTACGAGGGTTATTATACGATCAATCTAAATGAGGCAGTACCGCTTCCGGATGACCGGAAATTTGCGGTAGTTGTGCATGTGAACACGCAGGATTCCACGATGCCGATTGCGATCGAATATAATAATGATGAGAAAACGGCGAACTTCGATATCACGGATGGCGAGGGCTATATCAGCCTGTATGGCACGAAGTGGTCGAGTGCGGAGCAGGAAAATGACTGTAATGTCTGTTTGAAAGCCTTCACGGATGTGGGGGATTAAGGAAGTGCTGCTATATCGGGCGTGGCATGGCAGATGATACTGTTATGTAGCAAGCCTGTCCACGCTGTGTAACTTCGAACTAACCTCGGTCAAACCTCGCTAAGGTCTCAGTTACTCATGTCGGTCCTTAGTGAGCGGCTATATGCAGCGAACTTAGTACCGCTACATGAGGATAGAGCGAAAGCGTCTTGCGGAATAATATGTATCTTTGCCATGCCACACTCGATATGGCAGGTGGAGTACAGAAAGAAAAGGAGAAGACAAGATGAAGAAATTGATTTTTGCTACGGGTAATGAGAATAAGATGAAAGAGATCCGCATGATCCTTGCGGATTGTGGATATGAGATCCTGTCGATGAAGGAAGCCGGGATTCAGGCTGACATCGTAGAAGATGGAAAAACATTTGAAGAAAATGCCATCATCAAGGCAGAGGCGATCCGTAAGATGACAAATTGTCTGGTGCTTGCGGACGATTCCGGTCTGGAGGTAGACTATCTCGATAAAGCACCTGGAATCTACTCTGCAAGATTTATGGGGGAAGACACCTCATACCGGATCAAGAATAAAGCGATCATTGACAAGCTTGCCGGTGTTCCGGATGAGAAGCGTACTGCAAGATTCGTATGTGCGATCGCGGCTGCATTCCCGGATGGAAAGACCATTACCAGACGTGGCACGATTGAAGGAATCATTGGATATGAAGAACGCGGCGAGAATGGATTTGGATATGATCCTATTTTCTTCCTGCCGGAGTATGGCAAGTCCACAGCAGAACTGTCACCGGAAGAAAAGAATACGATCAGCCATAGAGGAAACGCACTTCGTTTGATAAAGGAAGTTATAAATGAGAATACTGATAATTAGTGATACACATGGAAGAACCAATACGATCCGGGATGTCTTAGATACGGTGGGTGACATCGATATGTTTATCCATTTGGGAGATGTCTGCGGAGATGAAGAATATATTTATGACAACGTAACCTGCCCGATTCACATGGTTGCCGGGAATAACGACTGGACTTCTGATCTTCCGATGCAAGAAGAATTCATGATCGGCCGGTATAAGGTATTTATCACGCACGGACACCGGTACAGCGTCCATTATGGAACGGACCGCTTACAGGAGTTGATCAAATATGATGGTTACGATATTGTGATGTATGGACACACGCATGTCCAGAATCTGGAACGATATGGCGGTGCTTATATCGTAAATCCGGGCAGTCTGGCATATCCGCGTGATGGCATGAATGGCAAATACATGCTGTTGGAATTTGACCAGCATGGAACACCATTTTTTGCGGAAAATGAACTGAAACCGAAACGCCGGATGCGCAGCATATTTGAAGATATGTGGGGCGACCGGGAGGAGTAGAGATTATTAGAGACAAGAAAGAGGTCGGCTGTGAAGAAACGAGAGATTATAGAAGGTGTTATAAAAGACTATGATTTCCCCAATAAGGGAAGCTTTGAACTGGATGGCAAAAAAGTGATCGTGAAGGGAGCACTGCCCGGACAAAAGGTGTCCTGTATGGTATCCAAGGTGCGGAAGGATAAGGCAGAAGCACGTCTGTTGGATGTGCTGGAACGCTCCGAGATCGAAGATGCAGTACCACCATGTCCACAGTTTGGCATTTGCGGCGGCTGTGCATACCAGACCATGAGCTATGAGCATCAGTTGGAATTAAAGGCAGGACAGGTGAAGAAGCTGTTAGACGGTGTGATCGATTCAGAGGCACATCCATATGATTGGGAGGGCATCATCGGCTCGCCAGTTACAACTGCATACCGGAATAAGATGGAGTATTCATTTGGCGACGAATATAAGGATGGTCCGCTGGTACTAGGACTTCATAAGAAGAACAGCATGTACGATATCGTTCCTGTCTGCAACTGCGTGATCGTAAGCGAAGATTATAACAGGATCGTTTCTTATACGATGGAATTCGCAAGGGCGCATGGACTGTCTTATCATAAGAAAATGCAGCATGTAGGACTGCTTCGTCATCTGGTGCTTCGCCAGTCCAAGACAAATGGCGGACTTCTGGTAAATCTTGTAACCAGCACGGACGGATTAGAGAATCTGGATCTGAATGCATATGTAGAAGGGCTTCTGGCACTTCCGCTTGACGGAACGATCGTTGGTATTCTCCATACGGCAAATGATTCTCTGGCGGATGCTGTTGTGCCGGAGAAGGTAACGCTGTTATACGGAAGAGATTATATCGAGGAAGAGGTGCTGGGACTGCATTTCCAGATCTCACCATTCTCATTTTTCCAGACAAATACAAAGAGTGCGGAACGACTGTACAGCAAAGCCCGTGAATATGCCGGAGATACCAAGGACAAGCTGATCTTCGACTTATACAGCGGAACCGGAACGATCGCCCAGATGTTATCACCGGTTGCCTCCAAGGTTATCGGCGTAGAGATTGTAGAAGAAGCGGTTGAAGCCGCAAGAGAAAATGCAAGGAGCAACGGACTTGATAACTGCGAATTCATCGCAGGCGATGTCTTAAAGGTCATCGACACCATCGAGGAAAAACCGGATCTTATCATCCTCGATCCACCGAGAGATGGCATCAATCCAAAGGCGCTCCTTAAGATCATCAACTACGGTGTAGACGAGATCGTCTATATCAGCTGCAAACCAACTTCTCTCGCAAGAGATCTTGTGACCTTGCAGGAGCATGGATATTATGTGAAAAAGGCATGTGCAGTGGATCAGTTTGTGAATACCGGGCATGTGGAGACAGTGTGCCTTCTGTCAAGAAAAGCCCAATAAATCAAAGGATTTCGCCATTTTTGGAGTAAAATAGATGTGTGTTTCTGTTTCCGTAGAGTGATGATATAATCGGAGATTTACCCCAGGGGATAGGCTTTGGAGAACGGGAAGTATACATTTTGGCGAAAGGATACTTTTTGACAGAAGAAAAATATAAAAGATAAATTTTATAGGGGAACTCAGGGATGATTACAATAAAGAATTATATTTCAATGATATATGATGATTTCAGAGAGTATATAGACCAAAACGTTAATTTATGTATGCTGAAAACATTAAATTATCAAGCTGGACAAAAGCCGGATTATTCAGACATACATATTCAACAATTATATTTGTTACGGTATGTTTTTTCATATGCCTTTGAATATAAAAGTATGTTTGATACATTATTTGCACGAGAAAAATTTAAAGATAGCATAGAGGTGGCATCCATCGGATGTGGAAATATGATAGATTATTGGGGATTGGTTGAAGCACTTGGTGAGATTGGAAGTGGAGAATGTTATATTAAATATAGGGGCATTGATACTATTGATTGGAATTATAAAATAGAAGCAAGAGAAAAAGATGAAGTCAAGTTTACAAAAGTCAATGCTGCAACTATTTTTCAAAAAACAAGTACGCTAATATCCAATGTATATATTTTCCCTAAATCTATTAGTGAATTTTCAAATGAAGAGTTTCAAGATATTTGTGAGAGTTTTAGAAAAAAAGAAATTCAAAGAGATAGAATTCATATATTAATATCTCTTCGTTCTGATCAGGGAAGTATGGATAGAGATATGGAAAGAAGTGAAAAAATCATATCAGCCATAAAACAGAATGGATTTATTACAGAAGATAATGCAACGACATTTATTCACTATAAAGATGAAGATAGAGGAATCAAAAAGATTGATTACAAGTTCGAATATCCGAATGAGGCTATTGAATTATTAACTTCTTTAAATACAGAATGTAGTACATATGTTAGTAATAGAGAAAATTGTACAAGTGATTGCAAAAATTTAAATAGATGGCCGGTGTTGAAAGCGAGAAATATTCGTTATCAAGTAATGACTTTCGATAGGAAGGATTCATTATGATATTAAGTGTGAGTAGAAGAACAGATGTGCCAAATTACTATTCAGATTGGTTTGTTAACAGAATTAAAGAGGGATTCTTATATGTGCGAAATCCTATGAATGCACATCAAATAAGTAGAATAGATTTATCGCCAGATGTAGTGGACTGCATTGTATTTTGGACCAAAAACCCTGCGAATATGATGGAAAAGCTGGAATGTTTGAAAGATTATGTATACTATTTTCAGTTTACTCTTACGGGATATGGTAAGGATATTGAACCGAACCTTCCAAATAAGAGAGAGGAACTTATTTCAACGTTTAAGGCATTGTCTAAAAAAATAGGAAAAGAAAAAGTAATATGGAGATATGATCCTATTTTGATAAGCAAGCGATATACAATGGATTACCATTTAAAAGCGTTTGAGGAAATAGCGAGTAGTCTTGCGGATTACACGGAAAAGGTAGTTATCAGTTTTGTTGATTTATATGCAAAAACACAACGAAACACTAAGGAACTTGGCATTAGGCAAATGACAAATGATGAGATGATTAGTTTGGCGGCGCAAATGGTACAAATTGCTTCAAAATATAATTTAGTAATTGAATCTTGTGCAGAGCAAATCAATCTTCACAATGTTGGTGTTCAGCATGGAAGCTGTATAGATAAAAAACTAATTGAGAAGATATTAGGGTGTAAGTTGATTGGTGAAAAGGACAAAAATCAGAGAGAAGAGTGTGGATGTTTTGAAAGTGTGGAAGTAGGAGCGTATAATACTTGTCTCAATGGTTGCAAATATTGCTATGCAAATTTTAATGATGAGAAAGTAAAAGAGAATGTAAGATTGTACAATCAAGCGTCCCCATTATTATGTGGAAATATCACTTCGGATGATAAAATTACTGATAGAAAAGTAAAGTCATTAAAAGACGCTCAACTTAGTTTTTTTGAATAATTAACATTTGGACGAGAGGGAGGGAATGGTTTCATGGGGTAAATTTTTTACCCCAGCCTAAAGTGAATTATCTACTTTCGCTATGCAGTATAAAATCAAAGTTCAGAGGAATATTAAAACCGTTTATCTGCTTTCAAAGAAACCTTGATTTTCTGCGGTTTGTAGGATATTAAGGGGAGAA
>OGOV01000560.1_pt1 | contig 38110 bp, 30 predicted proteins | sample 1552711 | NCBI WGS metagenome assembly OGOV01 (sample SAMEA2580216, study PRJEB22360) | human gut metagenome | biome: human gut; feature: human-associated habitat; material: faeces | place: Denmark | collected 2008/2010 | reverse complement strand
CGTCCACGTCAGGTTTATCTTATTGAGTTCCGAAGAGACCTCCGCATCGTCCACATTGGCCGGTGCCGTACCGGGGTCGTCCATCAGAGCGGCTGCGGCATCGAGCAGTCCGACGCCTATGTCACCGAGCTGGTCGTCGGGAATCAGGCCGCCCATCGGTCGGTAACCGTTCAGCAGACGTTTCTTGCACTCCTCCGCCGTAAAGCCCTCGCCGCCGAAGTGCGACACTATCAGTGCAGCCACACCCGAAACGTGCGGGCAGGCCATCGAAGTGCCGGCGCTGTAGGCATACCCGCCGTTGGGATAGGTGCTGTAGACGCCCCATATCTCCGGTCTGTTATACTCCCCGCTGCCTTCCTGGTTCCCTCCGGGAGCCAGGACATCAATACCTTCTCCGTACTCGCTGTACCATGCGACCGTCATATCGCCGTCGATGGCCCCTACGCCTATCACATCCTTGTATTTGGCCGGATAGAAAACCTTATCCGTCCCGGAGTTTCCTGCTCCGGCTATCACCAAACCGCCCTGCATGGGCCCCGTCTGCACGTCGTTGATACCGTCTCCGTCCGTATCGTCCCATCCGGCATTGGCCTGGAAATAGTCGATACCGTCTTTGGTCGCCTGGTTCATACCGGTCTGACTGATGGTCCAGCTACAGGAGACAATCACCGCCCCGTTGTCGGCAGCATAGGGGAATACGTCGTTGAACGGTATGTCGTCGGCAGCATCATCCCGCATCACCTGCAGCGTCATGGCGGCGGCCTCCGGCGACAGCAAAAAGTTTACAAAGGCGAGCGGCGTGGGCCCGAAGCTTGCACAGCGCATCGTGCTGGAATTGAAAGACCGCGTGAAGAAGATGGGCTTTACGGGCGGCACGCTGGAACTGACCGGCACGGACGACGCGGGCATTGTTTCTGCGTCTCAGAACGCCGAGCAGGCCGTACAGGCGCTTATTGTGCTCGGTTATACACAGTCCGAAGCCGCGCAGGCCGTGGCGAAGCTGGACGGCTCCCTCTCTACGGAAGAACTTATTCGCGGCGCTTTAAAGAGTATGGCAAGCCGCTTTTAATACACGCTGAAAGGAGAGTGCTTTTCGCGTGACGTTTGACAGAGACAACGAAATGGATTTTGAAAACCGCGTCATTGCGCCGGAGTATGTGCCGGAGGACGCGGAGGTGGAAAACCCGCTGCGCCCGCGTACCTTTGCGGACTATGTGGGCCAGGAAAAGGTAAAAGAAAACTTAGAGGTGTTCATTCAGGCGGCAAAGCAGAGAAAAGAATCGCTTGACCACGTTTTGCTCTACGGCCCGCCGGGTCTCGGCAAAACGACGCTTGCGGGCATCATTGCAAACGAGCTCGGTGTCAATCTGCGCATCACGAGTGGCCCGGCCATCGAAAAGCCGGGCGACCTCGCCGCATTATTGACGAATCTGAATCCCGGCGACGTGCTGTTCATCGATGAGATTCACCGTCTGCCGCGCAGTGTGGAGGAGATCTTGTACCCCGCCATGGAGGACTTTGCGCTCGACATTATTACAGGCAAGGGGCAAATGGCGGCGTCCTATCATCTGCCGCTGCCGCGCTTTACGCTTGTCGGTGCAACGACGAGAGCCGGTCAGCTTTCTGCGCCGCTGCGCGACCGTTTCGGCGTGGTGCTGCGTTTGGAGCTCTACGAGCCGAAGGAGCTTGCGAAAATCGTCACCCGCAGCGCCGGCATTTTAGGTATTGACATTGAAGCAGACGGTGCGCTGGAGATTGCCTCGCGCTCGCGCGGTACGCCGCGTATCGCAAACCGTATGTTAAAGCGCGTGCGCGACTTTGCGCAGATCATGAGCGACGGCGTCATCACATACAGCACGGCGAAGATTGCGCTTGACCGCCTCGAGATTGACGAGCTTGGGCTCGATTCCGGCGACAGACGCATGCTGAACGCGATTATCCAGTATTATAACGGTGGCCCCGTGGGTGTGGAAACGCTGGCGGCGGCCATTGGCGAGGAAGCCGTGACGATCGAAGACGTGGTGGAGCCGTATCTGATGCAGATCGGCTTTTTGCAGCGTACCCCGCGCGGCCGCTGTGCCACGCGCGCGGCTTACTTGCACCTCGGACTTACGCCGCCGGGAACCGTTGCGGACGATAACCCGAGATTCGACGTATGACACTCTTTTGGGAACGCATGCAATCGGCATGCGGGGGAACAGGTTGAAAAGAATCAAAAAAGTCACCCCTTAAAATTTTTGATATAAAAAGGAGCATACGATTATGGGAAGATTATTCGGTACAGACGGTGTTCGCGGTGTCGCGAACCATGACCTTACCTGCGAGCTTGCAATGAAGCTTGGCCGCGCGGCCGCTGCCGTGCTCATCAACAAATCAAACCGCCACCCGCGCGTCATCATCGGCAAGGATACCCGCCTTTCGAGCGACATGCTGGAAAACGCCATGGCGGCCGGCCTGTGCAGCGTAGGCGCATCGGTCGTTCTGCTGGGCGTTGTGCCTACTCCGGCTGTGGCGTACCTTGTGGAAAAATACAAGGCAGACGCCGGTGTGATGATCTCTGCATCACACAACTCTTACGAGTATAACGGCATTAAAATTTTCAGCGGCGACGGCTACAAGCTGCCGGACGACCTTGAGGAGCGCATTGAGTCTCTGATCCTCGGCGAAGCGGCTCTGCCGCCGCTGCCTGCAGACAGCGACCTCGGCACGGTGTCGCATGCGCCGAACGCGCTGCGCGATTACATCGATCACGTGAAGTCCACGGTGCACTTCTCGCTGACGGGCCTTGAAATCGCGCTCGACTGCGCGAACGGCTCCTCCGCGATGACGGCGGAAACACTGTTTACGGAGCTCGGCGCCAAGGTGCACATGCTGCATGATGAGCCGAACGGCACGAACATCAACGATAACTGCGGTTCCACCCATATGGAATCGCTCGTGGAATATGTGAAGACGCATAAGGTCGACGCGGGCATCGCGTTTGACGGCGACGCCGACCGCTGCCTTGCCGTGGACGAAAACGGCGAAGTCATCGACGGCGACTTCATCATGGCAATCTGCGGCCTCGATATGAAGAGCCGCGGTAAGCTGAATAAGGACTGCATCGTCGGCACCATCATGACGAACCTCGGCTTTGTAAAGTGCTGCGAAGCAAACGGCATCCACTTTGAAGCGACGAAGGTCGGCGATCGTTACGTGCTGGAAGAAATGCTGCTTGAAAACTACAGCTTCGGCGGCGAGCAGAGCGGCCACGTCATTTTCCGCGATTTCGCAACGACCGGCGACGGCCAGCTGACGGCGGCGCAGCTTTTGAGCATCTTAAAGCAGCGCGAAGCAAAGCTTTCTTCCCTCAAGACCGTCATGGAGCGTTACCCGCAGACGATGGTGAATATCAAGGTCTCGCCGGAGGGCAAGCTGGCGTTCCACACTGACCCGAAGGTGAAGAAGGCTATTCAGCAGGCAACCGCAACGCTGAACGGCGAAGGCCGCGTCATTGTGCGCCCGTCCGGCACAGAGCCGCTGCTGCGCGTCATGGTGGAAGGCAGAGATTTGACGCTGATTGAAAAGCTTGCAAACGATATTTCTGAAGTGATTAAGGAAGAATTGGTCTGATGAGAGCAGCAAACTGGAAAGACTATGAATTGATTGATACCGGCTCCGGCGAGCGGTTGGAGCGGTGGGGAGACATTCTCCTCATCCGCCCCGATCCGCAGATTATCTGGAAGTCGGAGAAAAAAGATCCCCGTTGGCGTTCCGCTCACGCGCGCTATAAGCGTTCCTCTACGGGCGGCGGCAAATGGGAGGTTTATAAAAAGCTGCCGGACGTGTGGAAAATCACGCGCGGCGACCTCACGTTCCGCTTAAAGCCCATGGGCTTTAAACACACGGGCGTTTTCCCGGAGCAGGCCGTGAACTGGGATTACACCGCGGCGCGCATCCGCGCGGCAAAGGAGAAAAATCCCGAGCGCGAAATTAAAATTCTAAACTTATTCGGCTACACCGGCGCGGCGACGCTCGCGTGTATGGAAGCGGGCGCGACGGTCACGCATGTAGATGCCTCCAAGGGCATGGTGCAGTGGGCGCGCGAAAACGCAGCGGCATCGAATTTGGCAGAGCGCCCGGTGCGCTGGCTTGTCGATGACTGCGTGAAATTCGTGCAGCGCGAAATTCGCCGCGGCAACCATTACGACGGCATCATCATGGACCCGCCGTCCTACGGGCGCGGCCCCGGCGGCGAGGTATGGAAGCTTGAGGAACAGCTTTACGGTCTTGTTGAAATGTGCGTGCCGGTCTTGACGGACGATCCGCTGTTCTTTATTTTGAATTCGTACACAACGGGACTTTCTCCGTCCGTTATGGCGTATCTGCTCGGCGTTTTGCTGCGCCCGAAGTTCGGCGGCTATGTTTCCGCCGATGAAATCGGTTTGTCGGTGACGGAAACGGGGCTTGTTCTGCCCTGCGGCAGCACGGCAATCTGGTCGGGCGAGCCGGTATAACGGGACTTTTTTGAAACGGAAGGGATAAAATGGCGTTTATTGAGTGCAGAGACCTGCATTTTTCATACAGCGGAGAGAGCGGCGAGGTCCTGCACGGCGTCGATCTCGACATTGAAAAGGGTTCGTTTGTGGCGCTGCTCGGCCACAACGGCTGCGGTAAATCCACCATGGCGAAACTGTTTAACGGTATGTTGGTGCCGACCTCCGGCACCGTGACGGTGGACGGCATCGATACCGCCGTGGAGGAAACGCAGCTTGACGTGCGCCGCCGCGTGGGCCTTGTGCAGCAGAACCCGGATAACCAGCTTGTCGCGGGTATTGTTGAGGAAGACGTGGCATTCGGCCCGGAAAACCTCGGTATTGAGCCCGCAGAAATCCGCCGCCGTGTCGATGCGGCACTGAAAGCGGTCAACATGTACGAGTACCGCGACCATGCACCGCATAAGCTCTCCGGCGGTCAGAAGCAGCGCGTCGCAATTGCGGGTGTTATCGCGATGGAAACCATGTGCATTGTGCTTGATGAGCCGACCGCCATGCTGGACCCGCGCGGCCGACAGGAGGTTATGGATACCATTCGGTATCTGAACCGCGAAAAGGGTATCACCGTCATTCTCATCACGCACTACATGGACGAGGCCGTGCAGGCCGACCGCGTGGTGGTGATGGACGGCGGCAACATTCTGACGGACGGCGACCCGCGCACGGTGTTCGCGCAGGTGGAGCTTTTAAAGCGCCACAAGCTCGACGTGCCGCAGGCAACGGAGCTTATTTACCGCTTAAACGCCGCCGGGTGCAGCATTTCCGGCACGCCGCTCGATGAAGACGAGTGCGTAAAAGCGATTGCGGAGTATTTAAAATTGGGATAAGAATATAAAAGGGATTTTGTTTTTTGTGCGGGGCAAGAACCGAAAGGACCTGCACCCGGCAGAGGAAACGAGGAAAATCGATGGCAATTTTGGAAACCAAAAATCTCACATATACCTATGGCGCCGGCACACCGTTTGAAAAAACGGCGGTGGAAAACGTGAACCTTTCCGTAGAAAAGGGCGCGTTCGTCGGCGTGATCGGGCATACGGGCAGCGGTAAATCCACGCTGATCCAGATGCTCAACGGCCTCATCCGCCCCACAAGCGGGCAGGTGCTTTTAAACGGCGAGGACATTTGGGCAAAGCCGAAGGAAATTCGCCGCGTGCGCTTTCAGGTGGGCATGGTGTTCCAGTACCCGGAATACCAGCTGTTTGAAGAGACCGTTATCAAAGACATCATGTTCGGCCCGAAAAACATGGGACTTTCCGATGAAGAAGCACTGAAGCGCGCCAAAGAAGCGGCACACTTTACAGACTTAAAGCCTGAGCTTTTGGAGAAATCTCCGTTTGAGCTTTCGGGCGGCGAAAAGCGTCGTGCAGCCATTGCGGGCGTCATCGCCATGGACCCGGAGGTGCTCATTTTGGATCAGGATAATACGATCCGAATTGAATATAAGGTTTACCAAAAGCTGGGCAACCATCAGATATCCCGCAGATCTCCGAATATCACCGCCAGCGCGGCAACACCATTTTGCTCGTCTCCCACAGTATGGAGGACATCGGCCGCGTGGCAGACCGCGTGCTTGTGATGAACAACGCCCATGCCGAAATGTACGACGAGACCCGCGCCGTGTTCTCGCGCGGCGAGCTTTTGGAGCCGATGGGTCTGCGCCTGCCGCAGATCACGTCCATCATGCGCCGTCTGCGCAAAATGGGCCTGCCGGTCAGCGAGACAGTTTTAAATGTAGACGAAGCCGTCATGGAGCTTTTGCCGCTCCTCAAAAAAAGGAAAGAGGAGGACAAAAACCATGCTATCTGATGTCACCATGGGGCAGTTTTTCCCCGGCAAGTCCGTCATGCACCGGCTCGATCCGCGCATTAAAATGTGCCTGACCGTGTATTTCATCGTGCTCATTTTCTGCTCGAAGAATTTTGTCACGCTCGGCGCGACGATTCTTATGAGCCTGCTTGGCGTGGTGCTTTCCAAAGTACCGCTGAAGCTCTATTTAAAAAGCATGAAGCCTATTTTGTTCATCGTGGTGTTCACCGGCGTATTGAATTTGTTTTACGGCACCGGCGACCCGATCTTCACGCTCGGGTTCATTCACATTACGCGAAACGGCATCGTGAACAGCATCATGATCGCCGTGCGCATCGTGGTGCTCATCCTCATCAGCTCTATTCTGACGTTTACAACGTCCCCGACGCAGTTGACGGACGCCATTGAGCGCCTGTTAAAGCCGCTGGCACTGCTGCATGTCCCGGTGCATGAATTCGCAATGATGATGACGATCGCGCTGCGCTTTGTGCCGACGCTCCTCGAAGAGACCGAGAAGATCATGGCGGCGCAGAAGGCCCGCGGTGCAGATATGGAAAGCGGCGGTCTGATGCAGCGCATCAAGGCGCTGATTCCGGTGCTTATCCCGCTGTTTGTTTCCGCGTTCCGCCGTGCGTTTGATCTTGCAACAGCCATGGAAAGCCGCTGCTACCACGGCGGCGAGGGGCGCACGAAAATGAAGGTGCTGCACCTTTCAAAAGTAGATTACATCACGCTTATCGTGTGCGTTTTGTACCTTGCGGCGTTCATCACAGCGAACATTTTGCTGCCCGCCGCCATTGTGCGATAAAATTGAGGAGAAGCTATGGAACGAAACCTGCTGCTGAAAATTCAATATGACGGCAGTGCGTACCACGGCTGGCAGGTGCAGGAAAACGCCCGCAGTGTGCAAGGGGTGTTTCAGGAGGCGTTAAAGCAGGTTTTGCATACGCAGCCGGACATCAAAGCGTGCAGCCGTACGGATACCGGCGTGCACGCGCGGGAATTCTGCCTGAGCATGAAGCTTTCGCACAATATCCCGCCGGAGCGCCTTTTGGGCGCACTCAATCATTTTCTGCCGCCGGACATTGCTGTGCTTTCCTGCGAAGAAGTGCCGCTCGATTTTCACGCACGGTACTCCTGCTGTGGAAAACGGTATGTGTATGAAATCTGGAACAACCCCATTCGCAGCCCGTTTCTGCACGGGCGCGCGCTGCACTACTACCACCATATCGATGAAAAAAAGCTGAACGAAGCCGCGCAACACTTTTTGGGTGCGCACGATTTCACTTCGTTCTGTACACTCGATAACCGTGACATGGGGGACTTTACCCGCACGGTTACGGAAAGCTCCGTTACGCGCGAGGGCGACATGGTGCGCTTTACCGTGGCGGCGGACGGGTTCCTTTACAACATGGTGCGCATCATGACGGGCACTTTGCTCGCCGTGCAGCAGGGGCGCTTTGTCCCCGAGGACATCCCGAAGATCATCGAGGGGAAAAACCGCAAGCTTGCGGGGCCGACCGCCCCGGCGTGTGGTCTGTATTTAGAAAAAGTGTTTTATAAACCGCAAATATAATGCCTGCGGTTCGGTTGGATAAATGTTCTGTATTCCGATTTTATAACGCGGAATAAGGGAGAAAAGTATGGCAAGAAAAAAACATGAAGCGGAAAAAAAGCACGCGCTGCGCAAAAAAGAAGCACCGCCTGTGCAGGATATGCCGGATGAAACGGAACACCCCGCGCTTTCGGAAAAGAAAAAGCCGCGCGTATCGAAGCTTTTGTACCGCATCATTGCGGCGCTGCTCATCGCGGTAGTGCTGCTTATCATTTTGGAAAATAAAGATAATTTAACGCCGGAAAACATCGGCAACTGGATCCGCACAAAGGCAGTCGGCTTCGGCTTTGGCGACGGCTATCCGGCGGAGCTGACCGGCAGCACAGCGCTTGTGGGTAATTTCGGCGCGGCTGACGGCAATTTATACGTTGTGAGCGACACGGCGCTGACGGTTCTGAACGGCTCTGCAAAGGAGATGTTCTCCGCGCGCCACAGCTACAACGACCCTGCGGTCTCCGAAGCGAGCGGACGCTACCTTTTGTATAACGCCGGCGGCACGGGTTACCGTGTGGAAACGTCCTCCGGCACGGAAATTTCCGGCACGAGCGACAGCAGTATCACGACCGGCGTCATTTGCGATTCCGGCAAATTTGCGCTGGCGGTGCAGCCCTCGGACTACGCCTCCGAGCTGCGCGTATATAACAAAAACGGCAGCTTGCAGTATAAATACAGCTTTGCGGATTCCTATATTACGGCGGTGGCGCTGAATACGGACGGCACAAGAGCCGCGGTGGCAAGCACCATCACGCACGCAGGTACGCTCATTTCGCGCATTACGGTGCTGGATATGTCCGAAACGGAGCCGATAGCGGAGTACGAAAGCGACGGCAACCTGATTTTTGCCGTGCAGTGGAACCGCAGCGGCCGCGTGACGGCCATCGGCGACACGGAAACGCTCGTCAGCGATACGAGTTATAACTTTACGCCGTATGCGTATGACGGCCGCACCGTGACGGCCTACACGCTCATCCCTTCGGGCGCAGTGGTTTCCGTTTCCAACTATGCTTACGGCGGCGACAGCACGCTGCTCATTTTCCGTGACAGCGCAGAGCCTGTGGAAAGCGACCTTTCCGGCCGCGCCGTGTGGCTTTCCGCAGCGGGCAATAAGGTGGCGGCGCTGCTTTCAAGCTCCGTTGTATCCACGGACCTCACGACCGGGCGGCAGGAAGCCGCCTGCAATGTGCCGGCCGATACAAAAAGCATCGCCATGGCGGACGAAAGCACCGTGTATCTGCTCGGCGTGCGCGAGATTCGGAAAGAAAATCTTAAGGTGATCGAGGCCGATAATACATTGTCGCAAACAGAGTAATGTGGTATAATCACTGTATCGCACAAGGCGCGCGGCAGGCGTGCCGGAAAAAGGAGAGTGTTTTTATTGGGATGGATATTTGACATTGCCGTTGTGGTGCTCGTCATCATCGCGGCCGTCATCGGTGCAAAAAAGGGATTTTTCAGAGCATGCTTTGATTTCTGCGGCGCGCTCATCGCGATGATTGCGGCGGGGCTTTTGAGCAGTCCTGTTGCAGAGTGGATCTTTACAACGTTCTTTCGCCCCTCGCTTGTGGAGAAGATCTCTGCGGCGGTCATGGGGCTTGGCGCGGGCGAAGCCGTGAACACCGTTTTCGATGCCTTCCCGGAGCTTATCCAGCGCGCGCTCGAGGCTGCCGGCATCACACAGGGCAGTATCATGGCGCAGGTGCAGGATAAGACGGACAGCATCGCAGAGGCCATTACGGATGCACTCAGCCCCATGCTCATCAACGTCATCGGCGTGTTCGTCATGCTGGTGCTATTCGTATTGTTCATCGTGGTACTGAGAGGTGTTGCAACGCTTTTAACGGGCATTTTCTCGCTGCCGGTTTTAAGCGGCATCAACGGTGCACTCGGCGCAGTATTCGATGTGCTGATGCTCGTGCTCATTTTGTGGGTCGTCCTCGCGTGTACGCAGGTATTTGTGCCCATGCTGAGCGCAGCGCAGCAGGTAAAGGTGCAGGCGTTTGAGAATACTTCCATGCTTTTGAAGCTGCTTGGCAGCTTTAACCCCGCTTACCACTTAATGCAGTGAGCAGCGGCTAAAAGGAGATTCGGAAATTCGTAAGGGAAAGGAACTACACTATGTCTGATGCCAAAAGCCAAAAGACAAAGAAACCCATCAATCAGAATTTAACGGTGCCGAACGCCATGTCTGTGTTCCGCATTTTGGTCATTCCGTTTTTTGCGTATTTTTTTCTGAAAGGTAACCTCACAGCGGCCATCGTCGCACTGGGGCTTTCCGGCCTTTCCGATGCGCTGGACGGCATGATCGCGCGGCACTTCAACCAGATCACGGAATTAGGCAAAATGCTGGATCCGTTAGCCGATAAGCTGACGCAGGGCACGGTGGCCATCTGTATCGCCGTGCACTACCCGTCCATTTGGCCGCTTTTGGCGCTGCTCGTCTTAAAGGAGCTCGTCATGTTGTGCGGCGCATGCTATCTGCTGAAAAACGGCAAAAAGCCGTGCGCGGCAAAGTGGTACGGCAAGGTCTCCACAACACTGTTTTATATCGCCATCGGACTCATCGTCGTCATGGACGGCTTTATGAAGGTTTCCGAGAGCACGTTCAATATCGCGTCCACCACGGCGCTCGTCATCACGGCGGGCTTCATGGTGTACACGTTCATTCGATATTTCGGCGTGTTCCGCGAAATTTTGAGATCGACCGACGGCAAATACGATTTGAACCTGCCCGAAGAAATGCGGGCAAAGAAAGAGCGCACACCGAAAAACTAACGGTCTGCGCCGGAAAGGAAAATGTCTATGATGATGTGTACACGCTGCAAGAAGCGGCCTGCGGTTGTGTTCGTTTCCCCTTCAACGGATATGAACGCCACGCAGGGCTACTGTCTTGTCTGCGCAAAAGAGCTCGGCATTAAGCCGGTGAATGATATTATGGAGAAAATGGGCATCACGGAGGAGCAGCTGGAGGCAATGACCGAAAGCATGAACGATTTGATGTCGATGTCCGACGACGGCAGCTTTGAGCCGGGCGGCGCGGTGCCGTTCCCGTCCGAATTGCTGGGTCAATTCGGTATGAACGCAAACGGTGACGGCACAGAGCCGGAAACCCGCGAAAGCCAGCCGAATGACAAGAAAAAGAAGGAGAACTTCCACAAATCGAAGCGTAAGCACATTGCGGCGTACTGCACCGACCTCACCATGAAGGCGAGAAACGGCGAGCTGGATGCCATCATCGGCCGCGAGCGCGAGATTGAGCGTGTGGTACAGATTTTGTCCCGCCGCACGAAGAATAATCCGTGTCTCATCGGTGAGCCGGGCGTCGGTAAAACGGCCGTTGCAGAGGGGCTTGCCCTGCGCATTGCGGCAGGCGAAGTGCCTGCGAAGCTGCGCAAAAAAGAAGTGCAGCTTCTGGATCTCACGGCGCTCGTCGCCGGTACGCAGTTCCGCGGCCAGTTTGAAAGCCGCATCAAGGGACTTGTGGACGAAGTGAAGCAGGACGGCAACATCATCCTCTTCATCGATGAGGTGCATAACCTCGTCGGCACAGGCGATGCAGAAGGCAGCATGAACGCGGCGAACATTCTAAAGCCTGCGCTGTCCCGCGGCGAAATTCAGGTCATCGGCGCAACGACGTTCTCCGAGTACCGCAAGTACATCGAAAAAGACGCCGCACTGGAGCGCCGCTTCCAGCCTGTCACCGTGACAGAGCCGTCCATCGACGACGCAACGGATATCATCCGCGGCATCAAAAATTACTACGAAAAATACCATAACGTGCGCGTTTCCGACCAAATTGCGAAGCGCATCGTCGTGCTTTCCGAGCGATATATCAGCGACCGTTACCTGCCGGATAAGGCCATCGACTTGTTGGACGAAGCATGCGCCTGCGCCGCGCTGCGCAACAAAAAGCTTGCGGATTATGAAGAAGCAAATTTGAAGCTCGAAAAGCAGCGCAAGGCGGAAGCCGAGATCGAGGGCGCAGAGAATGTCGATTACGAAGCGCTTGCCGAAGCGAAATATAAAGTCGCGGCGCTCGAAAAAGAGCTTGCCGCGTTTGACCCGAACGAAGTCACCGCGCCGGTAACGGAAGCGGATCTCGCGTATGTCATCGAGCTTTGGACGGGCATTCCCGCTGCAAAGATTGAGCAGAGCGAGCTCGGCAAGCTTGCCCACCTGGAAGAAAAGCTGAGCGAGCACATCGTGGGGCAGGAGGAGGCCGTCAAGGCTGTTTCTGCCGCCATCCGCCGCAGCCGCGTGCAGATCAACCCGCGCCGCCGCCCGGCCTCGTTCATCTTCGTCGGCCCCACCGGCACCGGCAAGACCGAGCTTGTGCGCGTGCTTTCGAAAGAGCTGTTCGATTCCCCGGAGACGCTCATCCGCCTCGATATGTCGGAGTTCATGGAAAAGCACTCGGTCTCGAAGATCATCGGTTCGCCCCCGGGCTATGTCGGCTACGATGAAGCCGGTCAGCTCACCGAAAAGGTTCGCCGCCGCCCGTATTCCGTTCTGCTCTTCGATGAGATTGAAAAAGCACACCCGGATGTTATGAACATCCTGCTGCAAATTCTCGACGAAGGCCGCATCACGGATGCGCACGGTCGCACGGTCAACTTTGAGAACACCGTCATCGTCATGACCTCCAACGCGGGCAGCAACAGCCGCGAAGCGCTCGTCGGCTTCAACCGCACCAGCGCGGACATCAGCCGCGAAAAGGCCATGCGCGCGCTGTCTGATTTCCTGCGTCCCGAGTTCCTAAGCCGCATCGATGAGATCGTCGTCTTCCGCCCGCTGAATGAGGAGGACTACAAGAAGATCGCAGTGCTCATGCTGAACGAGTACGTCGGCACGCTTAACGAGCGTGGCATCACGCTGCGCTGGACAGACGAAGCCGTCGCGAATATCGCGCATCGTGCCGTAGGCGGCAAGAGCGGCGCCCGCGACATCCGCAACACCATCCGCCGCACCGTGGAAGACAAAATCGCGTCCCTCATCGTCGAGAAAGGCGAAGGCAACGTCACCGGTATTCTCGTCACCGAAAAGGACGGCGAGATCGACGTGGAGTCAATCTAACCTTATAAACCGCAAATCCCCGCACAGCGCTGTTCATTAAAAGCCTGTGCGGGGATTTTTGTATGCGGAGGAAGTAAGTCCGATGTATTCAGTTTGTCAGGATGATGGCCTGCTCGAAAAGGGCGGTGTAGGCGACCTCCACGCTGTCTTTGCCGTAGTAGATGTCCTGACCGGCGAGAGGGTCACTGAAGTAGTAGCCGTTTTCGTCATAGCCCGTAAGGACGAGCGCATGCATGGGGTAGACCCACGTAATCTCCCGGCCGGTCTCCGGCACCGTCCAAATGTCGCTTTCAATCGGTGGCTCCATGCAGATAGTCGCCCAGATCATCACCGGGGTGTTGTTGTCAATATAGCTTTTTAGGCGATAAAGCGGCACGCCGCTCAGACGCTCGGCGTGGTAGTCGGTGTTTGTGAGAAACTCGTTCATGGCGCGTTCAATGACGGTGGAGTAGCATCCCCAGCCGGTTTCCGAAAACGGGTCGCCGGGGAATGCCTCCCATGGGTCGCAGCCGATAAGCTCTCCGTTTTCGTCCGTGTGCGGCGCGTCGCCCGTCGGCAGGTAATAGGAAGCAAATTCCTCTGCCGTGACGGTGCAGCCGTAGTAGTTTAACAGCATGGCGGCGCCGGCGCTTTCGCAGCCCGTGGGAAGCGTAGGTAGCTGCGAAATGTACGGCACGTCTTTAATGCGGCGGGTGGTTGCCTGCGCGGGGAAAATATCGGCGTAGGCAAGCGCGGGCGTAAAGCGCAGCAGCGCTGCGGCGAGCACGCCGAACACGAGTATCACCGGCAAAAGGCACAAAATGCGTCTGCGCCGCCGTGCGCGGCGCTTTAGGTGGCGCGGCACAGCGCTGCGCCGGAAGCTTTCGGGTTCCAAATTTACATTTTTGCGCGTTTGCATAAAGATCCCCCTTTTTAAAACTCCTTTATAAACGGGTGAAAATTTCTCTTAGCAGAGTGAGCACAAGCAGGTGAGCGGGGTAAAACAGGTAGTAGCCCCACTGCAAAACTTTGCTTCGGCGACCAAGCGTGTGGTTGTAGCATAAAAGAAGCGGTACACACAGCAGTACGAACGGCCTCAGCCACACGGGCAGCGTAGAGCCGTAGACGAAATACTGCAAAACATACAAAAGCGTGACGAGCCCGAAAAACGACCATTGCTTTTTGGGGCTTTCCCGAAAGACGGCAAAGCCGAAGATCCACAGCACGGCGATGTAATTCCAGTTTGCGGGGTAGGCGAGCAGGCAGCACAGCCCGAGCAAAAGCAGCCGCACCCAAACGGGCGCGCGCAGCCGTTTCCACAGCGTGACGGCGAGAAGCCCCAAAAAGAGCCCCCACAAAACGCCCGTCACGTACCAGAACTCCCAAACCGTGAATTTAAAGCACAGCGCATACGGCACATGGGAGATGACCGCCGCAATAAACAGCCGCAGCAGGTACTTTTTCAGATTCGACGTGTACGTGTAGCCCTCCGCGATGAAAAAGCACATGATGGGCGCGGCAATCTGCCCCACGGCGTGGAAAAACAGCGCGGCGGGCGCGGTATCTGCCAAAAAGACGGTGGCGGCGTGGTCCAGCACCATGGCGAGGACCGCAATGAGCTTTAAGGTGTTTGCGTTCAGCGCGGGGCGCGAAAATGTGCACGCGGTTCTGTTTATATCGGTCATGCATTCGCCCCTCTCCTCTTTCTGCTTTAACTATACCGAAAAAGACGCAAAAAAGTCCCCCGCAAACTGCAAAAAAGTTGCAAAATTTCGGGGGACGGGTGTGTGGCTTTTAGATTTTTAAGAGTAGAGGGGGTCAGCCGCCGTAAGAGAAAATTTCGTCAGAATAATTCTCGAAATTCAGTTGACTGGTGAGGTCAGTATCATAAAACAAAGTTGAATCACCTGATGTTAAGAAATTCGGGTCGATTCCGAAGCCGGTCACGCTCGTAGAAATATAATCGTAGGTCATCGTTAAGGAACAACCGTTTATGGCGCGCAAGACTAAAAGGGATTCATCGTTATACGTAATTCCGGAAACGGATTCCGTATTGTGTATAAATTGGTTCCAAAACCAAATGTTCTCGAGATACAGCCGAGACCATATATCTGAAGTCCATTGCGCTTCGTTGATGTTTTCCTGACTGATAAACTCGGTAAACAAACTACCGGGTGCGTTGAGAAAGCTATTAGATACGGAAGAATATAAACCGTAAGTGCCAAATTCTTCTTCAAACGATTTTATAAAAGCGTCTTCGTCAAATTCAGAGGTAGAGTAGGAAGAAAAGCGTTGAAATAGAGTTAACGCCGTGGAGGCGGCAGCCGTAAAAGCATCATTATCCGGCATAGCACGGGTACTTGCGTCTACTTCTGTGGCATGAACATACAACGGCAGTCCGTATTGCGGTGTAAATACAAAGTCCACGATAAAATCACGGCCTTCAACTGTTTTTACGGTGACATTCCGTGCATACACGTATTTCGGTATTTCAGGATATTCGCTGTTGGGGTCGTAAGTGTGCATCAACCCGGAAAACTTCATGTTCGGTAAAATCCGGCAGCCTTTTAAAAACGGCTGAATGATGCTGCGTACATATGCGTCGGAAACTTCAATATAACACTGCGAAAGCGTTAGATTATCCGCAATTTCATAAAGGCTGTCATCGCCATACCCTTCGGCATAAATATAAAGCTCTTGTATAATGCGATCTTGCAGCGTTCCCGGTACACTGTTATCATCAGAAGCGTACACCTGTGATTTAGAATCATCAATATCATTCCACGGCGGCAGGACAAGACTGGAGGGGTCTTCCAAATACAGCGGGCTTTCCGCGCCGGTAATCTGCGCGGCACTTTCCTTGTTTTTAAAGTTCGGCATCACGCGGCTAAATAGCGTGGGGGAGAAATAGCCGAGCGTCAAAATGGCGGCGCAAAGGAACAAAGGCAGAAAAACAGAGAGAAAAATGTTGCGTTTCATATCGTTCTGCCTCCTTTGTAGCGGGTTTCGCGCTGCTTTTTGCGCTTCTGGCGTTCTTTTTCACGCGCCTTATCGCGTGTTTTCTCGCGCGGCGGGCGCTTCTGCAAAAGCGCTTCCAGCTCGTCGCCCTGATTTTTCGGAATGGGCGCTACATTCATGTGAATGATAATCGTGGTGCCCTTCTGGTAGGTGGAGCGAATTTCAAGCCGCGCCCCATGGCGGCGGCAGATGTCATCGCACAGCGCAAGGCCGAGGCCCGCGCCGCCTGCCTTGCGGCTGCGCGCTTTGTCTTCCATGTAGAACGCTTCCGTTGCGCGGCGCACGGTATCGGGCTTCATGCCCATGCCGCGGTCGATGACGGAGACCACCGTGTGGCCGTCCAGCTCGGACTGAATGAGCCAGATTTCGGAATTGTCCGGGGAAGCCTTCGCGGCGTTATCGATGAGGTTATAAAGCAGCGATAAAAACAGCTCGCGGTCAATGTGCAGCACGGCGTTTTTGTGCAGCGTTGTCAGCTTGATGCCGCGCCGCCCGAGCACCGGCGCCATGGTGGCGTGCACATCAGAGAAAAGCTGTGCCGCGGGAATATCCGCAAAATCGAGCGGGGTGTTATCGGTAGAAGCCAGCGTCAAAAGCTTTGCGGAAAGCCCGCGCAAGCGCTTGGCTTCCTCCACAATGGCAGAGGCAAAGTCGCGCCGCTGCTCGTCCGTGACAACGCTTTTGATGCGCAGAATATCCGCAAAGCCCAAAATGCTCGTCAGCGGCGTTTTCATCTCGTGCGCCATGGCGTCCGCAAAGCGCTTGCGGCTTTCTGCAATACCGCGCAGCTTTTCCTCGCGCTCATTGATGGAAGCGGTCATCTCGTTGATGCTGTGCGCAAGCGTTTTCAGCTCCGAGCTGCCCTTTTCCGGCATACGCACGGTGTAGTCGCCCGCGGCCGCCGCGCCGATGGTCTTCACGGCGCGCTTTAACGGGCGCAGAAACCCCAATACGGAAATGAGCAGCAGTACGGAAATACCGCCGCCGCAGCAAAGCCCCCACATGCGCGCGTTGTTCAGGTTGGCGTCGTGCTCGTCGTACACATTCGTAACGTCATACACCGTGCGCAGCTCATACGACATGGCTTCCAGCTTGATGATGGAGACCATCATGAGGTACGTCTTTTCGCCGGCGTCGAAGATCACCGTTTTGCCGTCCGTAATGGCATCATTCGGCTTGACGGAAGCTAAATCATACGAAGCGCCGTCCAAGACCTCGGTGCCGACCGCCGTGATGGTCTTGCCGCCCTTTTTCACTTCTATCACGTCTGCGGTGGAAATGTCTGTCGTAATGGTATCCTTCAGCATGTCTGTCAGCTGATCGGTGCTCAAAAACAGCGTGTTCGCCTTTAAACGCTCATACGCCGCGTGGTTGGAAAGCGAGGCCGCCAATGCCGAATGTGCGGAAGCGGCGGAATTGACCTCGCGGGCTATGGCACTGCGAAAGTGACTATCCAGTATGTAAAACTGCGTGAGCTGCACGGCGAGCGTGACGAACACGAGCGCAATGAGCGATATTTTTTGCCATAGCTTCATAAAAGACTCCCTTTAAGCTTATCGGCGCTCTAAGCGGTAGCCGAGCTTCGGAATGGTGATGAGCTTGCCCTGCAATCCCATTTTGCGGCGCACCTGCTGCACATGAATGTCCACGCTGCGCGATTCACCGGTGAAATCAAAGCCCCAAATGTTTGAGAGCAGCTGCTCGCGCGTGATGGCAACGTCCGGGTTGCGCATGAAAAAGACGAGTACGTCAAACTCCTTCGGTGTCAGCGCCACGGGCACGCCGTTTTTCAGCGCCGTGTGCTTTTCAATGTCCACCTGAATATCGCCGTAGCGCAGGTGCATTTCGCTTTTGCCCGCTCGGCGCAGCACCACTTCAATGCGCGCCAAAAGCTCCACGGGCTCAAACGGCTTTACAATGTAATCCTCTGCGCCGCCGCGCAGACCCTTTACCTTGTCCGCCACCGCACCGAGCGCCGTCAGGAAAATCACCGGCGTTTCGCAGCTTTCCCCGCGGATGTGCTCCAAAACGGCAAAGCCGTCCATGCCGGGCAGCATCACGTCGAGCAAAATGAGGTCATACGTGCCGTTTATGATGGTCTGTACGGCCTCTTCGCCGTCTACGCAGCGGTCGTATTCGTAGTCGCCGATCGAGAGCGTGGCGGCCAGCATTTTCGAGATATTTTCATCGTCTTCCACAATCAGAATGCGGATCATACAGTCTTCCTCTTTTCCCCTTTTCGCCGGCACCCATCCGACGATTATGTTAACCCTATTGTAGCATAGAAAAAAGCGGGCTTCAAGGAAAGAAGCCCGCCGGTAACGGTGTGTAAATTCAATTTTGCAAAAATTTTGCAGAAAGGGAAAATTTAGCTTTCACCGTTCTCCATTTTTTCGCGGTGGATGCGCAGCAAAGTGAAGCCGAACGGCGGCAGCTTGAAATCGCCGCCTGCGGGGTTCGGGTACGGCGCGCCGAAAATAAACTCTGCATTGTCAAGATGCAGCCCCGGAATGACCGCGTTTTCCATGCTGCGGTTCACGGCAACGAACAGCGCGTCCTCGCCGCCTTCCGTTTTCACATAGCGCTCAAACGAAAGCACATTGTCGTGTGCATAAACACTGCGCAGGCCGCCGCCTTTTAAAATGTCGCCGTGCTCCTGCCGCAGCAGGCCGAGGTAGCGGTACCATGCGATAAGGTCCCCATCTTCGTGTCCCCACGGGTAGCATGCGCGGTTGAACGGATCGCGGTAGCCCTCCATGCCGGCTTCGTCGCCGTAGTAGATGCACGGCACGCCCGGCAGCATAAACTGCAAAAACGCGGCAAGGCGCATGCGCTCAAGGCCGGTTTCGCGCTGCTCCGGGGAGAGCGTGTGCGCGCTTTGCCACTCGCGGCCGCGGCTGCCCGCCGGTTCGCCGCCGAGCACCGTCAAAGCGCGCTCTGTATCGTGCGTGCCGATGTGGTTCATCAAAATTCGTAAGACCTGCGGCGGGTAGTTTTCCACGATGGTCTCAATGCGATCCATAATGAGCGACGCATGCTCACCGAGCAGAAACCCGAGGATTGCATCGCGAAACGGGTAGTTCATCACGCTGTCCAGCTGCCCGCCCAGCAGATACCGGCGGCGCACACCGTAAGCTGTCTTGTTGGAGGCGTCTTCCCACACTTCGCCGAGCACCATGGCGTTTTCATCCTGCGCTTTCGCGGCGCGGTTCAGGCGGTCAATAAAGCCGTCCGGAAGCTCGTCGGCAACGTCCAAGCGCCAGCCGGAAGCACCGGCCTCAAGCCAATGCCGAATGATACCGTCTTCACCGTTGATATAGTTGTCATACGCGGGATTTTCCTCGCGCACATTTGGCAGCGTGATGAAATTCCACCAACATTCGTAGTCGTTCGGCCAGCTCCGAAAGCTGTACCACGGGTAATACGGGGAAGACTGCGAGCGGTACGCGCCGCCGTCGCCGTAGCGGCCCTCGCGGTTAAAATAAATGCTGTCGCTGCCCGTGTGGCTGAAAACGCCGTCGAGCAAAACGTGAATGTTGCGCTCTTTCGCCGCCGCGCACAGCGAGCGGAAGTCTTCCTCATAGCCGAGCAGCGGGTCAATTTTCTCATAGTTCGCCGTGTCGTAACGGTGATTGGAGTGCGATTCAAAAATGGGGTTCAGATAAATGCAGGTCACGCCGAGAGACGCTAAATAATCGAGCTTTTCCTCGATGCCCTTTAAGTCACCGCCGAAAAAATCCGAGTTTGTCACAATGCCCTGTGCGTTCGGCTTCCAGTCCGGCTGGTCAAGCCAGCTTTCATGCAGCGTGCGGTCTGCCGGAACGTTTTCTTTCGCTTTGCCGGAGGACGCAAAACGGTCCGGGAAGATTTGATACAAAATGCCGCCCGCAAGCCAGTCCGGCGTTTTATATGCACCGTCGTACACGGTCAGCTGCCAGTCTTCACGTGCACCGGCGCGCGCCTCGCCGCCGAGGTCCTTTTTAAGGACAGAGCGCCCACGCGATGTGCGCAGCTCAAAATGATAGAAGTAAAGCCCCGTTTTCTGCGGCGTAAAGTGGCACTCCCACCACTCGTAGTCATTGCCGTTCATGCCGCACCAGAACATATCAAGGCACTCAATGCGGTTATCCGGGTGCTGCACCAAAAGGTAGGAGGCAGAGCACTGCATGTTGCGCGGCAGCGTAATTTTAAAGTGCACACGCGTGCCGTCTGCCACAGCGCCCAGCGGGCTGCGGTGTATGGAATTTCTGGAATTAAATAGCGTCATCGGTAAACTCTCCTGCATGAAGAAGCAGGGCACTACGACCGCAGCGCCCTGCTTTTTACATAAACTTACGTGATATTACTTCTTTTTCGTCTCGGCTTTCGTCTCGACCGGCTTTGCGAGCCAAATGGTGTTCGCATAATCGCGGATGGCGCGGTCGGCAGCGAAAATGCCTGCCTTTGCGGTGTTGACAAGGGACATAGAGTTCCACTTGGTCTGGTCCTTATAAAGCTGTTCGGCTTTCTGCTGTGCATGGCTGTAAGAAGCAAAGTCTGCAAGCGCCATGTACTGGTCGACGTTGAGGAGTGCCTGGTGCAGGTTCTGGAACGTCTTGCCGTTAAAGCCCTGGCCGAGAGCATCCATCGCCTTGCGGATGATGCCGTTGTGCTCGTACTGGTTTCTCGGGTTGTAGCCGGAAGCGCGCAGGCTGTTGACCTCGGGCGTCGTCATACCGAAGAGGATGATGTTGTCGTCGCCCACTGCGTCGTGAATTTCCACGTTCGCGCCGTCCAGCGTGCCGAGGGTGATGGCGCCGTTGATCATAAACTTCATGTTGGAGGTGCCGGAAGCCTCTGTACCCGCAAGGGAGATCTGTTCGCTGATCTCCGCCGCAGGGGTGAGCAGCTCTGCCCAGGATACGCAGTAGTTTTCAACGAAGATGACGCGCAGCTTCTGGTTGACGCGCGGGTCGTTGTTGATGGTATCGGCAAGGCAGACGATGAACTGGAGAATTTCCTTTGCGAAATAATAGCCCGGGGCTGCCTTTGCGCCGAAGAAGAACGTGTGCGGGGTATAATCCGCGTTCGGATTTTCGAGCAACCACTGGTATACGGAGAGAATATGCAGCGCATTCATGTGCTGGCGCTTGTACTCGTGCAGACGCTTGACCTGTACGTCGAAAATGCTGTTCGGGTCAACGATCTGGCCCTGCGTGCGCTTAACGTGCTCGGCAAGGCGCTGCTTGTTGTGCAGCTTGATCTCGGCAAGCTTCTTCTGCACGGAGGTATCGTCCTTATATTTCATCAGCTTCTCAAGCTGAGCAGCATCGTGGATGAAGCCGTCGCCCGTCAACTCGGTGATAAGGGAAGCAAGCTCCGGGTTCGACTGGTTCAGCCAGCGGCGATGTGCAATGCCGTTTGTGACGTTCTTAAATTTATTCGGCCACTCGGTGTAGAAGTCGTGGAACACACTGTCCTTCAAAATTTCGCTGTGCAGCGCGGAAACGCCGTTCGTGCTGTGTGTTGCGTATACGGCAAGGTTTGCCATGCGCACATAGCCGTCGTTCAGCGGGGCCATGCGCCAGATCTTGCCTTCGTCCACGCCCTTTGCACGCATCTCAATCCAGAAGCGGCGGTTGATCTCTTCTACAATCTGGTAAATACGCGGCAGACGGGATTTGAACAGGTCTGCGCTCCAGCACTCAAGCGCCTCGCTCATAACGGTGTGGTTCGTGTACGCAATGGTGCGGGTCACAATATCCCAAGCTGCGTCCCACTCGTAGCCGCATTCGTCGAGCATGATGCGCATGAGCTCCGGGATGGCGAGCACGGGGTGCGTGTCATTGAGGTGGATCGCCGCAAGCTTCGGCAGATCATCAAGGGAACTGTGCGTGTACAGGTGGCGGCGTACGATGTCCTGTACGGAGGCGGAAACGAGGAAGTATTGCTGTGCAAGGCGCAGGCTCTTGCCCTCGTAGTGGTTATCTTCCGGATAGAGGACCTTTGTGATGGTCTCTGCCATAGCTTTCTGCTCCATAGCGCGCATATAGTTGCCGCTGTTGAAGAGCTTCATATCAAATTCGTTGGCTTCCGCACGCCAGATGCGCAGCACAGAAATGCCCTTGCCGTCCATGCCGGAAACATACAAATCGTACGGGATCGCCATAACGGGGTTATAATTCTTATGACGTACGGAATGGTAGTGGTCATGCCACTGCTCTTCAATGTAGCCGTCGAAGTGCACCTCAATGGCGCTTTCGTCGACCTTCTGCATCCAGACCTCGCCGCCCGGAAGCCAGAAGTCCGGCAGCTCCGTCTGCCAACCCTCAACGAGCTTCTGGCGGAAAATACCGTATTCATAGCGCAGGGAATAGCCCATGGCCGGGTAGCCCTGTGTTGCAAGGCCGTCAAGGAAGCATGCGGCAAGACGGCCGAGGCCGCCGTTGCCAAGGCCGGCGTCCGGCTCCTGTTCGTAAAGGTTATCGAGCTTTACGCCCATTTCGGAAAGCGCTTTGCGGAAGCTGTCCTCAAGACCGAGGTTAAACAGGTTGTTCTTCAGGGAGCGGCCCAGCAGAAACTCCATGCACAGGTAGTAGATCTGCTTTGTCTCCTGCTTTTCAGCTTCGTGTACGAACTCATTGCGGCCGCGAACGAGCAGGTCGCGCACCACAAGTGCGGATGCTTTGTAGAATTCATCGTCGGAAGCGTTCTCTGCGGAAACGCCGTAAATGTGCGAGAGCTTCTCACGGATTGCGCTCTTGACCTGCGCGGGGGTCATCTTGTAATTCATTCTTTGTCCTCCATGTGTTATGCGTGAAAAACACGCCAGATTTGTATTATATGCACAAAATTAAATGCGTTTTACTTAAAAAACAAATGGTTTATACCCATTATATACTAAAATCATGAAAAATTCAAGACCAATAGCGGGCGGATAAGCAGAAATTAAAGCTGTGGCTTTGTATAGTTTCGACAGAAAATATCGGCTTTCGGTATAAACCGGCCGAAAACCGCAGTGCGCCTGTCTTTTTTCGACCTTACACACACCGTATACCATTATATAGGGGAAAACAGCGTGTTACAAGTACATTTGTGTAAAATCCGTACGGATTTTGCAGAAAACCGCCGAAATGCCCGTTTTGCGCGCTTTTTTTGACAAGGCAGGGCTTTTGGTATATAATGCAGAACAGAGTATAACCTGCGCAGAATCGGCGCGGGGAAAGGAATCTGTGCAATGGAAAAAACGAGATTCAAACTGAATATCTGCGGCGTGGACGTCACCGTTTCCGGCGATGTGGACCGCGACGGCGCAGAAGCCATCGCAGAGCGTGTGCGCGTGCGTATGGAAGAGGTTTTAAACAACGCCTACGGCGCGACCATAGAGAAAGCGGCGGTCATTGCGGCCATGAACCTGAGCGAGGAGCTTTCCCGCACGGAGGCCGCTTTGAATCAGGCCCGCGAGGAAGCGGATGCCCTGCGCACAAAGACAAAGGAATTTGCCGGTGCGGACGGCCTGAAGGCCCGCCTTTCCGAAGCGGAAATGAAGCTCGGCGTTTTGCAGGAAAAGCTGCGCCTTGCCGAAAACCGCGCCGAAGCTGCACAAAAGGAAGCGGAAGAAGCGAAAGCCGCTGCCCAAAATGCGGCGCACACGGCAGCTGCAGAACCGCTCGACCTGCCGCCCAGCGACCTGCGCAACCCCATGCTGCCCGATTACGGCGACGAAACGGGGCTTGTGAGCTTTTTTGAAAAGGCAGACGTAAAGGAGACCGCGCGTGAAGACGAAGAAGATTGAGGTGCTCGCGCCCGCCGGTAATCCCGCGGCCCTGAAAGCGGCGGTGTTTGCCGGTGCGGATGCCGTGTACATGGGCGGCTCGCTGTTTTCCGCCAGGGCATCGGCGGTGAATTTTTCGCGTGAAGAAATGCGGGAAGCGGTGCTTTTTGCCCGCGAGCGCAATGTGCGCGTGTACGTCACGGTTAACACGCTTTTAAAAGATGACGAACTTCCCGAAGCGCTCGATTTCTGCAAGTTCCTGTGTTCTGTTCCCGTAGACGGCATTTTGATCCAGGACATGGGTCTGTTTAATATTCTGCGCGAAGCCTGCCCCGAGATGCCTTTGCACGCCTCTACCCAGATGAGCCTGCACACGCCCGGCGGCGCGGCCTTATTAAAGGAACTCGGTGCGTCCCGCGTCGTTTTGGCGCGTGAGATGTCTTTGAAAGAAATCGAAGAAGTCTCAAAAAAGACCGATGTGGAGCTTGAAGCTTTCGTGCACGGCGCGCTGTGCATGTCGCTTTCCGGCCAGTGCTATTTCAGCGCCATGCTCGGCGGCCGCAGCGGCAACCGCGGCGCGTGCGCGCAGCCCTGCCGCTTGCGCTATGGCTGGCACGGGAAGGCGGACGCGAATCCACTGTCGCTCAAGGACGCGAATCTCGCGGCGTATGCCGGCGAGATGGCGGAGATGGGCGTGGCTTGCCTGAAGCTCGAGGGGCGCATGAAGCGGCCCGAGTATGTGGCGGCGGTGACGGGCATCTATGCCGCGCTGCTGCGCGAGCACCGCGCACCGACGGCGGACGAACAGAAAAAGCTCGCGCTGGCATTCTCACGCGACGGGTTCACGGACGGCTATTACCGTGGCCGGCGCGGGAAGGAAATGTTCGGCGTTCGCCCGGAAAATGCGCGCTGGCCGGAGGAGTGGTTCGGCACGCTGCGGGCGGCCTATGAAAAAGAGGATATGCGGCTCGTGCCGGTGCGCTTCCGCGCGGCGCTTCGTTTGGGCGAGCCGATGGTGCTGACCGCCGAGGACGGCGACGGGCATTGCGTCACGGTCACGGGAGTCGCGCCGGAGGCGGCGCGAAGCCGCGCGGTGACAGCCGGGGAGGTCGAGGCCCGTCTGCGCAAGACCGGCGGGACGGCGTTCACGGTGTCGGACTGCGCGGTGACGGTTGAGGATGGGCTGTCCGTTCCGGCGAGCGCGCTCAACGCGCTGCGGCGCGACGCGCTCGCGGCGCTGGAGGCGATGCGGACGGAGATACCCGAGCGGCGCGAGGGGAAGTTTGTCCCGGCTGAGAGGATCAAAAACCCGACGGAGCCGCCGCGCTTCACGGCGTCGATCTACCGTGCCGGGCAGCTTACCGATGCGCTGGTGAACGAAGGCGTGGAAACGGTGTATGTGCCGCTGGAGCTGCTGCCGTCGGTCGAGGTGGAGAAATACCGAGAACGGACAAGGTTTGCCGCCGTGCTGCCGCGCGTGTGGCGGACGGCGGACGAGGAAGGTCTGCGCGAACAGCTGCGCACGGCGAAGGAGCGTGGCGTGGAGTGCGCGGTGCTGGGGAATCTGGGACATTTCGCGCTCGTGCGCGGACTGGATATGGAGCTGCGCGGGGACTTCGGGCTGAATGTGTTCAACTCCGCGGCGCTGCGGTTTTTGAAGGAGCAGGGGCTATCGGGCGCGACGCTGTCGTTCGAGCTGCGGCACGAGCAGCTGCGGGACATCAGCAAGTGCATCCCCTGCGAGGCGATTGTCTACGGGCGGCTGCCGCTGATGATCACGGAAAACTGCATCGTGGCGAACGAGTTCGGCTGCCGGCACTTTAAGGGGCGCTGCGGCGCCGTCTGCGCGGACAGCGCGTGCGCCGGAGCGCCGGAGCTGACCGACCGCGTGGGCGAGCGGTTCCCGGTGCTGCAGGAGCGAGCTCCAGAACGGCAAGACGCTGTGGCTGGCAGACAAGCCGGAGTACCGGAAAATCGGTTTGACCTACGCGCGGCTGCGCTTTACGACCGAGTCGGCGGAGGAGTGCGTGCGCGTGCTGCGGGCCTACAAGGGGCGGGAGGAATACACGCCCAAGGACATCACGCGCGGGCTTTTCTACCGCGGCGTGGAGTAAAAATGAAAACGAAACGTAGTTTTTCTGCGTGATATTACGATTTGTATTGAAAAGAGGACTGAAATCATGCCGCATATCGTGCTGGCTTCCAAGTCGCCGCGCCGCCATGAGCTGCTGCGGCGCATGGGCATCACCGATTTTTCCGTGGTCGTTCCCGACGTGGAGGAGACCTATCCCGAGGGGCTTTCGCCGCAGGAGATCGTCGCGCACATCGCGCGCCTGAAATCCGATGCGGCGGCGCCGCTGGTCGGGCCGGAGGATATTCTCATCACGGCGGACACGATGGTGTTTTTGGAGAATGACCGGCTCGGCAAGCCGCGCGACGAGGCGGACGCGCTGCGGATGCTCACGGAGCTGGCGGGGAACCGCCACACGGTCTGCACGGGCGTGACGGTGCGGCAGGGCGGCAAGGCGGAAGCCTTTACGGTATCGACGGATGTGTACTTCCGACCCTGCACGGAGGAGGAGCTGCGCGCCTACATCGCCACCGGCGAGCCGATGGACAAGGCGGGCGCTTACGGCGTGCAGAGCCTGGGCGCGCTGCTCGTCGAGCGCATCGACGGCGACTTCTACAACGTCATGGGACTGCCGGTGGAGAAGCTGGGGCAATGCCTGACGAAGCATTTCGGCGTGCGCTTCTTCTAAAATAACGACCCCCGAAGGGAGGGCTGCGCTTTGCGCGAATTTCTGGAAAAATACGGCCTGCGGCTGCTCATTATTACGACCGTCTGCGCGGTGCTCATCAGCGTGCTGAGCTTTGTGAGCGCGACGTCGGGCTTTTTGCAGAATGCGGTGGGCGTGCTGACCTATCCGTTCCGCTCGGCGGTCACGGCGGTGGCGACGTGGGTGGAGGACAAGCAGCGCTATTATAAGGACTACTCCGACCTCATAGCGGAAAACGAGGCGCTGCGCGAGCGCGTGGCGGAGCTGGAGCGCGACGCGCGGCAGGCCGAGGCCGACCGCGAGGAGAATGCGCTGCTGCGCGAGCTGCTGGAGCTGCGGGAGCAGCGGCGTGACCTGACCTTCGAGTCCGCGGCGGTCATCGACCGCGAGAGCACGAACTGGACGAGCGCGCTGACGCTCAACCGCGGCACGGCGCACGGCGTGGAGAAAAACGACTGCGTGGTGTCCGCCGAGGGCGACCTGGTGGGCGTGGTGTCCGCGGTGGGCTACAACTGGTGCACGATGCTGACGGTGATCGACACCGACACGGAGCTGGGCGCGCGGGTGTTCCGCACGCAGGAGGTCGCGGTCGCGGAGGGCGATCTGGCGCTGATGGGCGAGGGAAAGCTCAAGCTGAGCTATCTTTCCGCCGACGCGCAGCTGCTCTCGGGCGATGTGGTGACGACCTCGGGCCTCGGCGGGTTCTACCCGGGCGGGCTGGTCATCGGGACGGTGGAGTCCGTGCGCACGGGCGACGACGGACTGGCGCAGTACGCGGTGCTTGCGCCTGCGGCGCGGCTCGGCGAGCTGAGCGAGGTATTCATCATCAAGGATTTTGACATCGTCGACTGACGGTGAAGCATTTTTCGGAAGGGAGGCGCTGCCATGTCGCCGTCGACCACGCGTGATACAGCGGTCAAATGGACCGCTTACGCGCTTGCGTGTCTGCTGCTGCTCTTTGGGCATGAGCTGACGCTTGCCCACCTGCGCGTGTGGGGCATCGCGCCCTTTCTGCCGCCGCTGCTGCCGGCGGTGCTCGCGTCGATGGAGGACCGGCTGGAGGGCTTTGTGTTCGCGCTGGCGTTTGGCGTGCTGTGCGACCTGGCGCTGACCGCTCCGCTGCCGTGCCTGTACACGATCGCGTTCCCGCTCACGGCGCTGCTCGCGGCGCTCATCGCGAGGAGCGTGCTGCAGCCGGGCATCCTGTGCTCGCTGGCGGTGAGCACGGCGGCATTCGTGCTCGTGGACCTCATCACGGCGGTCACGCTGCTCGCCGGCGGACGCTCGGAGCTGTCCGCCATCGCGCTGCGCGCGGTGCAGGAGCTGGCGCTCTCGCTGCCGCTGCTGATCGTGTGCCACCCGGTGCTGGTGTTCCTGCATCGGAAATTTACCCTGTAACAACGGCAAAGAACCGCGAAGGGAGGGCCTGCCGTGGACGACAAAAAGCAATTCAGCCGACGCCTGCTCGCGATCGGCGCGCTCTTCTCGCTGGTGCTGGCGGCGTATTTCGTGACGCTCTTTGACGCGCAGATCGTACACGGCGCGGAGTACCGCGCGCGGTCCATCCGCGCGAACACGAAGAGCGAGACGGTGGTGACCTCGCGCGGCATCCTGACCGACCGGAACGGCAAGGCGCTGGTGACGAACCGGAGCGTGTATACGCTCGAGCTGGACGCTTCGCTCGCGCCGTCGGACGACGCGGCGCTCAACAAGGAGCTGCTGCGGCTCATCGAGCTGCTGGAAAACCGGGGGATCGTCTGGGAGGACACGCTGCCGCTGACGGCGGGCGCGCCGTTCGCCTATGATTTTTCCGTCTCCGGCTCGCACACGGCGCTCAACAGCTACCTTGTGAGCAAGAAGTGGGCGGACGAGGACGCGCTGACGACCGACACCGACCCGCCGCTGAGCCCCGAGGCGCTGCTCTCGCGGCTGCGCGCGGAGTTCAAGGTGGATGAGGATCTGACCGACACGGAGGCGCGCAAGCTCGTCGGCCTGCGCTACTGCCTCGCGGTGACGAAGCTCAACCAGCTCTCGACGGCGGCCATCGCGTCGGACATTTCCGTGGAGCTGATCGCGGAGCTGAAGGACGGCGCGTATGCGCCCATCCACATCGGCACCTCGTCCGTGCGCGAGTACCAGACCGACGCGGCGGCGCACATTCTCGGCCGCGTCACGAAGATCCCGCGCGAGAAATGGAATGAATACAAGGAAAAGGGCTACGCGATGAACGCCTACGTCGGCTACGACGGCGTGGAGCTGGCCTTCGAGGACTATCTGCGCGGCAGGAACGGGCGGCGCATCGTGGAGACCAATACGGCGGGCAAGGTGACGGGGGAGATCTACTCCGTCAAGCCGGAGCCGGGCAATACGGTCGCGCTGACGCTGGACATCGACTTTCAGGAGGATGTGGAGCGCATTCTCGCCGAGACGGTGGAGAGCATGACGGCGGAGGACGACACCGACCGCGGCGCGGCCGCGGCGGTGGTGCAGGTCGGCACGGGCGAGGTGCTCTCGCTCGCGTCGTACCCGACCTTCTCGCTCAAGACCTTCAACGAGGATTACACGGAGAACAACACCGATCCGCTCCAGCCGTTCTGGAACCGCGCGACGCAGGGCACCTACGCGCCCGGCTCGACCTTCAAGCCGGTGACGGCCATCGCGGCGCTGGAGACCGGCATCATCACGCCGAAGTCCACCATTCTGACAAAGGGTGTGTATCACTACGGCGACTGGGCCTACAAATGCTGGCTCTACAACCAGAACGGCGGCACGCACGGGCGCATCGACGTGACCGAGGCCATCAAGGTGTCGTGCAACTATTTCTTCTATGACATCGGACGCAGGACGGGCATCTCCACGATCGCGCGCTATGCCTCGGCCTTCGGGCTCGGTGAGCCGACGGGCATCGAGATCCCGGAGAAGATCGGCGTGATGACCACGCCGGACTACGTCAACTCGCTCGACGGGCATTACTGGACGGACGGTCAGACGCTGACCGCCGCCATCGGCCAGTCGTACTCGCTCTTTACACCCCTGCAGCTTGCGAACTACGTTGCGACGCTCGCGGGCGGCGGGACGCGGTACAACGCGCATCTGCTCAAGGAGGTGCGGACCTACGACAGCGCCGAGCTCGTCGACGTGTACGACGAGCCGCCGGCGGAGATCGTCGACATTGAGCCGGAGAATTTGCAGGCAGTCTTGCAGGGAATGCGCGACCTGGTCGTGTCGGGCAGCGTGGCGTATTATTTCAAGGACTGCGTGGTGGACGCCGCCGCCAAGACCGGCACGGCGCAGACCGGCGGCAAGGTCAGCAACGGCGTGTTCGTGGCGTTCGCGCCCTATGACGATCCGCAGATCGCGCTGGCGGTGGTGATCGAAAAGGGCGGCAGCGGCGGCGCGCTGGCCTCGACCGCGGTGCAGATCCTCAACGCCTACTTCACCTCGGTGGACGAGGCGAAGGCGGTCGTGGGCGAAAATATGCTCATCCAGTAAAAGACGGAAGCGGTCTCCCGCAGGGGAGGCCGCTTCTTTGCGTGCGCTTTATTTTTTCTGCTTGCGGATGTCGTCGCCGAAGAAGGGGAGGATGCGGTAGGCGCCCTCGATGCGCGAGAGGATGTTCGCGCCGTAGCGGCGCGAGAGCTCGGCGGGGGAGAGGTTGGTGGAGATGATGGTCTTTTTGTTCGTCATCAGACGCGTGTTGACGATCTGGTAGAAGGCGCTGCGGACGAACTCGGTGGTCAGCTCGGTGCCGAGATCATCGATGATGAGCAGGTCGCAGCGGAGAAGGCGGGAGACGTCCTCGTCCGCGCCGCCGGTCTCGTCGCGGGAGAATTTCTGCGCCTCGAAGCGCTCGAAGATGTGGGCGGCGGTGTCGTAGACAACGGAGTGACCCGTTTCGCTGACGACGCGTGCGATGCAGGCGGAGAGGAAGGTCTTGCCCAGCCCGGGATCGCCCGAGAGCAGAAGATTGCCGCTGCGGGGGGAAAATTCGTAGGCATAGTCGCGGCAGGCGTCGTAGATGCGCTCCATGTTCGAGCGGGGGGAAATGTCCTGATCAAGGGGGGCGTAGGGGGAGTAGACGTCAAAGGAGAAGGTCTCGAAGCTCTGCGTGCCGAGGTCAAGGAGCCGGGAGAGCTCCTCGAGCTGGACGCGGGCATAGTAGTCGTTCAGGCAGGAGCAGACCTCGCTGCCGCGCCAGCCGGTGTCGCCGCAGAGGGGACAGTTGGGCTTATCCTCGAGGTAGTCGGCGGGATAGCCGTGGGCGACGAGCAGCTCGGCGCGCTCGCGCTGGAGGGCGAGGTTTTCCTCCTTGAGCGCCTCGATGGCGGGGCGGGGGTCCGTGCCGCGGCGCAGGGCGGAGGAAATGAGCTTGGACATGGTCTCGCGCAGGGCGGCGTCGATCTCCGCGATGCGGGGGACGGCGGCGTAGACCGCGCGTTCGCGCGCGTGCAGCGCGTCGGCGCGGCGCTGCTTCGCCTCCTCAAAGCGGACCATCGCGCGGCGCATGAGCTTTCCGTCGTAGGACATGAGATCCCCTCCCTTACAGGTATTGCTTCATCCAGTCGTTCTTGCCGCCGGACGGTTTTTCTTCTTTTTTCGGCGCGGCGTTTTCCGCCGCAGTCTCCGCGGGGGTGTGAAGCCCCTTTTCGTGCCAGCGCTTCAGGATGCCGTTGCAGTACGCCCACTTGAATTCGTGGCAGCGCAGGACGGTCTTATCATACGCGAGGGCGACGGTCTCGGCGGGGAAGCCCATGTCCACCCAGGCGGCGAGGTATTTCTCCTCGCTCGGGGAGGGCTTGCGTTCGCCGAGCTGAAGGACTGCCATGTAGGCGGGGTACTTCTGCTCGCGCGCGTGGAGGGCGTTGAGGTAGTCGTTTGCGCTGGTCGAGGAAAGGAGGCCCTTTCTCGCCCAGACGTAGCCCTCCTGCTCGATCCGGCGCATGGTGGGCAGCCGCCCCGCGCCGTACTGCGCGGCGTGGCGGGCGATGCAGTGGTTGACGAGGAGAAAGAGCACGTCGGCGGGCAGGCCGAGGTCCTCGTAAAGCCCGAGGAGCTTGCCGACGGACGGCGTAGAGAGCGGGCCGAGCTTGCGCTCGACCTCGCGCAGAAGCGCGGAAAAGCTCGCGTCCTGCTCTAACTTGCGGGCGACGTCCTCGCGCGAATAGGCGGGGCGCTCGGCGGTGGGCGCGGGGACGGGCGAGGGAGTGGGCTCCTCCGGCTTCGGGGCGCTGACGAGTCCCATGCGGGCAAGGGCGGCCTCGGCGCGCGAGCGGCGCGCTTCGTCCCATTTGAGCTCGGCGCGGAGCGTTTCGGGGGAGGCGCTGCCGCGGTTTTTGAGCAGGCACAGGTAGAGCAGGGCGGCGTCGCCGTCCCCGCCGTCGATCAGGCGGCGCGTCACGGCGGCGGACAGGGTGATATTCTCCTGCTCGCTCAGGTGCAGAACATAGCCGGCCATAGCGCGCCTCCCTTCGTTCGATCATAAGTCCCTTTATTTTACACGAAGCGGAGCGATTCGTAAATAGGAAGATCGGGGAAATGAAAATTTTCCCGATTCCCTGACAAAATTCGCGCGGCTTTGCGTACCGCCGCTTTTAGAATGGGGACAAGGATGCGGGGAGACCGCGATAGGAGGGGACGCCATGGAGATCATGCACAAGGGAATGTGGACGGGCCGGCGCGTGCTGTATCTGAGCGTGGACGCGATCCGCGCGAATCCCGATCAGCCGCGGAAATACTTTGAGCCGGAGGCGCTGCGCGAGCTGGCGGAGAGCATCGGGCGCTACGGCATTTTGCAGCCGCTGACCGTGCGGCGCGGGGAGGACGGCTACGAGCTGATCGCAGGAGAGCGGCGGCTGCGGGCGGCGAAGCTCGCGGGTCTGCGGGAGGTGCCGTGCCTTGCGGTGCGGTCGGACGAGGAGGAGTCGGCGCTGCTCTCGCTGATCGAAAATTTGCAGCGGCAGGACCTGCACTACATGGAGGAGGCTGCCGCCATCGCAAAGCTCATCGCGGTCTACGGCCTGTCGCAGGAGCAGGCGGCGGAGAGGCTGGGCAAGTCGCAGAGCGCGGTGGCGAACAAGCTGAGGCTGCTGCGGCTCTCGCCTGCGTGTGTGACGCTGTTGCGCGAGGGGGGGCTTTCCGAGCGGCACGCGCGCGCCCTGCTGCGATTGAGCGACGAGAACGAGCGTCTGGCGGCGCTGCGTGTCATAATAGAGCGTGGCTGCAACGTGGCGCAGGCGGAGGCGTACATCGAGTCGGTTTTGCAGCGCGCGGCGGTCACGCCGCCGCGGCGGAGGCCGACGTTCATCGTGAAGGACGTGCGGCTGTTTCTCAACACCATCCGGCGGAGCATGGGCATCATGCAGCGCGCGGGGGTGGACGCGGCGTGCGAGCGGGAGGACACGGACGAGGAGATCCGGCTGACCATCCGCATCCCGCGCACGGGGGCTGCCAAAACGGCGTAAAAATTGTAACCAAATCGTTACTCTTTTTCGCAAAATCTATGCTATACTGCAATAGACTGGCTGTGGTATACACAGCGGGATATTGATTCAGAACAGCAGGAGGGTGCCGGAATGGAAGAAAACCTGGGTGCCTTTGAGGAAAAGAGAAACGAGGCCGCGGAGACGGCGGAGAGCGCCGGCAAGGGCGGCAAGCATTTGGCGAAGGGCGGCAAAAGAGGATGGGCCTTTGCCGGTATCGCGCTCGGCGTGCTGGCTGCGGCGTATCTGGGGCTGTGCGCCTACGCGACGCTGAGCGGGACCATCTATCCCAACACGACGGTCGGCGGCGTGGACTACGGCGGCATGACCGAGGAACAGGCGGCGGCGGAGCTGACGCGGCGGGTCATTGACGCGCAGAGCGCACGGCTCGACTTTGCCGTGATGGAGGGAGACAGCTGCGAGGTGATCGCGGGTGTGGCGCTGGGCGATATTCCGGCGGACATCGACTGCCGGAAGGCCGCGGATACGCTGGCGCGGGTGCGCAGCGCGAAGGGCGACGGCTTTTTCAAGAGCGGCGCGGGCTTCCTTTTCTCGCTTTTTACCGAGCATGAGGAGAGCATCGTATCCGAGGAGCCGTTTTGCGCGGCGGTGGAGCCGGTGCTGGATGCGCTGGAGTGCGAGCCGGTGGAGTTTGCCATCGCTCTGACGACCGAGAGTGCGATCAGCGTGACCAAAAGCAGGGACGGCCGCCATATCCCGGATCGGGAGCAGGCGCGGCGTGTGATCGGCGACGCGCTGCGCGGCGCATACCTTGGCGGGGGCTGCCCGCTTCAGGTGACGCTGTACGGCGATCCGGACGCGGAGGCGAGCTACGAGACCGTACCCGCGCAGACGGTCGATCTGGCGGCGGAGCGGGAAAAGCTCGTGGGCGAGAAGGTCAACGCGAGCTACGACATTGAAAATGAGAAGATCATCCCGAGCCATGCGGGGGTGAGCTTTACGCTCGCCGACTTGCAGAGCGCTTACGACGCGGCGGCGCCGGGGGAGACCTTCACCGTCCGGGCGACGGTCGAGCGGCCGGAGGTCACGACCGAGCAGCTGGAGGCGGGACTGTTCCGCGACGAGCTGAGCAGCTACACCACGCGCGTCGGCGGCGCACCGGGGCGGCACAAGAACGTGAAGCTGACGGCAGAGCGCATCACGGGCTACATCCTCAATGCGGGCGACACGATGAAGTACGGCCCGCTGGTGACGCCGTTCACGGCGGAAAACGGCTATTCGCCCGCGCCGGGCTATCTCAACGGCAAGACCGTGGACATGATCGGCGGCGGCGCGTGCCAGGCGAGCTCGACGCTCTACGCGGCGGTGCTGTACGCGAACCTTGAGATCGTGCAGCGCGTGAACCACGGCTACGCCTCCGACTACATCGGCCTTGGATTGGACGCGACGGTGGCGAGCGGCGGACCGGAGTTTGAGTTCCGCAACAATACGCTCTACCCCATCAAGGTGCAGGCAGACTTTTTCACGAAGGATAAAAAGGACTACATCAAGATCACCCTTCTCGGCACCAAGACCGACGACCATTATGTGAAGATCGTGACGGAGCTCATCAGCACGACGCCCTACGAGGAGGAGCTCGTCGAGACCGACACGCTCGCGCCGGGCGAGCAGAAGGTGGAGCAGACGCCGTATACCGGCTATGTGGTCAAGACCTACCGCAATGTGTACGCGGGCGACGGGACGCTGCTCTCTTCGACTTATGAGGCGACGAGCCGCTACAAGAGCCGCAACCGCATCATTCTCGTCGGCAAGGCGGCGGATCCGACGGTCGACCCGAATGTGCCGGCAATGGATCCGACGGTGCCGGGGAGCGACCCGGGCGTGCCGACGACGGACCCGGGCGCAACGATGACGGACCCGGGCGTGCCGGATGTCGATCCGACGCAGACGCCGGCGATACCGGAGACGCCGCAGACGTCCGAGACGGCGCCGGCGGCATAAGAGAAAAAGAAAGGAGTCCTCCGCTGCCGCGGAGGGCCCCTTTTGATAAAATGCACAAGTTTTCCGAGAGAACTTGTGCATTTTTGTAAATGTGTTCAATTTTGTGAAAGCATGTTTTCAAAATTAGTGGTAAGACGCAAAGAAAATGCATAAATTCCTGCAAAAAATCGGCAAATCGCTTGCTTTTATGAAAGAGCGGGTGTACAATGAATAAACTGACAGAAGATCGGGAAATCGGGAAATAAAATCAACAATTATAATATTTTGAGAGGGGTTTTTTATCATGGCTAAGTTCAAGGTTTATTACACCATCGAGCTCAATGAGATCGCGACGCATATCTTCGAGTCCAACGACTTCGAGGTGAAGCTGTGCAGCCACAACGACGAGGAGACCTACGTCAAGGAGCTCGCCGCGTTCCAGCCCGACGCCATCATGTGCCGCACCGAGCCCATCACCGCCAAGATGATGGATACCTGCACCAACCTCAAGGTCATCGGCAAGCAGGGCGCCGGCCTCGACAACATCGACATGGATCATGCCCACGCCAAGGACATTACCGTCGTCTACGCGCCCGCCGGCAACGCCAACGCCGTTGCCGAGCACGCCGTGATGCTGATGCTCATGTGCGCCAAGCGCTTCACCTATGTTGACCGCCAGTTCCGCGGCGGCAACTTCCTCGTCCGCATGGACATGGAGCACACCTACGAGCTGGGCGGCAAGACCCTCGGCATGATCGGCTGCGGCCGCATCTCCCAGCTTGCCATGAAGAAGTGCAAGTACGGCTTCGGCATGAAGGTCATCGGCTACGACCCGTACATGACGCAGGAGAAGATCGGCGACCTGTGCGAGCTGAAGGAGACCGCGAAGGAGGTCTGGGAGCAGGCTGATTTCGTGTCCGTGCATCTGCCCGTCGTTCCCTCCACCGAGCACTCCATCGGCCGTGAGCAGTTCAGCTGGATGAAGCCCACCGCTTCCTTCATCAACTGCGCGCGCGGCGCCCTCATCAAGGAAGATGAGCTGGTCGCCTGCCTGCAGGACGGCACCCTGTTCCAGGCCGGTCTGGACGTCTTTGAGCATGAGCCCATTCAGGAGTCCAGCCGTGCGCTGTTCGATCTCGACAACGTGATCATGACCCCGCACATGGCCGCTACCACCGAGCAGAGCGTGCTCAACTGCTGCACTTCCGTCGCCAACGACATCGTTGCCGTCTGCAACGGTCAGGAGCCGCAGGTCAAGGCCCAGAAGCCCAAGTTCTAAGCGGTCGCGCTTTTGCGCGGCATTGAAAACCGTACATAAGGAAGCAGGCGGCCCAATCGGGTTGCCTGCTTCCTTTGCTGTGCGGTGCGTGCCGCCCTTTTCCGATTGGGCAAAAGGGCAAGAAAACAGACGTTTTTCTGCCGTTTTGCTGAATTTGCGGAAAAAGTGCCGTAGGGACTGGAATGTACCAAATGTTTGTGATACAATCGGCACCAATAGGACAAAACGGGATGACCCGATTTGTGTCCGGGGAGGCAGAAATGGAAGAAAATCCGATTTTGAAGGCTTCACTCTCGATGGCGAGCGATATTCCGCTGTACGCGCAGCTGACCGGCATCATCAAGAACACCATCACGTCCGGTACGCTGCGGGTGGGCGATCTGCTGCCGAGCGAGGCGGAGCTTTGCGATAAATTCGAGATCAGCCGCAACACCGTGCGGCAGGCCATCGGCTCGCTGGAGGAGGCCGGCTTCGTCGTGCGCAAGCGCGGCAAGGGTACCTTCGTCGCCGATCCGAGCACGCGGCGCAAGGGCGTGCAGTATTCGTTCACGACGGAGATCTCGTCGATGGGCAAGCACCCCTCGTCCACACTGGTGAGCTTTGATATCATCGACCCCGCGCCGAAGATTAAGCGTCTGATGGCGCTGGAGGACGGCGTGAAGGTCTACTGCTTCACGCGCGTGCGCAACGTGGACAACGAGCCGCTGATCTTGGAGACCTCGTACTATCCGCAGCACATCTATCCGAACCTGACGCGCGAGATGCTGGAGACGCACAGCTTTTACAGCCTGCTCTACCACGTCGGCGTGGTGCCGTTCGCGGCGGAGGACAGCTATGAGGCGGTGACGCTCGGCGAGTACGAGGCAAAGCTGCTCGGCTGCGTGCCGGGAGCGGCGGCCTTCCACCACCAGCGGCGCACGACGATGGAGAACGGTCTGGTGTACGAGTGTACGTCGAGCTATATGCGCGGCGACCGCGTGCGGCTGGACGTGTGCTTCCAGAAGAGCGGCACGAGCTTCACGAGAGTGGTGGACTGAGAAGTGAAAAAAAGAAAGCGGCGGGGGACTGCCGCTTTCTTTTCTGCCAATCAGGCGGTAGCAAACGTATGGAATATTTCAAATTCCTTGTACTATCCATTCGTGAAAAAGCTGTGAAAACCAGCAAAAATGCAACTTTTTTTCGTCATGCGATTTGTGCAAAAGGGGGTACACAAAGCTTCCGGCCTGTGTTACGATAGGCTTACGAGCGAGGCGGCGCGCCGCCAGAATACCCGAACGGGGATATTAGGAGGAAACTCAGCTATGGCGATCAAAGTCGGCATCAACGGCTTCGGCCGAATCGGACGTGTCGTCCTGCGCATCATGATGGAGCGTCCGGAGACGTTTGACATCTGCGGCATCAATCTCCGCAAGGCGGACGTGGATTACATGGTCTATATGATCAAGTACGATTCCGTGTTCCGTCAGTTCACCGGCACGGTGGAGCGTGAGGATCAAAACCTCATCGTCAACGGCCACAGGATCCGCGTGTTCAGCGAGGCGGACGCCGCCATGATCCCATGGGAGAGCTGCGGCGCGGAATACGTCATCGAATCCACCGGCGCGTACAACAACACCGAGAAGGCGTCCCGCCACTTCAAGGGCGGCGCGAAGAAGGTCATCATCACCGCGCCCGCCAAGGACGAGGCGACCCCGACCTTCGTCATGGGCGTGAACCATATGCTCTACCGCAGCGATATGCGCGTGGTGTCCAACGCGAGCTGCACCACCAACTGCCTCGCGCCGCTCGCCAAGGTCGTGCATGAGGAGTTCGGCATCGAGCAGAGCCTGATGTCCACCATCCATGCCTCCACTGCCAA
>OGOV01000541.1_pt1 | contig 38487 bp, 30 predicted proteins | sample 1552711 | NCBI WGS metagenome assembly OGOV01 (sample SAMEA2580216, study PRJEB22360) | human gut metagenome | biome: human gut; feature: human-associated habitat; material: faeces | place: Denmark | collected 2008/2010 | reverse complement strand
GAAGCACAAAAGAGAAATATCCCTTGAATACCTTACAGAAAAAAGTTTTACAGTATTACAAAAATAAAAGCCTATACCATTTGGGGAAGAAAAGACATATAATAGCCAAGACGACAACAATCAGAAGCTATGGAGGGTAATAATGGAATATACTAAGGAAGATTTAATTGAAGCAAAAAGGCAAATTGATTCAACATTGCATAAATTACGGGAAACAATAATAACCTTTGAAGCAAAAGAAAATCCGGAGAGATATAAGTCACAAATCACTTTGGGGAAAAGACGAATAAAGGCTTTTGAAATAGCAAATTACTTTATAGGAAACGAAATTGAAAACAGTTAGTAAATTCAAAACTCTGGTTTCGCGGCAAGTGAAATCGTTAGGCAGTATAAATTAAGTTTGAGAAAAGATAGGCGGCGCATCTTGCGCCCCTTGGCAGACTCGCATACCCACGTATAGCCTCGCCTGCCAAGGAACACAATCTGCTTGCCTCTCTTTCCTCAAACGGCTTTGGTGAAAGAATTTCACATTTATAAATTTGCAAAGTCAGCAGTGATAGTTAATAGCAAGATGAAAACCAATGGCATTTCTAATCAAAAAGGAGGATAACAATATATGCTAAGTCCGAAAGAAGTAGTGAATAAATGGGTAGACGCTTTTAATGACGGTGATGTGGACATGATTATTAGTTTGTATGATAATAATGCAACAAACCATCAAGTTGCAAATGAACCTGTTGTAGGAGTTGCGGCTATTAGAGAAATGTTTGCAAATGAGTTTGCAACTGCAAAAATGGTTTGTATTGTGGAAAATATTTTTGAAGATGGGCAATGGGCTATCTTAGAGTGGAAAGACCCGTTAGGATTGCGCGGATGCGGATTTTTCCATGTTGTAAATGAAAAGATATTATTCCAGCGTGGATATTGGGATAAACTTTCTTTTTTAAAGCAACATAATCTCCCTGTAAAAGAATAATGAGAAGAAAATTAAAGTATAAGAAAGGGTACAAACATTGATAAGTTGTTTAACAAGGGACGGCTGCAGGAATAATATTGCAGTTGCAAAGGAGTGACTGGCTATGAAATACAGCAAAATAATAACATTAAAGAATGGTATGGAATGTTGTTTGAGAAATGCAACTGAAAGTGATGGACAGCTTGTATTAGATAACTTCAATTTAACTCATACCCAAACCGACTATTTGCTTACATATCCCGATGAAAACACTTTTGATGCAGCACAAGAAAGCCGGATTCTAAAAGAGAAGGAAAATAGTGAAAATGAAATTGAGATTATTGCTATAATTGATGGCGCAGTTATAGGGACTGCTGGAATCGAGGCAGTAGGGGCGAAATACAAGGTACGGCATCGTGCTGAATTTGGTATTAGCGTTCTGAAAAAGTTTTGGGGACTTGGAATTGGACAAGCATTGATGGCTTCGTGTATTGAATGTGCTAAAACCGCGGGATATAGTCAGCTGGAATTGAGTGTAGTTGCTGAAAATGCAAGGGCATTTTCCATGTATAAAAAAGTTGGATTTATCGAATATGGCAGAAATCCGAAAGGTTTTAATTCTCGTAAGACAGGGTTTCAAGAAGTTATTTATATGAGGTTGGAATTGTAACGGTCATACCGATTCAAGCATTATTATAGGTATCTGAAAACTTAATAATCGCCATACACAAATGGAAAAATGCGAAAACAGGGAATCACAAAAAGGTTTCCTGTTTTTTTTGCACCTATTTTTGGCATTTTTGAAAACCGCCAGTATTATGCCGTACAAAAGAGATAGAAAGAAATTTCCGAAAATCTCCGCCTAATTCTCGAACATCTCGCTTGTAAAGGGTGAAAATCCGCCCATATTACCGCAAAACCTTAATGCAAGCGGAAAAGTCAAGATTATGCTTTGGGATATCTTAATGGGAATGAAACCGCTTTGTGCCGCAAACGGCAATTAAATAATAATATGTTTATGCAAATGGTACGGGTTTTGTCCGTACTATTTTTGCAATTGTGGACATTTAAAACGGTATTTTTGATACTATGAATATAAACATAAGGGGAACGCTGTTTTTGCGGCTTTTAGAGTCCGCAAACATAGTGTTTATGCACTCTGTAAAAGCCAAAACATTCCTATGCGTTTACCATACTATGACATAAAACATGTGTATCGTCAGATTGACGGTACGCCTTAAATTTTACGGTCTGTTTTCGATAATCAGTTGTCTTGCAACGGTGAACATTGCCGCGTCAACAACGGGAATGTTGTGGTAACAAATGTCAAGTAAAAATTGCTTGTCATAGTTAAATGACGGATTTACGGATTGATATATTTGCTCATATGCTGCTTTTCGTGCGTTTTCCAAATCTCTGCCATTTCTAACATCAGTTAAAATGTCTGCATGCAATACTTTCAAATATTCCTCATATTGTCTGTAAACTTCAGGACGGAGCATTTTATCGCACGTTATCCGAATTGCATTTTGCGATATTGCGGATAGTATTGTAACCGTAGTCGTCAGCTTGATTTGACATAACCGCTTTACGAATTGCGTTATTCGCTTTGCAGCTTGCCGAACCGTAGCTTTCGCCGTTTTGTACATTGTCCCAAATTCCGCTGATAGGATTTTCAGTGATTTGAATTTGATGTTTCGTTGCACTGTCTGGTGCTCTTTCTCTCGGAATTTTTGCCGCAAATGCTGTTGTGCTCGTTACTGCAATTATTGATAATATGATATAAATTTTTTCATTTTATTTTTATCCAATGCTTTTGCTCAAAAGTGGAACATAAAAGCCTGTTTTTGAGGGATTTAATATACTTTCATTACTTTGTTGTTTTTAACCGTCAAAATGCTTGATTTCAAGCCATTTCAGACGGTCAAAATTTCTACTGTTATATCATACAAATATCTCAAATCGCTGTTTTTTTATTCTTATTTCCCTATTCCACCGCAACAAACACATGAAGCAGAAAAGAACAGGAGATGGTCAGATGATAAAGAAAAACAGACTGTGGGCGTTTATACTTATGATGAGTATGCTTGTCGGATTGATGCCAAATATCGTATATGCGGCAAAATGGCAGTATCTTGAAACGCCGCCGGAGTTTCAAAACATCCTCTTTCAAAGCACAGGCAACGGCGGTGAGGGCGTATCAGGCGCATATTGGAAGGCGAACGATGATGAGTACGGAGAATGTATGGCGATGGGAAAGGCAACATACATAACCCAGCTTTTTAAAAAATTCGATACAGAAATCGAGAATAATGCAAAATTCATCGGTGACGATCATCGTTTTATGATCAGCTTTAACATTAAAGCGTTACAGACAAATCATCAAATTGCATTGTGGCTTCAGGATACAAACGGAACAAGTATGCTTCCGTTCATGATGAATGACAGCGGAAAGATGATACACTGGGGTTCTTTGTCGGGGTGGGGAGCCCCAACAGATACCGATGATGCAATAACGTACGAGGTAAACAAATGGTATAACATTAAAATCTTGTACGATTGCGAAAGAACGCTTGCGGATTTTTATGTAGACAATAAATATTGGGGCCGTACAAAAGCACAAGCGCCGAATTTTTTCAATGTAAACGACTATCCGAATGTCGGAATGAAACAGATGTTTTTTAACTGCGGCGATGTCGGCGGAGACAGCAGCGGTGAGTTTAGGATTGATAAGCTTACCTATGGCTTGGTTGACACAAATGAGGCATCAGAGGTTTCGTTCATCAGCAACGAACTCGGAAATATTTATGACGAAGATAAGTTAAATATAGAATGTAAAATTGTAAACCGTACGGAACAAGAGAATACATATATGCTGGCGTATGATATACGCACCGATAAGAATGAATCGGTAAAGCAAGGCAGCGATGAGTATACTCTAAAGAGCGGCGAAACAAAAAAAGTAACGCTTTTGGACAAGACCGATAAAAAGGGATTTTATACTGCAAAGGTTAAGCTTTATAATTCAAGCGGTGCAATGGTTTCGTCCGATGCAACCCGATTTTCGGTGATTATGCACCAGAACGGGACAAATCCTCGGATAGGCGTTGCGATGCATGAAATAGGCACCAATAATTTGACCGAGAATGCACTTAAGATTGCCGAAAAGCTCGGAATTTCATTTGTAAGAGATAATGTGGATGCATCGGTGTTTGTTGATCAGGACTGGCAGCTTTTGAGCACAAACACATTTAAATCCAAGGATGCGCTGAAAAAATCCGATGTTAAATTCCTGCCGATATTGGAAAACGGTGGGGTGCTGCAAAAGAACAAAATGCCGGCGAACAGCTTAGAGGAGCTTACCTCAGGTACGACATTGAGCGATTGGACGAGGTATGTTTCCGCCGCCGCCAAAGATTTTACCGATATTACAAATGATTTTGAGATAATAAATGAGTATTGGCTGCGCCAGCAAGGAAGTCTTGCGCAGATGAATGCCGAGTGTTATGCCGAATATTTAAAGGCAACGTACGAGCCGATGAAAAAAGCAAACCCGAACGTAAACGTAATGGCTATATGCGGAGGTGCGGTAAAAAATCTGAGGGATTGGATGGAAATGATTTTTCAGGCTCTCGGCGATAATCCGGGTCAGTATATGGACTCAATATCCCTGCACGACTATCAGGCGGCGTTCGGAACAAGATATATAGAGGATGGTCTTCCCGATGCGTTGATTGAGCTTGAGAAGCTGCTGAAAAAATACGGCCTTGACGATAAACCGCTTTGGAATACCGAATTCGGTACAACATCGGGATATACAAAAGCCAATATCAGTGAAAAGCTCAAGGCTGATTATATGGTAAGACAACAGCTTATAATGATGCCTTATTATGACAAAACAACAATGTATCAGCTTATTTCCAAGGAAAAATCATCAAATAACTATGAAAACGGTTTTGGATTGATAAGAAGAAAAAGCGGAGAAATTCCGTATGAGGCATTGCCGGTGGCGGTGGAAATGGCTGCTCACAATAACATTTTAAACAATGCCGAGTATATTTCAAAACAGGTCATCGAGGATTCACAGCCCGAAAAAGTGAGTGCGGACGATATTTGGTCTTATAAGCTGCGGCTTGCGGACGGAAAAGAGTGCTTTTTCGTATATTCCATTGAAAACGAAAAGGATGTAAGCTTAAAGACGGGTGCGGACAGCGTTATCGTATATGATGAATACGGTAACGATACAAAACTCGATGCTATTGACGGATACATCACCTTAAAGCTGACAACGGCACCGAAATATATTGTTGCCGAAAGACTAAGCGATAAAATCGAGCTGAGAGATACGCCTTTGTTCTCCGCACCGAACGAGGTACAGACACCGGTTGAGGACGCTTTTGAGATTAATGTAAAAAAAGAATTGTCAAAAGACGTTGACCTCAGCGTTGATACATCAATCAATGCCGAGGTGACCGGCGAGATATGCTTTGACGGCAACAAGGCAAAGCTTGATTTTGTTACATACAACGACCGCAACGATACGGAAGAATATAAATTCTATTATGACGAAGGCAGAGAGAGAATTTTTGTTACAGTATCAAGGGACGGCAAGGTGTATTACAAAGAGCCGGTTTTATTGAAATATATCGGTTCGGTCGAAACGGATTTAAAGATTGTTCCGTACAGAAGCGGCAGATGGCAGGCAATATTCAATCTTAAGAACAACAAACGCACATCTCCGTTATCCGGCGTCATAGAGCTTTCGACCGGGGATAAGGATGAAATCAAGAACCTCTTATCGGGAGAACAGGGAAAATTCAGATTTAACATACCCGAAGGGGTTGGCAAAGGGAGCTATACGGTATCGGCAAGGGTAACCTTGAACGATGGAACGACCGCAACCGATATTGCAACAACAAACTTTGTGTCATGCGAAAAAGCGGATGCTTCACCGACAATAGACGGTGTAATATCCAAAGGAGAGTGGACGGTCAGCGCATCCGGAATCCAAATAAATCAAAAGTCGCAGTGGGGAAAAACCAGTACGGTTGAAACGGTGGAATGGAAGGGCAAAAACGATTTAAGCGCAAATGTATACTTAATGTACGATGATGAGTTCTTCTATCTGGCTGCGGAGGTAACAGACGATATACATTGCGGAGATGATCCCGAAAATCGGCTTTGGGCAATGGACAGCGTACAATTCTCAATTGCGTCGGAGAAAGCAGAAACAAGCCCTTATACCGAAATGGGACTTGCGCTGAATTCAAAAGGCGAATCGTGCTTTCAGCGATACAATCACTTTAATTCGCAAGAACCGAATTTTGTAAGCGAAACCATCAATAAATTTGAAGATACCGAGTGTGCAATAAAGCGTGATGATATAACGCATAAGACAACCTATGAATTTAAAATGCCGTGGACAGAGATTTTTGCCGCAGGAAAGCCCAAAACAAGTGAGCTTGTTTTCTCGGTTGCGCTTAACGAAAATGACGGAAACGGGAGAAAGTCATATATGGAGTGGGGCGGCGGTATAGTCAGCACTAAAAATCCAGGCTATTTCAGATTGGTTCCGTTTAATTAGAAAATAATAAAAATTATATAAATCAAAAGGAGCATAGAAAATGAAAAAGAATTTTAAAAAGGTTATCGGTTTATTATCGGGGTTGACGCTTTTCGCAACATCTGTTGCCGTACCCGTTTCGGCATCGGTCGGTGCAATAACGGGACAGAAGTATTCAGATGTTGTTATAACATCGGTTGCATCAAAGGAAATCAAGGGCATACAGACAAACTGCGGCGATTTTCAGGTTGCGGCAACCCAAAACGATGAAGCATGGGGAGCAATATCGTTTGACGTAAAGTCCGATGCGGCGAACACACCCGGTACGGACGGCGCAGTCTTTATCTTTCGGGCATTTGAAAAAGATGCGGAAGGAAAAGACGTCGGAAAAAACAGCTTTCACGCTTTGGCACTGAGCAAGCTCGGCTACATAGGTATGACCGATGAACAGGCATACGGCGCAGGTAAAAACCTCGATAAAGGTGTTCAATACTCAAATGACGTTTGGTACAATATAGGATTGGTTTTTAACAAAAACAATACGGTTGACTTGTACATTGACGGTGCTTTTCAAAAAAGCATTCAAGGCACGGCAGGTACCGAATACGGAGCGGACACAGCATTCATTCGTGTGCTTGTAAACTCGCTTGAGGGCGAGAAAAGCGGAAAGTATTATTTGCGTGATGTAAAGTGGAGCAAATATGCCGAGGACACTTTTTTCGGTATAGAAAACAAGACAACGGCGAGCGGCGGCGAGAGTATAGATGTTACATATACCGAGAAGATTACAAAGCTTGATTCAAGCAAGATAAAACTCTTTAATTGTGCAACAGGTGCGGAAGTCGACGGCGTCAGTGCAGCGGCTGACGGAAACAAGCTGACGGTGAATCTTCCGGCGGGAGTCGAACAGGGATATGAATACAGAATCGAAACAGAGGGCGTTACAGGCACGTTCGGCAGGACACCGTATAACGATAACATCTATTTCAACAGTGTTAAGCCAACCTCGGATTCGGTTGAAACGATTGTTTATGAAACCTTTGAGGGCTATACAGAGTCACTTGGAAATGCGGAGGATATAGCGGCAAACAACGAGTATTTCAATCCCGAAGGATGGGCGCTTAAACAAAGGTGGATAAATCTGCCCGGTTCATTTATAAAGCCGAAGAACGATTCTGACCCGAATTACGGCACAGCTGTAAGCATTGGCAGCACAAGAACGGAATACAATGCATCACAGGTGGGAATGTACCTTCCGCTCAATCAAAAAATAAGTTCCGGCAAGGTCATATTATCTTATGATGTAAAGCCGGAAAAGACGGCTCCGAAAGGATATTACAGCCAATGCCCGACGTTGTTGTTCTGTATATACCCCGAAGCGTTGACGGAAGAACAAACTGCATTTAATTCAAGCGGCGGCAACAGCTATATAGCGGAACAGAAAAAGAATGATAAGACCGTAAGCTGCTTGTTGTCGGGTGTAAATACAAATTATATCGGCATAACCAAAAGCGGCTCTGCTATATGGTGATCGGCGGATGCATGGAATCCGGTTCAAGACCTCGGCGCTGCGGGCGTGATTGCATCGCCGAAATGGTACAATATTAAGACCGAGATTGATTTTAATGCAGATACAATTACCTGGTATATTGATGGGGTGGAAAAGTCGACACTTCCGTTCAGTCAAACATTCGGAATAAATTCGATTGCAGGTATAAGCTTTAGCTCACACAATTATGCGTTGGATTCGTCCGCACTTATAGATAATGTAAAAGTCGAAAAGACTGTTTCAAACAGTTTAGGTTCGGAAACAACCCTTGTTGATGATAACTTTGATGCTTTTACCAATACGGAGGGCGGCGGTCAAAAACTTTGGAGCGCTGTTGAAGGCACAACGGTTGCCGACGGATATATACCGAAGGATTGGGCAATGCATAAAATTTGGATAGAGGCAAACCAGCATTACGGTACAAAAGTAGGCTCGGATAACGGCGGCAAGAGCGGAAATGCACTTATGATAGGAAAACAGCTTATAGATGCCAGATCCAAGAACGAAGCCCCTGTTGTTTATCATAAGCTCGATAAAGCATATAAGAGCGGCGTGTTTAACGTAAGCTATGACGTAAAGGCGGTTAAGCTTTCAAGCGACAGCGAGATGGTTTCTGCGGCAGAGGCGGCAGGTATCACACCGTCAAGCTGGGGCTTGGGTTCTGTTCCGACAGCCGCACCGAAACAGTTCTATTTCTCGATAACGCCCGATTCAATAAACGATACGGGACTTTCAAGAAACGTAAACAGCGTAGCAAATTGGCAGGGAACAAATCACAACAAACCGATATTCGGTATTCAAAACCAAAAATTTGCGTCATATATAACGCCGATATTTGATTTAAACGCAGACGACAGCTCGGCGGATTATACCAAATATTATTACACGATTGACGGCGTAAAGTATCAGATAGGCGCTAACTATCGAAAGGACGTTAACATCGGCGATTGGTACAGCATAAGACATACCATCGACCTCGATAACAAGGTTGTGAACACCTATATGGACGATGTTCTCATATCGGCGGCATCAACGGATTCGCTCGGCATAACAAGCATTGGCGGCATTACGCTGGGGATGGGCGAGAATGCGTATAATTCGGAGCTTTTAATCGATAACGTAAAAGTTACCGCACAGGCATATGAAAAATCCAACGGAGGAGTTATGCAGGTTCGTTTCTCGGATTATTACAATAACACCTACGGAGCGGCAACAACGCTCACAACGCTTGCGGATGCAATAGGCGTTGCGTTTTGGGCGAATACGGTTGACGAGCCGACCGAAGCAAACTTTAAATTGGAAGACAAAAACGGAAATAAAATAGCGTTTGACGGATTGTTTGATTCCGACAAGAGCGTATATCTTATGAACCTTAAAGAGTATCTGACAAAAGACACCGAGTATACCCTTACGGTAAGCGGCTTGACCTCGGACGGGGTTGCTTTGCCGACATATACTCAAAAGATTATGTCAGAGCAAAACGGCGAATTAATAATTGAACCTATAACAACGTGGAAGAATGCGGCAGGTACAGAAAATCCCGTTCTTGCCGACAGCGGAACCCTTGCACAGGGAGATACGGTAATAGCAAAGACAAGAGTTATCAATACAACGGGCGAAGAAAAAGCGTTTGCACTTTCGATGGGCTTGTTTGAGGGAAACAATCTTTTAAGATTTGATTTCAGAGAGGTGAGCCTTGACGGCAGAAGCGATGCGGCAAACAAGGATGCCAATCTGCTTTGTTCATTCAAGATGAGCGAACAAGACGCCGCAAGCTTTACAAAGGCAAAGGCGTTCCTTTGGGACAGCATTACATCTATGAAACCGGTTACGCCGAGTAAGGCATTTAACAAGACAACAGAGTAAGATTTAAAAATCCGTGCCGCCCCGAATCGGAGGGCGGCACGCAGCGAGATAATAATACAGAGAGGAAAAGACAATGCTAAATCATAAAAAATCTGTTTCGGTAATATATGCGGCGTCGCTGGTGGTAACAGGATTTTCAACGGCGGTATCTGCAAGGAACGAGCCTGTCGGCGGCAGCGGCGTACGGCTTTGGGGAAACACGGAATGTAAAAAAAGCGGTGAGCTTATTTGTATCGATGTCTGGGCGCACAACAGCGGTGCGGAGGATCTGCGCAAGGCGGCAAGCAAGGATGAATACACCGACTTTATCGTATTCAGAGATGATATGTCAAGCGGCGAGGACGGCGCGTACGATATAACGATTTCATTCGGTGACCGCAAGAGCGGCATTTATGACGCATACATCGGCTGTAGCTGCGGCGAGGATATAAAAAAAGAAACCATAGTTTTCAGTAACGCAAAAGAGAATAAAGAAGCGATTGCGCTTTTGAATAAGGCGGTGTCCGACGGCGTATCGGGCGGCAAATCCGATGCCGAGATTGCCAAAGAGGTCGAAAATATTTGCACCGATAAAAAATATGCGCTCGGCTTGGGCGACGATTACCCGATTGAAAGCTATGCGGCAGGGCTTATTGCTGCACAAGTCAAGGGAAAAGCGTTAGACGAAAACGATAAGCTCGGTGTGATTGCACTTTGCGAAAAAGCTGCGGTGATTTCGGCGATAAAGAGCGGAAAGCTGTCAGATCTGTTTGACGAATCGGCTATGCTTCATCTCGGCGAGAGCCGAATCAAAGACTTGTACACAGCGGACTTTGTCGACAAAACATTTGGACTGTATATGACGGGCAAATTAAAGCCGCTGATATTTAAAACCATTGACGAATTTTATGACGGATTGTATGAACAGTTCGTGCTGACAACGGTTAAGATGCCGAACGGATATAAGAACATCCAAACGGTTGTTGACGAGTTCAGCGTTGAGGTGTTCGGCAAGAGCCGCACCCTTACAATGAACGAAGCAATAAAGATTCAGAACAAAGACTTTGCGTCATACGCAGCGTTGGCAGAGGCAATCGGTGATGGATCATCAAACGGAAATTCGGGCGGCACGGGCGGCTCATCGGGCGGCTCAAAAGGCTCATCGAGCGGCGGAATCCGCAACGGCGAATTTTCAGATGATTATGCAACGCCCGATACACCCGATAAGATAAGCAAAAACATTTTTGACGATATCGATGATGTCAGCTGGGCGGTTGAGTCCATTGTCGAACTGGCACAAAAGGGAATAATCAACGGCAAGGGCGACAGGCTCTTTTATCCGAACGACAATATCACACGCGAAGAATTTGTCAAGATAATAGTCAAGACGTTCTTTGAGAACGCGGCGGTATCCGACAAAAGCTTTGATGATGTGAGTGACGGCGAGTGGTACGCCGAGTTTGTCAAAAAGGCTTGCGGCGAGGGAATAATCAACGGTATCAGCGAGAATTTATTCGGTACAGGTGCGAATATAACCCGAGAGGATATGGCGGTTATCGCATACCGAACCGCACTGAAATCGGGAAAGCTCAAAGAGAGTGAGCGCACACCGGGATTTATCTTTGCGGATGATGAACAAATCTCGGATTATGCAAAATCCGCGGTTTATGCCCTCTATGACGCAGGGGTGATAAACGGAGTGAGCGAAGAAGAATTTGCGGCAAAGGACGCTCTGACAAGAGCACAGGCGGCAAAGATAATTTACGGAATTTACAGTTTGAAATAAGGAGGACTATCGGATGAGATTAAACAAGATAATTTCGGTGCTGGCGGCTTTGTCGGTTATGCTGACTTGTGTTTCCGTATCGGCGGCGAACGTAACGTCAGAAACAGATAATGAAGCTGCGTCGATGGCGGTAAGCCTTCTCGAAGAACTGAAAGTTATTTATGAACAAAGCGAGTTTGCGTACTCTTCGTCAATCACCAGAGCCGATTTTGCCGTATATGCGGCGAGGACCCTCGGTATTGACGATAAGATTACCGATAAGGCGACAAGATATTATGTTGATACGGCGCAATACGATTATGCGGCGTACAGCGTGAATACGCTTGTTGAAAAAGGAATTTTATCCGTTGACGATGAGCGGCTTTTCCGTCCGAGCGAGGCGATAACATTTGACGAAGCTGTAAAAATCGTTGTTTGTATGACAGGCTATCGTCCCGTTGCCGAGGCGAGGGGCGGCTATCCCGGCGGATATATTTCGACCGCAACAAGTCTTAAACTTATACAAGGCTTGTCAAGGGGCGGAGCTTTCAGCCTGAACGACGCGGCGATACTTTTGTATAACATATTAATCGTTCCGCAATACACAATCGAATCGGTTAAAACCGACGGTGACGGGTTCAGCTATAGCTATGCAAAGTCAGAGGAACAGACGCTTTTATACGAGGCGTTCGGACTTTCGCACACAGAGGGCGCTCTGACGGGGTTTGACGGTATGAATATTGCGTATGACACAACGGCGGATGAGGACGAGGCTGTTATTGACGGAAAAAGATATAAGGTTTTAAACGATATTGATTTGACCGATTACCTCGGCTCAAAAGTCGGCGCATTATATAACAAGGATGACGAAATATCATATATTTATAAAAAAAGCGGCGGCGAAAAGGTGACGGAGATAAGCATAGATGATTATGTCGGCTTTGACGGACAAAAGCTTACATACAGCATCGGTAATAGGGGTAATAAAGATATTAATGTATCGAGCGCATCGGTTCTGTATAACGGCTCTGTGCCGGAAAGTAAGGTAAAAGAGTTGTTTGACACGTTTGAAAGCGGTTCGATAAGGGTTATTGACTATGACGGAAACGGTACAAACGATGCTGTCGTTGTGAACGATAATCACGCCTTTGTCTTTAAGAGTATGGATAAAAACAATAATATCCTGTACAGCAAGATAACGGGACAGACTCCGATTGACCTTGATGATTATGACAAGGTAATAATTAAAAACACGAGCGGAGACAGGCTCACAGCGGAGGTAATAGAGGAAGATAATGTTCTCAATATTGCGGCGGCGGTAGACAAAAGCAGGATAAAAATTATCGTGTCAAACACCAAAATCGGCGGCACGATAAATTCAATCAAGCATGACGATTATGCGTATATTTCGATTGACAGCACCGAATACAGGGTCAATAAAAGGCACACAGCGATATATGACAGTGTAAAGGTCGGCACACCCGTAACCGCACTTTTGAATATATACGGCGAGATTGTGTATATAATAAGCGGTGCGGCATCGGATTATAACGTAGGTTTTCTTTGCGGCTTGAGTATTGATTCGAGCGGCTTTGACAGCGGTATAAAATTCAGGATTTATTCAAAGACTGACGGTCTTGCGACATATAAATCCGCCGATTCGATTAAGATTGACGGAATAAAATACGACAGTGCGTCAAAGGCGATAAACGCCATTCCCGAGTGCTCGGCGGGCGGGTCGGGCGTGACGTACAAGTCACAGGTTATCTTATACAAGCAGGATAAGGATAAACAAATATCAGCCGTAGATACATATTTTGTATCGTCCGAAGAAAACCCCGACACTACTCTTTGCCGTACAACGGACGGCGGCGAGAAGCTCTCCAGATATGTGGGCAGGTTCGGAAGAAAAAATCCGATAGATTCAAAAACAAACATATTTATTGTTCCGAAGGAAGAGAATATTGCCGGTTCGGATAAGTCGGATTATTCGGTTACACAACAAGGTGCTTTTAACACAAATGTTGCTTGTTCGGGCATCGAATGTTACAAGACCAAAGGGGATGACGAGTTTTGCAGCACGGTTGTGTACAGAAACACGCCAACCGATTTTGAAGAAAACGATTGGCTCAACTCAAGCGTATTTGTCGTGGGTGAGCTGTCCGAGGCAATAGATGCCGAAAACGAAAATTACATCAAGGTATCGGGTCTTTATCAAGGCGGCGACAGGTCGTTTAACGTGTACGACAACAGGCTTGTTGCCAAAAGTGCAAGGTTATCCGATCTTGATGAGGGCGACCTTATCCGCTACAGGACGGGCAAAGACGGATATGTCGTAGAAATCCAAAAGCTGTATGACGCAGGCACGGACTGCCGAATAAACTGGAGCGGTGATACGGATAAAGAATCGCTGTTTGTACCGACTTTTACGCTGAATTTCCAACTCTCGTTCGGATATGTGAACAAGCGAGGCAAAAAGGTTGTTTCGTGGGGATATAAATCGGGTGCAAATGTTGATGAGGCGCTTGATTTATCTTCCGCAGCGATTATGTTCTATGACAAGAACCAAAAATCAGGCAGTCGGCTTTATACGGGTAAGATAGATTCAATCACCGACTATCAGACAGCAGGGGATAACTGTGATATTATTATTGTTCATATGAGTCAGACAACAGTAAGAAGTGTAACGGTTTATAAAAAATAAAAGAAAAGAGGATATATAAATTATGAGTAAGAATTTATTTGCAAAAATAACGGCGTTTGCACTGTCTGCGGTAATGTCGGTTACATTGCTCAGCGGCTGCGGAAATAAGGTGACGGACAAAGACGAACAGGGCAGAACAATCATAAGTGTTGGCGGATGGCCGACCAAAGAAGGCAAGGAAAAGGAAAACATCGAGGCGAGGAAGGTAAGATTTGAGGAGGCAAACAAAGATTTTGTTATTCAGGGTGATCAGTGGGGATTCGACCTCAAGTCTTTCTACGCTAAAGCGGCAGCCGGCCAGCTCCCGGTAATCTATAACACATACTTTACGGAGGTATCACAGATTATTGCGGCAGGGTACAGCGCAGATTTAACCGATGAGCTTAAAAAACAGGGACTTTATGATAAGATAAATAAAGACGTGCTTAAAATCGTATCAAAGGACGGCAAGGTATATGCTTTTCCGTCATCGGCGTATATTCTCGGTATGGTATTTAACGTTGATGACTTTAAAACGGCAGGACTTATGAATGCAGACGGAACACCGCAGCAACCCAAGACGTGGGATGAGCTTGCACAATTCGCTGTTAAATTAAAACAGGCAACAGGCAAACCGGGATTTATTTTCCCGACCGCAAACAACAACGGTGGATGGCAGTTCACACAGATAGCATGGTCATACGGTGCAAACTTTATGGAAAAAGGCAGCGACGGAAAGTGGAAGGCTGTGTTTAACAGCCCCGAGGCGGCAGAGGCTTTACAATGGATAAAAGACCTCAAATGGAAGTATGACGTTCTTCCGGCTAACACTCTTATCGACTATACCGAGCTTTATAAGACGTTTGGCACAGGGGGTGGATCAATGGTTATAGGCGCAGGTGATACGCCAAGCTATCTTACGGCATATGATTTAGATCCGGATTCAATCGGGATGATGGCGACTCCCGCAGGCCCGAAAAAGTGGGTAACATTGATGGGCGGCGGAGTTTATGCTATCAGTAACAAGGCGAGCGAAAAGCAAATTGAAGGGGCGTTAAAGTGGCTGCAAATGACAAACACACCCGATGCATCGGATGAATACAAGACCAATACCGAGGAGAGTATTCACCGCAGAATTGAGAACGGCGAGCTTGTAACGGTTAAATCGATGTCGCAGTGGAATACGGAATCGAGTGCACTCAAGTTCCGTGATGAAATGATTGATAAGTATGCAAACGGCGATCCTGCACACGTTAAGCTCTATAACGATTTCGTTCAGGATCTCGGCGGCTGTGAACTTCGTCCGGAGGAGCCCGTTTGCGCACAAGAACTCTATGGTATCCTCGACAACTGTATTCAAGAGGTTTTGACAAATAAGGACGCAGACCCAAAGACACTTTTGGAGAAAGCAAATTCCGACTTCCAAAAGAACTATCTTGACAATTTGGATTATTAATTGCATAATAAAAGCTGAATGCACCGCTGAATTTTATTTTTTATACCGACCCGCATAACGGCTTGTCTGAATGGGATTGTCCAAAGCACAGTGATTATGCGCCGACAGACTATGATTCGGCATCCGTACATATTGCGTCAATGCAGTATATAATCGACAGACTTCCGAACTTAAAGTGTGTGGTATGCGGCGGCGATTTGGGCGCAGATTATCATGATGACCCCAAAATGGCGCATGAGTCCATTAAAGAAACAATGGACTCGTTGTACAAACTCACGATTCCGGTGCATTGCTGTATAGGCAATCACGATGATTGTGTTATGTCACCGGAAATGAAACCGAAAAAGAGCTTTCCTAAAGACATACATGATATATATAAGCCGCCCGTTTTGGAATATATATTGTACCCCGATGACTTGCACAAAATTTGTATGAAGAACAATCCGACAGACGAGAACTATTATTATACCGATTTTGATGATTTGGGATATAGACTTGTCTTTTTGGATACATCGGATTTTTATTATGGATTCGATAAGGACGGAAAGCTTATACACCCGTTTGATGTCGGCGTATCCAAAGAACAGGTGAATTGGTTTAAAGAGATTGTAAAAACGAATAAAAAAGTTATTGTTTTCTCACACGCACCGATAAATGTCAGAGGTCACTACCCCGATTGTCTTAAAATACACAAGGACATGATAAACGGCGAATGGCTTTGGAATGTAATGCAAAAGTCGGATAACGTGATAATATCGATTGCCGGTCACCTCCATTATGATAACATTGTGTATGACGAGGGAATCGTTTCGATCGATACTCAATGTGCGTCGGGGCTTCATAAAGGGAAATGGGACATTTCCTGTCCCGACAGACAATTCGGTACGATAACGGAAACAGTGTTTGATATTATCTCTGTTACCGATGAGGTAATATATTGTACGAGATTCGGCGTGGGCGTTGACAGGGTCGCGCGTATAATAAGAGGAATATCGGAGCAGCAAGTAATACATTGTTTAAATAATAAATTATCAAGAGAGGAAATGCCGCGTTGTATTCATCTATGAATACAACGCGGCAAAATTAAATTATGGAATTTTCAAAGAATTTTGTGTGTGAATGTTTAGAGTATTCCACTGATGCCGATGACTTTATGTGCAAAAAAGGACCGATTGTGTTCAGTGACCTTAGGTCGGGTGTTTTCTATGACGCAAGACTCGAAGATGACGGTTGGAACAACCCCGGGTTTGTCGAAAAGGATTGGCACAAGCCGATTTCGGGGATATACAAGCCGCGCGGATATGCAAAGATGTGCGATGCCGAACCGATTAAGATTACGCGCGAAATTAAGCCAAAGAGCATAAGATGCGGTGAACTCGCGCCGTATTCGCTGCATGCAATCGAGGATTTTGCAAAATCAATCATGCCGTTTGAAAATGCAGTTGCACCGACCGGCGGATATATTTATGATTTCGGTGAAAACAATACGGGGATTTTCAGGCTTAAAATCAAAGGTGAGAGAGGACAAAAAATTGATATCCAATGCGTGAGGGCGAAATACTTGGACTGACTTGGGATAATGTTCATATTTCCGATGATGATATTGCAAGAGATGATGCGTATGTGTATATTGACAAGGAATTGCAGCGTGCTTCCAAAAGGAGCCTTGAAACATTGGATAAAAAAGATGTATATTACATTTTTCCACCGCTTATGCCGAACACAAGTACAAGAGTTGTTTTGAAAAAACCGAAAACAGACAGCAGTATCAGAAAAATATGGTTGCCTAAAACATTGGCATACATAATGCGAGAGTGGAAAAGTCATCAAGATGAATTAAAAGGTTTGCTGGGAGATGAATACACAGACTATAATTTGGTTGTTGCCTTAAATAACGGCAGACCTTGCGAGGGCAGAGTTTTGTTAAAGGCGTTTGAAGCATTAAGAGAAAAAGCTGAACTTCCGAATGTTGTTTTTCACTCTCTCAGACATTCAAGCACGACATATAAGTTGAAACTTAATCACGGGGATTTGAAGGCAACACAGGGAGATACCGGGCACGCTCAAATTGATATGATAACGGATATTTATGCTCACATTTTAGACGGGGACAGAAAAGTAAACGCAATGAAATTTGAAACTTCATTCTATAATATCAAGGCTGATTTAAGAAATGTGCAAGCACCTCAAGAGGAACAAGCTGCATTAGATGTATCTGCATTGATAGAGCAACTGCAAAAATCTCCCGAATTGTTGCAAACGCTATCACAGTTAATTGCTGCTAAGAATTAAGAAACGAAGTGCTGTTCCGAAGCAATGCTAATTAAGCTATTAGCAAAAAACAAAAATTATTAGCAAATCTCAAAAACGAGTTCGTTTCCTATTAGCAAAAAAACGGAACAGATAAACAGAAATCGAAAATTTTTAGCACAAAGAAAAAGCACCGCAAAAGCGGTGCAAATGGCGTCCCCAAGACGATTCGAACGTCCGACCTACTGCTTAGGAGGCAGTTGCTCTATCCTGCTGAGCTATGGGGACAGACAAAGCCGATATAAAAATCGAACAATATCTATAATACGATATTTTTATTGTTTTGTCAATACCAAACGGCGAATTTTGTTAATTTTTTTATAAAATAAATGCTTAAAATCTATTTACGATGTCGATTTGCGGTGAATATAAAAGGGCGCGCGATGCGAATGTCAATAATTGTTTGAAAAGTGTCACAGGCATAAAATTAATACAACTCTTTAAGTCTTGATAACAAAGAATCATACTTTGTCTGAACCTTGCGCAGCTCATAAATGTATATATCCACTTCAGAGGGTTTATGCACACGCTCAAAATTCATTTCTGCCGCTTCAATATCTCGTCTTGTTCGTTCAATTTCGCTTTTTAATGCGAGAATTTGTTTCTTTCGGCGTAAATCGGCTTTATGCTCGTCTTTTTGAGTTTTATTTTTTATATTATCCATCTTAAACCGCCTTTTTATAAAATCAAGTGTCTTAATATTAATATTATATTCCTGAATTTAACAGGTTATACTAAATAAAACTGATGACTTGTACATAAAATTACGGTTTGAAATTATTATTTCTATATAAATTAAATATTTTTGAATTTTTTTGCAAAAAAGACTTGCTTTTTTCTTTAAAATGTAGTATAATAAATTTTGTTGTTTGACGGGGTGTGGCTCAGTTTGGTAGAGTACCTGAATGGGGTTCAGGTGGCCGCTGGTTCGAATCCAGTCACTCCGACCACGTCGGAGCAAGCTATATATCGCTTGCTCTGATTTTTTTGCAAAAAATCAGAGTTCGCTCATGCCGCTGCTCCTCCTTATTCGCAAAAGGTCACGTTCGCATTGTCTATTCGTATGCAAGCGCACTCGTAACGCCTTTGGCTCACTACCAACCTTTTGCGAGAGTGCCTTCGGCACTTAAAATTTGATTTTACTGCGTTTTTCGTTAAATCCTATAAGAACACTCGCACCAATCGGAATGGACTTAGCTCCATTCCGATTTTTCTATACAGAAAATCGGTCGTATGCTCCGTAAAAAGGACTCTTTGTCAATAGGGCTCTTTGTCAATAGTTGGGGTCAAAAAATAATGGAATTTTTTTAGAGGCGGTTGTAAATTTATGCAACCGCCTTTACCTTGTCGGTTTTCCTGTAATTAAACATATGTAATATCCTTTTTCTGAACCTCTTGAAATTCCGATAGCCATAGGCGTTTCTTTTCAATACCTTAATTTTGTTGCTTTCCTTTCTGATTTTTGGGGAAACTCAAACGAAATATTACTTGACAAATCTCTCTTTAACATATATACTTATATATATAAGCAATATAATGAGAGGATTATCCGATGATAAACAGAACAAGCGGAATGCCGCTGTATATACAGCTGGCAGATAAAATCAGACAGGAAATAAGAGAGGGAAAAATCAATCCCGGTGATAAGCTTATGAGCGAAAGTGAGATGGTTAAGTATTACCAAATTGGGAGGCTTACCATACGTGAGGCTCTTTCGGTCTTGGTGAACGAGGGCTTGCTTATCAAGCACCACGGAAAGGGAACGTTTTGTGCGGCTGTACCGAGCGACGAAGCGCGGCTTAAATTTGACCTTTTGCTCGATACGACGGATGTATACTTTATACCGTACTATCTCAAAAGCATATGTGCAACGTTTGAAAGCCGTCAATGCGACATTGTTATAAACGATACAAAAAATGATGCCGAAACAATAAACCGCCTGCTTTCCGACATTTGCGAAAAAGGTTCGGACGGAGTTATTATACAGCCGTGTTCATACACTCAAATATCGGCGGCGGACGAGACGGAAAGGCTTTTTGCAAAGCTCATACGCCGTGAAATACCGTACATAATGATTGACGGCATATACGAAAATGCTGTTCCGTCATATGCGGTGCTGGACGAAATAAAAGCAGGTGCGCTTGCGGCGCAATGTTTTAGAGAAAACGGACATAAAAATGTGTGTATGATTCATTATAACAAATATAAAGATTCCGTTTTGAGAATGAAAGGTTTTGCGGAAGAGTCTGAAAAAGAGCCGTATCTGATTGATTTCGGCGGTCATTTTAAAGAACAGATCGGCGATATGCTCGGTATTCATCCCGAGATAACCGCAATCTTTTGTTATAACGACCTTGTTGCGAAACAGTGTATTGAATTTTTGAATACGGTTGGTGTAAGCGTACCCGATGACATATCGGTGATAAGCGTCGATGATACAGTGATTGCATCGGCAGTTTCGCCGCCGTTGACGAGTATTGTGCACCCGAAAGAAAAGATGGGTGCCGCCGTTGCGGCGGCGATGCTTGACATAAAAGATAAAAAGACGGAATGGCCGTACAAACGGGTTTTTGAACCCGAAATTATAATGCGCCGCTCGGTCAAACGAATATAATATTAATAAAAGTTCAAAAAATCGGAAGTTTTAAAAATTTCCGATTTTTTTATTTTGGGTATTGACTTTTTATTTAAAGTGTGCTATGCTTATATTAACTTATATAGATAAGTTAATATGTTGATAAGAGAGGTAAAATTATGTCGTGTAAAATTTGTATTATCGGAGCAGGCAGCGCTATATTTTCGCTAAACCTTGTCAAGGACATTTGTGTAAACAGCCGTTTTAACGGCAGCACCGTTACACTTATGGATATTAACACCGACAGGTTGGACGCAATTTACGGATTATGCACACGTTATGCAGAAGAGATGAATCTTGATATTGACATATTCAAGACGACCGACAGACGTGAGGCAATGCAGGACGCAGACTTTGTTTTGAACGTTGCGCTTGATTATGGTCACGAAAGATTTAAACAGGGAATAAAGGTTGCGTATGACAACGGGTATCGTTTCGGCGGAAGCCTTCATATATTGCATGATGAGGCGTTTTTTATAAACTTTCATCAGCTCAGGCTTATGGAAAGCATTCTGGTTGATATGCTTGATATTTGTCCTAATGCGTATTATATAATGGTTGCGAACCCCGTACAGGGCGGTGTTACATATCTGTCGAGAAAGTATAAAAACGCAAAGATAATAGGTATGTGTCACGGATATACGGGCGTATACAGAATTGCACAGGCGATGGGACTTGACAGAAATAAAATCGGGTTTGAAATCTCGGGCGTAAACCATTTTATATGGCTTACCGGGTTCAGATATGATGCAAAGGACGGTTACGCTCTGCTTGATAAGTGGCTTGCGGAACACGGTGACAGACTTGTTGAGGACAGAGAGGAACAGAAAAAGTTTGGGCTTGCGGTTGATGAAATCGGTGTTAAGGCGATTGATATGTATAAGAGATACGGACTTTTTCCTATAGGAGATACACCGAGTGCGGGCGGCGGCGCATGGGGGTGGGAATATCACACCGATGATGCCGTTGAGGACAAATTCGAGAGTAAGCCGTATGAGTGGTATCAGCAATATTTTAAAGATTGTGACACACAGATTGCAGAGATAAAGAGGGTTGTTGAGGATAAAACGGTAAAAGTTTCCGAAGCGTTTTCGAGCGTTGCATCGGACGAACCGATGATTCCGCTTATTGAAGGTCTTGCATTCGATACGGATAATAAGGTTATAGTAAATATCTTAAACGACGGCGGATATATGAAAGGACTTCCGACGGATTATGAAGTTGAGATTGCGGCAAGAGTTGATAAAGGCGGCGTTCACCCCATACACAATAACGGCTTGCCAAAACCGATTATGGCGCACCTTTTGCGTGACAGAATTGCGCCGGTTGAAATGGAGCTTGCGGCGTTTGAAACAGGCAAAAAAGAGTATCTTATCGATTTGATTATGATGGACCCTCAAACGCGGTCAAGGGCGCAGGCGGAAAAATTATTGGATGATATTTTTGCTCTGCCGTGCAACGCGGATATGAAAGAGTATTATAAATAAATCCGAATTACAAAAAGGTGATTTGAGTGAGATATTATTTAGCGTTTGACGTAGGCACAACAGCGATGAAGTGCATATTGTTCGACAAAGATTTTAACGAAGCCGCAAGCACATCGAAAGAATACAGCTTGATTATTGACAGCAACGGAATGACGGAACTTGATGCGGAAAAGTATTACTCTACATTTTGCGAATGTGTCGGCGAGATTATTTCAAGGGGTTACAATCCCAAAAACATAAAATCGGTCACATTCACAACTCAGGGCGAAACGTTCGTGTGCATTGACGAACACGGAAAGCCGCTTGCGCGTGCGATTGTTTGGCTCGATTCGCGTGCGGCGGACGAGGCGGAATATATACGAAACGGTATCGGCGATGCCGAGTTTTATTCAAAAACGGGATTATGGCAGCCTGACGGAGCTTTGCCGCTTGCAAAGGTGATGAACATAAAGAAAAATCAACCCGATGTGTATCGAAGAACGTACAAGTTTATGCTGCTTGAGGACTATCTGATTTTCAGACTTACAGGCAGATATGTAACCGAAAAATCTTTGGTTTCATCGACGGGGTGGTATGATATTATCGGTGACGAATATTATAAAGCGGCACTCGATTTATGTGATATTTCGCTCGAAAAGTTCCCCGATGTTCTGTCGTGCGGTGCGGTTGTCGGCGGTGTAAGCGATAGAAAATGCGGACTGTCCGAAGATACGCTCGTTGTGTGCGGAGCTATGGACCAGATATGCTCGGCGATAGGTTCGGGAAACATATCAGAGGGGATTGTGACCGAAACAACGGGTACGGCACTTGTGCTCGGCGCAACGGTTGACAAGCCTGTATTTGACGGCGAAAACCCGATAACGATTTATCGGCATTATAACGATAAATATATCTATATGCCGTATTGCAATACTGCCGGAATAGTACTTAAATGGTTTAAAGAAACAATTGCGGCAGAGATTTGCGAAAAAGCGGAGCAAAGAGATATTTCGGCATATCAGATGATTGACGAATATGCCGAAAAAGCGGAATGCGGCAGCGGCGGAGTGATACTTCTTCCGCATTTCGGCGGCAAAAGCACATCCGAAATTATGTCGAATGCGAGCGGCGCGTTTATGGGACTCACCCTTAAAACAACGCTTAATGATTTAACGCGCAGCGTTTTGGAGGGCGTTGCTTATATGCTCTGTGAAATGCTTGAACAGCTGAATTTAAATGGTGTGTATGCGGATAAAATACTGTCAATGGGCGGCGGCGCAAACAGCCGAATATGGGGCGAGATAAAAGCGTCGGTATGTGGCACAAATATAGAGGTGAACAAATACGGCGAAACGACCGCGCTCGGTGCGGCAATGCTCGGTGCGGTTGCGTGCGGTGAATATGATTCCGTTTGCGCGGCAGCAAAGATTGTTAAAGACAGCGGCGAAATAATCACTCCCAATGCCGAGTGGATGAATCGCTATGAAAAGATATATGAAAAATATAAAGAAATATATAAATTATTAGAACCAATTTTTAAATGAGAGAGGAAGCGAAAGAAATGAAGAATATGAAAATGGCTGATGTTATAATTTTTAATGTCGGCGAGGAACAGTACCCCCAAGATTATCTTGGGAATGTCGCGGATATTATATCAGCCAAGATTGAAAAAATGGAATGTAACGTTAAGGGAAGATTCTCGGTTATGAACTTTTCGGATGCGCAAAAGGTTGCCGATGAATTAAAGGACACGACAGCGGATTTGTTTATAATAAACTTTCTGTCGTGGCACATAACCCCGAATATAATGCATATAATCAAAAACCATACAGATGTTCCCTTGCTTATATGGGGTATCGGCGGAACAACCGATAAGACGGGAAAGTTACATTCGCCTGCGGCGGCAGCCGGAATAACGGGATTTTTGCCTGTTGTGAAAGAGTTCGGATTCAAGTATAAAGTTATACTTGAAAAGCCCGATGAAGAACACAGATATGCAGATGTGGCGAACTATATACATAACGTGAGCTGTGCAAAGACGATAAAATCGTCACGAATCGGTCTTATCGGATATGCGGATATGGGGCTTTATACCTGTGCGTATGATAAAACACAACTGTTTAAAAAGCTCGGTATCGATATAGAGAATTACTGCGGCTATGAAATAGCTAACCTTATGGAAAAATTTTCGGACGAAAAAGTAAAAGAAACCGTTGATTGGATAAGGTCAACCGTAAGGATGCAAAACAAGGTTGCCGATAAGCCTCTCGAGGCGGTGGCAAGGCTTTATCTTGCAATGAAAGACAAGGCGGACGGCAGAGCACTCGACGCGATTTCGGTCAAGTGTGTTGACGGAATCACAAAACTCGGGTTTAACCCATGTCTTGCACAATCGCTGCTTGCCGATAAGGATTTGTCGGTTATATGCGAATGTGACGCATACGGCTTGGTTACAAGCATAATTTTATCAACGGTAACAGGTCACACTTCGGCATTTGTTGAACATTACGAAGTGTTTGATAATGAAGTCCTGGTCGGTGTATGCGGATTCATTCCCAAAGATTTTGCGGATGGGGATATGGAGATAAAGTCGGCAAATCTCGGCGAGTATAATACGGGTATAAGCAATGTATCACGTCTTAAATGCGGCGAGGTTACGTTCGGCAGATTCCATTATACAGACGGCAAATTCAAGCTGTTTTTATCAAAGGGCAAGACAAAGCCGTCACCGAAATGGACAGAACTCGGCTGGGAAGAACCGACACCCGATTTTCCTGCTGTGCTGCTTGAAACGGGAATGAATATGGACGAGTATATAGACAAAGTTCCCGGGCAGCACATCATTATGGTATACGGTGACTATGTTAAGGATATAGAAACGGTGTGCGACCTTTTGAATATTGAAATTGTAAGATAATATTATAGGGATGATAAGGAGATATAAAATGAGAACAGAACGCAAAAAATTTGAATACAGAGCGGACAAATGCCGCCAAATAAACAAAGGACATCTGCAGCTTGCGGGTATAGACGTTTTTCTCAACGAATCCGAGGTTTTGTATGAGAGAGATACTTTTACACAAGAACAAATGCTCGATGAATTTGAGATAAAATGCGGTGAATGGTACGTAGAGGATGGTTGGGTTGTAGGCAAGAACCCGAATTGCTGTCCCGGTATGCTTGTTTCAAAGGCTGACTTTTTCGGAAATAATATGCTTGAAGTTACGGTTAAGATGGTTGCACCGTCAACCCACGATATAAATATTATGATAAACGGTTCGTGGGATTTGGAAAAAGACCAAAGAGATATTGCGTATGTGACGGGTATCGAGGCTTTTTGGCACGGAAACGTGGGCTTTGAAAAGTCGCCCGAGTATAAGCTGACCGCCGCGACACAGCTACTCGAATTTGACCCCGAAAAAGAGTATAAGATGCAGTTCGGTAACATAGACGGTAAGATTTTTGTCTTGGTTGACGGAAAGCTCTGTCTTGAAATCACCGACCCCGACCCGATTGATACTTCAAAGTACGGAAAGATAGGCTTTGAGGCGTATTCGAGCTGGTGGAAGTTTAAAAATGTTAAGGTTAAAAAGCTAAAATATGAAAAGATAACGGAAAAATATGTTCCGGAATTTTAGATAAAAAGAGGCGAAAATAAATGATATACATATTGGATACCGCCGATTTGGCGGCAATAAAGCATTGCAATGAGTTCTATCCGCTGTCGGGTGTTACGACAAACCCGTCAATCATCGCAAAAGAAAAAGGCGACTTTTGGCAAATTTTAAAGGAAATCCGCGGCGTTATAGGTAACGACAAAATGCTGCACGTTCAGACCGTACAGACAACGGCGAAAAAAATGGTTGAGGAAGCAAAACTGATAAAAGAGAAAATCGGCGGCGATATTTATATTAAGATTCCGATTGGCGAAGAGGGATTAAAAGCCGTGCCGATGATAAAGAATCTCGGTATCGGTGTTACGATGACGGCGATATTCACTCCGGCACAAGCGTTAATGGCGGCAAAGGCAGGCGCGGATTTTGTTGCGCCGTATGTGAATCGACTGGACAACATTTTGGGTGACGGAACAAACGTTGTTGCCGAAATCGTTCAACAGTTTGAAATATACGGCTTGGATTGCAAGGTTCTTGCCGCAAGCTTTAAAAACGCCGAACAGGTTCACCGTTGTGCGCTCTGCGGATGTCACAGCGTTACGGTATCGGCGGATGTGCTCAAATCTTTGATTACACATCCTATGACCGATGCGGCGGTTGAAGGCTTTGAACGAGATTGGAAAGGTGTGTACGGTGATAAAACTATACTCGATTTTTAAATCGGGCTTACACATTTGGGTATAAATTATGAGTATAAAGGCTGAATCAATAAAAGCGGCATTGGCGGCTTATGAAATTGAACGCGATTGCATTGATAAAATGCGCGATTATTTTAACGAAACGGAATTTTCAAAAGCTGTTGAAATTCTCGCCGCTGCGCCGCGTATTGCGGCGAGCGGATGCGGACATTCGGGTATTATATGCCGACACTTTGCGCATTTGATGTGTTGTATAGAGAGACCGGCGCGGTTTATTTCACCTGCCGAGGCGGTGCACGGCGCAACAGGCTTTTTGCAAGAGGGTGATGTGATGGTTTTTGCCTCGCGCGGCGGAAAGACAAAAGAGCTTTTACCGATTATGGAGATATGCAAGCGTAAGGGCGTTAAAATAATAACCGTTACCGAAAACACCGAATCGGAACTGGCAAAAGGCGCGGACGTGGTGCTTAAACAATATGTAAACCGCGAAACGGATAAATACAATTCTCAGGGTACAACCTCGTCCACTGCGTTATGTATGATATTTCACACCCTGCAAACCGCACTTATTGAGGAAACAAACTATAAAAACGAACAATTCGCACTTATCCACCCGGGCGGCGCGGTCGGTGCGAGAATAAATAAAAAGGAGATATAAGAGGATGGAATTTAAAGTTTATCAAAAGGAATTGGAATTACAGTCAAGAGGTTGGATACCCACATTTCACGATATTTCAAAGGAAATTAACGAAATAGTCGAGACATCGGGCGTAAAGAACGGAACGGTAAGCATAGTTTCGCATCATACAACCTGTTCGGTTATGGTACAGGAATGTTCACACGATATTGATTCGTTTGACCTCGAATACTTACAGCATGACTTGCTCGATATTATGCGCAAGATGATTCCCGATTTTGCGGAGGAACACCAGTATCGTCATCCCGGTCCCATTCACGCACAGTACGGCAGATATGTCAATGAACCCGGTGATTATTCGAGTATGAACACAGACGGACATCTGCGCAGTGTTTTCTTCGGACGTTCGGAAACAATGACGATTAAGGATGGAATCTTAGACGGCGGCAAGTTTGCGCACGTATATTTCATTGATTGGGATCACGTTCTTGCACGCCACAGACAGGTAAACGTTACCGTTATGGGAACAACCGATGATGTGGGTGACAGAAAGTGGAACAACGGTGAGGTTATCGATACGCGCCATAAATTCACAGAGGAAGAAAAGGCGTATGACCTGCATTACGATTTACAGCAAAAAAGATAATAAAATACAGAAAGGCAGTGTAAATTCGTATGAAAAGAAAGATAAGAACACCGTATTTTGAGATAGGAACAAAGAATTATATCTACGGTGACAAAGTGTTGGAATATGCCAAAGCGGCGGATGCGGCGGCGGAAAAGTATGATATTGATGTTTTGTTTATAACTCCTGCCGTTGAGATAAGGCGTGTGGTCGAGAACACAAAGCATTTGATAGTTCTTGCACCGTATATGGACACCCTGCGCCCCGGTCGGGGAATGGCGGACATTCTTCCCGAAGCGCTGAAAGCCGCAGGCGCGGAGGGGGTTGTGGTGAATCATTGCGAAAAGCCGATGTCGCTTCCTCAAATTAAGGCAACGATTGACAGGGCGAACGAGCTTGATATGCTTGTATTTGCGTGTGCTGATACGGTTGCCGAAACAAAGGCGATTGCCGAGCTGCACCCCGATATAATTAATCCCGAGCCGTCAGAGCTTATCGGCGGAACTTCTAACGGAGTCAGTGATATGGGTTATGTTAAAGAGGTTATCCGTGAGATAAGAAAGATTGACGAAAATATACTTATTGAACAGGCAGCAGGGATAACAAACGGTGAGCAGGTATATGATTTTATTATGGCAGGTTCCGAGGCGGCAGGGGCAGCGTCGGGAATAATGAATGCCGATGACCCGATTGCGATGATTGACGAGATGATTGGCGCGGTCAGACGCGCGGCGGATGATTTAAAGAAACAGGAGGTTTAAACAGCAATGGTTTATAAAAAAACAGTTGAAGTCAACTCGAATGACAAGGCATATACATTTCATAATGTGACTGAGTATGTTAAACAGGCGGTTAAAGAGTCGGGTATAAAAGACGGAATCGCGGTTGTGTATTCACATCATACAACCTGTTCGGTCACAACCCAAGAGTGTGCGTTTGATATGTCGGTTACGGGTCTTGAAACCCTACAACAGGATTTGATAAATGTTTTTGATGAAATTGTTCCCGTGTGCAAACACGAGGGATACTATTTGCATCCGGGTCAAAAAGCACTCGATTTCGCCGAAGAACACGGCGAGGACGCACGTGGCTGTCATAACACCGACGCTCATTTGCGTTCATCGATAATGGGTAGATCTGAGAGTATCGTGATAGATGACGGACAGCTCGACCTCGGTGAGTTTGGGTACATCTATTTTATAGATTTTGACACCACAAGAGGAAGAAAAAGAACCGTAAAGATTATGATAATCGGCGAATAATGTCGCTCGGTAAATAACGAACACCCCATATATGCCGATTGCATATATGGGGTGTTTTGGCTATGTTTCACTTTCGTCTATCTTCCGAAATAATTATCTTCGAATTCCTTAATCCGCTTTTCCATAAGTTCTATTGCAGGCTTGAGATACTCCGCTCCGTTATAATACTCAGCCATCATAACTCCCGAACTTTCCGTCAGACGGTCGCGAACTCTAAAATAATTATCAACCAAAAATATTGCGTATTTCGATAATCTTAAATCGCCGTAGACGTGTTCTCTCTGATTGCCGACACACTCTATCGCAACAGAATACCCGTCCGTGATTGATTCCTTTATATCGCCGTCCGAGAAAACAAGCGTGTGTGCATTGCCTGCATATTCAACGCCCCTTGTGTGAGTGTTATGGCAATCGGTTGAGCCGACAACGGGAATCTTTATCCCCTTTGTCCGCATTTCGTTATATACGGCGAGCTGAATATTATTCTGGTCTTGTTCTATTCCGCTCATAAGCTCAAATGCGTCATAATATCCTCTTTTAAAAACCTCAAAAACAACATTAATCGGCGTGTTATAGCTGTCACAGACATCCCAGAACGGATGAGCGAAAATACAAAGACCGCCGACTTTTCGTATCATATCGCAAATGATTTTGTGAAACGCAAGCTGAAGAGCCTCTTTTTCGTCCATATCGGGGTAATTTTTTGCATCATCTCTGACGGCTTTCATAAACTCGTCATAATTATCCATAATCTGTTTGTTGATGCTTTCTTGTCCGCCAAAGTTTATTATATGAATCCGCCCGTCATAATTTTCGTGTACTTCCTCACCCAAAAACGCTTTAAAACCCGTGTTTAATTCATTCAGCTTTTCAACGGCCCTCTTTGACGAATCAAAAAATCTGTGGTCGGTAATCGCACAAAAATCATTGCCGAATCTGCGCATATTTGAAACAACGATTTCAGGATTTTCGTTTCCGTCCGAGAATACAGTATGTAGATGCAGGTCACCTTTGAGCGGACGTCTGTTATATAAATCCTCTTTCAGAGAATACATATAAAGTCTTGTTCTCTCTTCTCTTTGATGCAGATTCCAGTATTTTTTATAGCCGAGCTTTACATTGTCCAAATAATTATACTGTTCCGATCCCGCTCTGATTCTTATGCACCATTTTTGTTCACCGATAAATTTATATTTAAATTCAAGAATTCCGTCTTTGGGATAAAGTTCAAATTCCTTATACTTATATCCGTCAAGCGTGAATTCATCGTTTATCGGTATATCGTGAATTTCCATAGGGCATACCGAGACATAATATTTAACCTCATCAATAAAATTTAAGTATTCCGTTTTGGCTTTTATTTTCACATTTGTAACCTTGTCCGCCGGAACAACGGATGGGAAAATATCAAAATTTAAAAGTTCATCTCTCACAGATGTTCAGCTCCTTTCAGATTGACTTAATTATATCACAGCAGCGGTACTTATGCAATAGAAATTAATCGAAAAAATATGTAATTTTTCAGAGAAGAGTTCGATTTTGGGCTTTGGTCTTTAGTCGGAAGGGCTGTTGATAAAAATGGTATGACGAGAATATAATTATTGATAATCTCAAGTGTGATTCAGATAAAGAAAAAATTGAGGTTGCAGCGATCGAAAAATTTCATACCAAGCCTATTTATGGAAATATACGAGTATGAATAAACGTGGCTGTTATAGGTTTGGGTGGAAAATGGGAAATAAGCGAAAGCTTTACATCTGTTATAAAAATCGACTCTTTTTGGAGCTAAATTTGAGGTTTACACAAAATGAGGGATTGACCCAAGCGTTACTTTAAAAATTTATCAAAATGTTTTTAAAGTAACGCGTTTATTTTTTTAGCTTTTTATATTTTCCCGGAGTAACGCCAACTGTTTTTTTAAACTGTCTGATAAAATGATATTGATTGGCATAACCGCACTTCTCTGCCGTTTCCTCTACCGAGGTATTATCGTATTTTAACATTCTTTTCGCTCTTTGAATACGAACTCGACATAAATCAAGTAATTCATATATTGCGGTGGTGAGCCTAAATTTATACGGCGGCTGTGCGTGCCGCCTTTAATTCTCATTTTCGGTCTTGCCGATAAATCTGTAATAAATTTCTATCGGCATTACCTTTTCGCCGTTTTCGTCCGTTTTTTCGTGAATGACGATTTTTTCAATAAGGCGGTTTAATAAATCTGCCGTGAGCTCTTTTACGGGCGAATACCGTTCTATCAAATCCGCAAAATCTTTTGCCGATTCGGTTTTCTGCTCCGTCCTTGATAATCTCGTCTGAATTTCATCATAACGATTTTTTAATTCATTTTCTTCTTTTTCAAGGCTTGCGGATATTGAAGCGTAACGCTCACTCGATATGCGACCAAAAACCTTATCTTCATACATTGTCTGTAAAACCTTGCTTATCTCATCAAGCCTTTGCGTTATTCTCTGTATTTCCTTTTTAGATAACGCCCTTTCGCCGCTTTGCATATCGTCCGTACTCTGAACAAGCCTTTTTACATACGCCGACTTATCCTCTTTTGACAGCCGTATATGACGGTTAATATCGTCAAGCACAATGCTTTTCAAATTCTCGGCGGTGACGGAATGGTTTGTGCATACGCTTTTCCCTCTGTGAACATACAAATTGCATTGATATTTAGCGGTATTTGTTACGCTGTTTTCCTTTTTGTAGACAAGGCTTGAGCTGCACTCGCCGCAGAATACCAGCCCCCGAAAAACATTATCGGGATTTAATTTGTTTTGCGGCTTTTTGACTGCAATACGCTTTTGAACGGTATAAAATGTTTCCTTGTCAACAATCGGCTCATGCGTGTTTTCAACCCGTATATGCTCACTTTCGGGGCGTGCAATCAGCTTTTTGTCCTTAAATGATTTTGAGGTAAATTTAAGGCTTACCATATTGCCGATATACACCTCGTTTGACAAAACATCTCTGACCGTTGTCTGAAACCAGCTGTACGGATATTTCACCTTTTTGTTTTCACGCATAACGCCGTCTTTATCTCGGACATAAGCGCCGGGCGTGGGAATATGCTCTTTTTTTAAGGCGGTTGCGATAGCACAGCACGATTTGCCGTCCAATGCCATTTGAAACATACGCTTAACGATTTCTGCGTTCTCATCGGGAATTAACTTATGCTTATCCTCCGGCGATTTTCTGTAACCGAACGGAGCAAACACACCCGTAAATTCACCTTTTAACGCTTTGGTTTTATACGAAGAACGGATTTTACGGCTGATGTCGCGTGCATACCATTCGTTGATAATATTTTTGAACGGAGCAAATTCGTTGTCGCCTGTGCTGCTGTCAACATTATCGTTTACGGCGATAAAACGAACATCATATTTCGGAAACATAATCTCGGTGTAATAACCCGTCTGCAAGTATTCGCGTCCAAGTCTTGACAGGTCTTTTACAATAACCGTGCCTACATTTCCGTTTTCTATCTCGGTTATCATTTCTTGAAAGCCTTTGCGTTCAAACGTTGTGCCAGAAACACCGTCGTCTATGAAATACTTGCAGTTGGTGTGTCCGTTTTCGCTTGCAAAATGTTCAAGCATTGCCTTTTGGTTTTGTATGCTCATACTGTCGCCGCCCAAATCATCATCTCGGCTTAATCGGCAGTAAAGAGCCGTTATTTTATTAAATTGCTGTTTCTTATTCATTGATTCCTTCCTTTCCGAACAGCAATTTAAGATATTGTATATTTTAATTATACCGCGCCTTTGAAAATATTTCAATGCCTAATCAAAAATTTCTGTTCTTTTGGTATCTTTTTATTATGAATTATGGTATAATTATAAATTAAGAAAGAAGGACTTGCATTGACCGTAAATTGACTTGAAATTGAGGAAAAAGGAAGTGAAATTTTAATTATGAAAATATGTGATTTCTGCACGGCTGCAAAAATAATACTTGATTTTGTTGCGGTCGGCAAAAGTATAAGCCAGCTTGATTTTATGTATGACTTATTCAAGGACTTTATCGAAAGCGACGAAGGTCTTGACTTTGATTTCGACAACGGGCTTGTGTGCCGTTGGCTGAACGGAACGGCGAAAATAAGCTCTCGTCTTACAAGCTATTATTCCGCAAACGGAAATATTGAAGCAATGGCGATTGACATCGAACAAAATATTTTACCCCTGCTTTACGATAAATTTATGGCGGCAGAGGAACTGTATCATCTGTTGATGAACGATACGACCGTATCGGCTAATCTAAAAAGTGAACTTACAAAAAATTATCCCTATAACAATGATATTGACCTTTCAAATTTCATAAGCCGTGTACTCTTATTTACAATGAACAGAACATTTATCAAACACGATGTCAAGACGAAAGAATTATTATCAACGGGAACGCTTTCACCCATTGTGAAAGATTACATCTATGACATTGTACCGAAGCCCTGCCGTCATTTCTGCGGACGGGAAAGCGACCTTGAAAATATACACGAATTACTGAAAGAAAACGATAAAATATTTTTAACGGGAGTTGCGGGCATAGGCAAAAGCGAGCTTGCAAAGATGTATGCCGAAAAATATAAAAAAGAATATACGAATATTTTGTATTTACGGTATGGCGGAAACTTAAAACAGATGATTGCAGACTGCGATTTTGCCGACGATACGGAAACCGAAACTGACAGCCGTTTTGAAAGGCACAGCCGATTTTTGAAAAGTCTGAAAGAGGACACGCTGATTATCATTGATAATTTTGATATTGTGCCCACACCTGAAAGCGGTTTTGACGATATTATGCAATACCGCTGCAAAATCCTATTTACAACAAGGTGCAGATTTTCGGAATACACGGAATTTGAGGCTTTGGAAATGCCGAAAATTACCCTTATCGGGCTTGCCGAAAAATTTTATGACAAAACCGAACAGAAACTTGAAATTGTAACGCAAATCATTGATGAGGTACACCGTCACACTCTGTCAGTCGAGCTTGCCGCCCGTCTGCTTGCCTGCGGAATATTAAAGCCGAAAAAACTGCTTGCGGAACTGAAAAAATCAAAAAGCATACTGCAAAGCGAGGACAAAATAAATATCGTAAAGGACGGCAGAAACCGGAAAGCAACCTATTACGAGCATATCCACAGGCTTATGTATATTGCCGGACTTGACGGCGAGTGCGGCGAAATATTAAAATGTATGACATTTATTCCCGATGATGGCATAAACCCAAGGCTTTTTGCACGGTGGCTGAACTTAAAAAATCTCAACAGCCTTAACCGGCTAATAGAATACGGAACGATAAAACGGAACGAATTACACAAAATCGTCCTGCACCCTCTGATAAAGGAAATCACGCTTGACGATAAAAAACCGAGTATTTCAAACTGCCAAATTTTTATCACCGGCATACATAATCTGTGCCTTATGCACGGAGCAGACCTGCCGTATCACACTACAATGTTTAAGGTGATTGAAAATATAATCCTGCTTGCAGAAAAGGACGATACGGACAAATACAAGATATTCATAAAAGACGCATTTGCGTATATGGAAAAGTACGCATATCAAAGCGGAATGAAGCTGATTATTGCAGAGCTTGAAACAATAGCGCATAACAATGATGACCGTGCTTTGCTTTTTGATTACAAATCGGCGTATGAGCACATCTGTAATCAAAATATATCCGCCGCTTTGGAATATGAACTGCAAGCCGTAAATTTATGCGATGAAAATACAAATCCGCACCTTATAGCAAATATTTACGCAAATACGGGCGGCTTGTATCACGCAAGCGGAGATGTATTCAAAGCAAAAGAATTTATGGAAAAGGCATATTATATTTTAACGGAAAATAACTTGCAGTACACAGCCGACAGTATTGCTCAAATCTGCAATTATGCCAACCTTGCCGCAAACTTAAGCGAGCCGGAAAAAGCAATAACCGCATTAAAAAAATGTGTGGAATACACAGAAGAAAACAGCGGTATTTATGCGGAGCTTTTATGGAATACAGGCATTATGTATTTGCAGATGAACGATAAGGCAAACGCCGTACCACATTTGAAAAAGGCATTGAATATCTATGCCGAAATTTATGAGGACGAGCCGGAGCTTACGCAGCGGAAAATATACGAACTGCAAGACGCTGTTTCCTCATACGGAATCAACGCACAAAATTTAATATCGGAAAATTAGTCAATTTACGCTCAATTTGCACTCAATGTAAAAAAGCCTCTTTTCCTGTAAACTGAAATTACAGTTTGCAGAGAAAGGAGGCTTTTTTATGTTCAAGAATAAACCGAGAGCAGCGCCTATCGGAAACGCATACCGCAGAAAATGCGGCAAGATTACATTTATTGTTTCATCATTCGGAAATCCCGATACGAAACAAACGGCAGACGATTTGATTTTATCAATGCTGAAAAACAAGGTAAAGGAGCGAAAAGCAGTATGACAGAGGACGAGAAAAAATTATTGCAGGAAAAGCACAGATTAGAGGAAGCAATCGCCCGTGACAGAGTAAAGGAACGCAAGGCGAGAACGCACAGGCTTATCGTTGAGGGTGCAGCTTTAGAAAAGGTTTTACCCGAAATAAAAACGGTAGAAACCGATAATCTGGAGGAATTTTTGCATCGGTATTTTACGGAAAATCTGATGTAAAAGCAACTTATTTCAAGGGGATTTCTATGCGAAAATCCCCTTAATTTCCCTATAAGGGCGCGCTTACTCACCACTTGACCGCAGGTCAAGTGGTGGTACTTGCCGTTGGCAAGCCGTGCGCTCTTGCAGAGAGCTCGTCAAATTCGCTCTGCTCATTCGCCGTAAATTCCGACAGTTTTGTAGTTTTACAAAACAATGCTCCGATAAAATCGGGCATATCGGTATTTCATACCTTGTCGAAATTTCGATAAAACCTGTCGCCGACAGCTTTTATCTTTGATGTGCGTTATCTGTTTCACATCTTCCGCCCACTTTCTTTTTAGGAAAAAGAAACAAAAATGTAACGCAATAGAACGCCGTTTTCGGGGTGTTTAATGGTTATATATTACCCTCTCAAAAACGGCTCCCGAAACCCTTGTATTTACTTGATAAATTATGTTCTATTGCGTGACGGAAAGGAGCAATCCGCTATGGCGATTTATCATTTGGAAGCAAAGGTCATTTCAAGAGGGATTGGGCGCAGCGCCGTTGCCGCTTCCGCATATATGAGCTGTTCCAAAATTTTCAATGATTATGACGGAGTGCAGCACGATTATACAAGAAAACACGGACTTATATATGAACAAGTGCTGCTGCCGCCGCAAGCTCCGCCGGAGTGGCAAGACCGAAGCGTTTTATGGAACGAAGTCGAAGAAGCCGAGAAAACAAAGGATAGTAGGCTTGCACGGGAATTTGTTGTTGCCTTGCCTGTTGAATTAAGCAAGGAACAAAATATATCTTTAATATCCGAATATGCAAAGGACAATTTTGTAGCAGACGGAATGTGCGCCGATTTCTGTATTCACGATACGGACGGACATAATCCACACGCACATATTATGCTGACCGTCCGACCGCTCGACAAAAACGGCAAATGGCAGAGCAAAACCGAAAAAGAATATTTGTGCGTTAAAAACGGTGAGGAAAAAGGTTTTACATCAGCCGAGTTTAAGGCAGCACAGGCTGACGGCTGGGAAAAGCAATATCAGTATTTTGTCGGGAAAAAGAAAGTATATATGCCGCCATCACAGGCAGAGGGTTTGGAGCGAGCTTCAAAATATCCGAAAAGCACGCGCTACGGCAGACAAAATCCCATAACGGAGCGTTGGAACAGTGAGGAGCGGTTGCAAATATGGCGGAAAAGCTGGGCGGATATTTCTAATAAATATCTTGAACTTGCAAAGTCCGAAAGCCGTATCGACCACCGAAGCCATAAAGCAAGGGGCATTGATGAACAGCCGACAATTTATGAGGGGATTTCCGCAAGGATAGTTGAGAAAAAAGGCGGTATTTCCGAACGGTGCGAATTAAATCGGCAAATCAAAGAGGACAACCGTATTTTGCGTGAAATCAAAAAACGGATAAGAAAGCTGACGGAGGCAGTCAAGCGCACCCTGCCCGTCGTTGCGGAAACGCTTGAAAAATTACGCAGTACAATGATTCATTGTCGGTATGTCATAAATTTTGCGGATAGGTGGAAGACCGCAAAGACAACAGAAGCCGCAAGACTGAAAATTCACTGCGATGATTATTCCGCAATTATTTCCGAATTAAAATCAAAAATCAGCGAGCGCAAGCGGAAACAGGACGAAAAAACAAAAACACCGCCGATTAAGATTTTCAAACATAAGGAATTAACGCAAGCTGTCAATGAACTGTCGGAACAAATCGAAGAATTGCGTACAAAGAAAAATACAATTTTGGCAAACCTCAATACAAACGATATTCAGACGGTTAAGACTAAACTAAACGATATTCAAAAAGCCGTTCCCGTTATGGAAAGACACTCAAATGAAAGCAAAACAAGACTTGACAGCGCTCAAAAGGAATATTCCGAGTTAAAGGAACAGGCACAGGAATTTGATACGGAAGAATTACAAAATTTGCGTTATGACATCAGACCACAGTCTGAAAGCGAAACAATATCCGAACTGCAAAAAATTTACGGCGGCTCATTTATTCGGAATATTTATGATACCGCAAAATCCGAAACCGATAAAACCATAGGCGAAACGGACAGGTATTCCGTACGCAAACGGCTTGAAAATTATATAAACAAGAAAAGTGTGCAAAAATCCGAAAATAGCCGCCGTAAACAGGAAAAAGAAAATGAACGGTAGATGTAAAGGACAAGGCTTAATTGAGCAAATAGACAGTTAAAAACACCGTAAAATCAACACTTTTAAGGACGGTTTTGAGCAAGGTAATACCCTAACCCAAAACCGCCCCTAAAATGACTTCTATTTGCTCAATTCGCAAAAAAATTCAAGTCAAGACTTGTGTGAAAGAGGTTGAAAATCTTGTTTTGATATGGGTAATGTATTTATATATTCCGAACAGTTTTATGTGTTAAGACTTGGTTAAAATTTATAAATTCATTAAAATAACATTGACAAATGTAGCTGACTATGTTATACTGATTACAGTAGCTACGAGTGTAATTACACTTAACAAAAATCTTATGACGCATAAGGGGGCATTTTATATGTCAAATGCAAAACACACAATTACCGATTCGGAATACAGTATTATGAAAATTTTGTGGAACTCGGAAAAGAAAATGACGGTATCCGATGTTGTCAGGGCTCTTGACGGAAACGACTGGACGCCGTCTACCGTTTCTACATTTTTGCAGAGATTACTAAAAAAGAATGTTGTATCTTGTGAAAAAAAGGGAAACACAAACTTATATTACCCGATTCTCAAACAAAATGATT
>OGOV01000521.1_pt1 | contig 38958 bp, 44 predicted proteins | sample 1552711 | NCBI WGS metagenome assembly OGOV01 (sample SAMEA2580216, study PRJEB22360) | human gut metagenome | biome: human gut; feature: human-associated habitat; material: faeces | place: Denmark | collected 2008/2010 | reverse complement strand
GGTTATGATGGAGCCGCTTGTCAGATTTGAACTGACGACCGTCCGCTTACAAGGCAGATTTTATCATTAAGGCAAACTAAAGTATTTTACCATATCATTGTAATTTCAATATTTTTGAAATTGGTTGTACATCTAAATTATATCTATTTAATGCTTGTGGCGTGTGGCTGACGTGTGGCTTTTTAGTGGAGTTTAGAAAAAGAGCGCATCCGCGCCTATGGCAAGTCCTCGTGTCTGGCGTGATTCTACCGCTTGGGCAGGCATGGCAACAGCTCCAACTGCTCCAACAAGGCCATTTTCATAAGCTTCCGCAAATGTCCTGAATGCGTCCGCGGCGTGAGAACACCTATTATGCAGGGGGGTATCCCGTTCAACACCATGTGCTCCTGCCGGGGCCTTCTGATAATTCTCCAGGGCATTTACGCCAGACATATATTCCACTCCGTCAATTTTCAGGGGCCGGGAGCATCGTTCATGAAAAATGCAATGATTCAGGAGGCGCCGTACCGCAAAAATACCATTCCACACATCGGAAATGCGCGGCACTACGGACACATTGAACCCTGCTCGCCTCAAATACACGTCAAAGGTAATCCCGTGGGGATCTCTCCTCCCTGCGTCGTGGGGAACCAGATGTTTGTAAATGGGGCCAAACATCACTTCCCACTTCGTGCGGATGAAATTGATATACCACTCCAAGGGCTTTTCATTGGCCTGCAAGCAATCCATCACGTAAAACTTGCCGTCTCCCCTCACCTGCCAGAGCCAGAGAACCATATAATCAGCCATGCCAATATCCCAGGACACATAATAGGGAGCCAGATCATCCTTTTCAAACTCGGCGCATAGTCGGCCCTTGGAACGTAATGCGTCCATGTAAGAACCATAAATGGATCCCTCCACCAATGCCTGAAACGCCTCTTCCGGTGTGGAAGGATATTCCTGACGGACCAATCCTCCAAATGTCTTGTGTTGGGAGGCGTACCAACGCTTCTGGGCATCATTCAGGGAAATGCCGCACCTTAACCTCAAATCCTCGAAATACTTCTGTAAATCCTCCGGGAAACTGCATCCATGCTCATCATCAGCTTCAAGGAAATACTCCGGATTCTTCCACCAGGGAAAGAAAAAAAACTTCCAATCCAGGGAAGAAAGAGGTTTGCCGACCATCTCCATGGACGCCTTGGTCATCTCGTAATTGAGGCCAAACTTTCCTCCCTCATGGGTGGATTCCCGGACAATCACGCCGTCTTTGGAAACGGCGTTCATGGCCCCTGTCACAATCTCGCGGGCCCTCAGAGGGGCATGGGCCGCGACGTATCCAAGTTCCGAGACATGCAAAAACTGAAATGTGCCGCCGCGGAGAGATGTGCCGGCTGTAATTTTACTCCCATTGGAAAAAGACACCGTCGTTTTGGAAGGCCTGGCTTGAATCTCCCCTTTGATGAGGCGTCCTAACTCGGCCAGGGCAAGGTCTTCTTCCGTGGGATCATCCGGTACATAGTCCAAACTCCTGTAAGCCAACTCAATTTTGCCAATCTTGCCTGTTCCATCCACCAAAGTTTTATCAATGATACCGCAATGGAAATTGGGCCGGAACAGGCTCATATCCAGCATCAGCATGGCTACATACGTGGAAATGCCCAGCTGGCGCGCTTTCAGAATGTCATTCCTGTACCATAACTGCTCATGAAGCCGCCGCTGGGCCCAATTCAACTGGAACCTTTGCATCTTGCCCTCTTTATTGATAATCCAGTACAAGTGATTTAACCTCCACACGCGGTCGGAAAGCTGTTCTTTCAGAATCTCTATATTATTATCCATTATGCCTGAATAGCTAATAAATTGAAATCGCGGTTGCCGGAAACGCGGATGCCCACCATGGAATCGTAATTCCAGCATCCATCAGCAACTAGAGAATGCCATCCCCTTGTTAAAAACGAAGACGGGGAACGGTCCAGTACATCCCAACGGGTTCCGTCAATGCTTACCTCAACACCATCCACCAGTGCATCAGAGCCAAAGAAAAACATCACTCCGCCGCTATGCTGGCGGCGTCCAGCAGCTTCAAGAGAAATCAGGGCGTTAGTCTCCAGCACAGACACAAAATCCCTGCCTCCCGGATCCTGAAACTCATTACCCGGCGCCAGCACCTCAATAAACCGTCCATCCTCCCGCGACACCAGGGCAAACAGCAAATCCGCCTGATCCCCATTGGGCAAAACGGCTACCCCTTCGAACACCCCATCTGTCGTGTACCGGTGCCAGGCATGCACCTGGTGCATGCTATTATAAGTCATCAGCGCCAGCACCCCGTCCCGGCGCACAAACACCGCCCGCGGCTCCGGCTTGCGCACAAAAGCAACACCCCGGCACCCGCCGCCGTCGGCCAGCACATGATCGGCAAACACCGTCAAATCGCGGGACACGAACCCGTCGCTCTCATAATCATACCCGTACTGATACACCCGTCCGCCGCCCCTCTCCACATACAGCACCTTATCGGTCGCCATCAGGGCTGGTACATCGGAAGACCCCACAAACCCGTGGCTGTCCGCCCGCGCATTGGAGTAAGTCATCACCCCCTGGCCGCCGGACACCGCCCACTCCGCGTCCGCCGTCCCCAGCAGCAGCCGGGAACTCTGCGCCATCAGCCAGCAAATCCTGTTTTGCGTTGTGGTGCTCAACGTCAAAGCCAGCGCGGAATCATCCTGCTTCCCCACCTCGAAACTGTTGAGGTCATCCGTCTTGCTCAACCACACCGTCTGCGGCTGGGCCTGCGTAGCGGCCAACACCAGGCGCTGCTGAAACACATCCACCAGGGAAGGAAACCCGTACACCCCCCGGAACGCCGCGAAACTCCACATCAACGACTCCCCGGACGGGGGAACCCCCTCCGGAACCGCGGAAATATTATCCCAAAGAGAATACTCCGCGGAAGCCGTCACCTCGGCAGCCTCTGCCTCCATCCACGCCGTGCAGGCAGGCGCCTCCAGTTGCGCTCTGGCCCGTTGGCTGACGGACCCTCCGGGCCAGGTCTCCATCCTCACCACATAAACTCCGTCCTCCGGCACTGTAAAAGATGCCTTCTCCATCGTGGAAAACACAGGCATCAACGAATAAGAACCACCGTTGCCCTCGCAAAAAGAACACACATTCAACGTTGAATTCAGCTGAATCGTCTGCCCGGCATAAACGCAGACAAACCCCTGCATCGACACGACTGTACCCGCCGGAAGAAAAAAACGATACATCTCAATCGACCCCTCCGCAAACCGGTCCAAACTCACCTCTGCCTGCTCCCATTCCAAGCGCACCATGCTCCCGGCGCCGACATCATCCGTCGTCAACCCATCGGGCTTCACCGTCAGCGTCCGTCCCTCCCTGGACACCTCAAACCCGCCGTCCACCTTGGCTCCTTCAACCAACAATGCGGAAAAAACCGGAAGCCCCTTCTTCTCGAAAAAATCGCAAAAATCACTCCCCAAAGGCAGCGTCAACTTGCGCACGTCGCTGGTAGACAGGGAATGCAGCCGCAGCACCACATCCTTCTTATAAGCATCCACCACCAGCTTATTCCCGCAGGAATCAGCCGGAAACCCCTGGCTGGGATCGGAACCATTGGAAAGCTGGGACTCATATAACATCAGGCGCAAATAACACTCCTCCCCCGCCTCGTCCCCGGTCAGCTGCAAATTGGAAGCAGCCCCCACCGGGGAATTGGACGTACCAAGCAGCTGCCAATCCTCATTCGGGAAACGCCGCTCCACGGCATACGTGCCGTACCACTCCTTATAACAATAAAACGTCCAGGTCCCCTTGCAGGTAATCGTATTGGAATGGCAAATCACACCCTTATGAAAATGCTCCGGATAATCCGCCGGAGACGTCAGGCCGTCCACAAAATCCGCCGCCCCGTTAAAATCCCTGTCGCACGTCCACCAGGACCAATAGCTCCCCTCATTAATACACAACTTCCTGCCCGCGGCATAGGAGGAAGCCGCCGTAAACGCCCCGGCAACCACCCAGCCCTGGCGAATCACGGCCCCCGTGCTGAACCCGGTCTGCTGGGGCACCGTCACCTGGACGCGCATCACATCCCCCTCGTTAACCGCCGCATCCGCATCGGACGCATGCTCCCCGAAAGACACCCTGTAACACCCCTCATCCAACGTCAGGCGCACCGGAAAATCCCGGAACTCCTCATACCGCCAGGGGCGGGCCTTAAACTCATAGGGAGCCAGGGAAAACATGCCCTCGTCATCCCGTTTCAGCACCATCAGCTCATGCGTGGGGCAGGCCAGAAACAACATGCTGTTCACCTGTTTGTGGCGCAAAGCGGAAACATCGTCCTGGCTCCACACGGAAGGCAGGGAGGCAACCACATCCCCCTCGGCGGACAACACGCGCAGCAGGGAAGGGGACACCTCCACAAGAAAACGGTCATTGGTGGAATAAACATAAGGCAAAATCACGGAACCCTCTAAAGCGGCAGCCACGCGCCGGAACCCGCGGCGCCGGGAAACGCCGCCCATCTGGCCCAGGTCCAGATTCTCAATCCTGGAAGCCCCGCGGTGAAAATTATCCAAGTCTGCCCGGACGGCGGAAGTAGGAGAAAGCTCGCCTCCGTTGAAAGCGCATCGAATCATGTACCATCATTACAACAAAGTAACGAAGGATGAATACAACCGTAACTTGACTAAATCTGTATGGTTAGATTGGTGAAATACTTTGACAATCGGGATATGAAGGGATTATATTTTCCTCTATGGCAGATCAAGAATCTTCTCCGAAAAAGAAACCTTCAAAGCGGAATTGTATGTATGGCTTGCTCATCATTGTCTCCGTACTTTTCATTGCATGGCCCTTCATCACATGGGGAAGTCTTAGTATAGCGGACAGGTTGTTTGAAGGAATCAATTTTCCAGAAACCTCTCGTTTCGGAATCAGTGGTGATATGTACGGAGGTTTAAATGCCTTGTTTTCCGGATTCGCTTTCATTTGTTTCATTTATGCTCTTCATCAGCAGCGTTTAGAACTTCAACTTCAAAGAAGAGAATTGAGTTTGCAACGCAGGGAATTGAAGGCTCAATGCAGGGAGCAGGAAAGACAGGCTAATGAATTTGAACTTCAAAATAAGTTGATGAAAATTCAACAGTTTGAGAGTTTTTTCTACAACCAGATTCCTATTATCAGAAGACTTCAAGATGAAATCCAAATTTACGGAGATAGCGGAAGAGATGCAATTAATATGTTATATGTTAATTTAAGTAGGGTGGAATTACATATAGAATCGGTTATTTCTGATATTGAAAGGAAAAAGAGGGAAAAATTCTTTGTGTATACACTGGATATGTCGCGTGAAGTATATGCAACTATTAAAAATAATGGTTTTTTGAATTTTGATATTCTTATCTTGCAAGTCAATATGATAAGACCTTGGGTTGATTCTTTATATAATCTTATATTATTTAATAGGCATATTATTCAATTATTTATAATTAAAAACAAAAATTTAAATATTGAACAAAAAATGGAACACTTGGAGATACTAAAATACAGTTTTTTAGGTGAAGATTGGCAAATATTGCATTCTTTAGGTAGATTGTTAAATTATAATAAAGTAGTAGAATATCTTTTAGATAAAGGATTGTTTGAAAAAAACGAGCAAATTGAAAAAATATCAGAAGATAAAATTCAATTTATTCAAAACGAAATGAAGTTAAAGGGCAACCCAAGTCTGGAATCGTGTGAAATAGAACTTTAAACCAACGGTTCATTTCCCACGCCGTCTAGTAACCCTGGGCGGCGTTCCTTGTCTTCCGATGCTTCCTCCTCACTATCAAACTCAATTGGAGCGGCTTTGCCATTATCAGGATGTACAAGATGCTCCTGTTTCGTTCCGGCAAGTACTGCGGCAATCTTTGAAAGCCCTGGTACATCCACCGGTTCCGGTTCATTGTAACCGGCCAGCTTGGAAAGTTCCCTCACCGCCTCAATCTTGCCGGGCATCTTCTTGCGCATCCCTGAATCCGTGTAGGCAACCTCCTGGCATAAAGGAGAATCTTCGCCCACTTCTCCAATTGGTGTACGCAACACAGCAGTAAGAAATTCAAGGCATTCCTGCTTGGTGGCAATCGCTGATCTGTCCAACTGGGCATTCAATTCGTCAATCATTCGCAAAACTTCGCCATCCTTGGACAAACGGGATGCCGCCTTGCTGGCTGCGTCATTACTCATATCCTTGCGATTGTAGGCCTTACGATAAGCGTCCGCCTTGGACAATTTTGACTCAACCAAGAGCCTCGCAAACTCCTTCTTCTTCTCTGTGGCAATAGATGTTTTATCTCTCTTAGGCATGATCTTTCATCGTTCGTGTGATAGCGTCTTCCAAGCGTTTACGCCCTTGTGCCGTGAGGAAATAACCTTTTTTGAATCTGCCTCCATATTGGGAGGTAGAAACGTCTCCTGCACCGCAAAGGGTATTCAGATGAAAGCACAAACGGCTGGAAGACACAGATACGCGGTTGGCAATTTCTCCGAACCGAATGCCGGGATTAAGACCGATACAGGAAAGAATAGCGATCTGAACCGGAGACATTTTCAGCCGTGAAAATGCTGCGGACATGATGGACATCAATTTTAACTCTGACTGTTTCATCTCCCTTCCTCCCTTCTCATATACCGTTCAAAACAATAATCCGGCGCATCCTTGACCCGGCACACCACGTTATTGCCGCGGTAGAGTCGTGAGGCAATCCGGGCGTCCAAGGTCTCCCTGATATTGTCCGGCAGCAGGTTAGACGTGAGCATCGTCCATTTCCCCAGCCGCCCATCGACAACACGGTTCAGGGCGGAAAGAATAGCGGGGGAAGTATTCTCCGCGCCAATATCATCCAGAATCAGCACGTACACCTCTTTAACCAAATATTCAATAAACGCCCAATCCCCGGAACGAAGCATGGAAACCACCTTCTGCCACTTCCAAAGCTGAATGGGCAACGTGGGGCGTGATTTAGTCAGCGCATCCCTGGCAGCCTCCGCCAGATGCGTCTTGCCCACCCCGGAAGCCCCCAGCAGGGACAGCCAGCGGCGCGGACGAACCTTATTAACGATATCGTTAATAAACCACTGCACTTCCTGGTGCATGGCCTGCACCTCCGGGTGAACGGACTCGTCAAACCCGCCCATATCGTACCGTACCGGCTTGTAACTGCGGACAATCCCGTCCTGGGAAGGCATCACGGAAACCTGCCCGGCCAAACGTTGAATATCATCCATCATTCGTACCTCCTTCCCGCGTTGGCGTCATTCCGCCCAGACGAACCTTGATGTCCCCGCTGCGCATTATTCGTGACCCAGGAACGGGCATACTTCCGGGCTGCCGGCTTCCAATCGGCAAGAGGAATCCCCTTGCTGTCCCGCCATCCACGGGCGCTGAAATCATCAAAAAACGACTCTGCGCACCGTTTCAACTCGTCTCCCTTGGGAGCCATAAGCTGGGCCGCCATGAAAAGCCGCACATCCTCCGCGTTCCACGGGAACTGCTCTATGCCTCGGCTTACAGGTAATTTCTTCGCATTCGCATCCGTCTTCGTCTCCGTCTCCGAATACGCATTCGCATAAGTAACGGGTTGAGGCGAATCGTTACGACCTGTTACGAGTTTCCGCAATTCGTATTTCTTGTCAGAAACTTTCAGCACTTCGTAACCGTTCGGAAGCGGCCATTTGGGCATGGACTTCCCCTGCTGGTCGAACCCCAGAATCATCAAGTATGGCTTCTCATTGTGAGAATAAAGCAGAATAAGCCCCGCTGCCTCACACGCGGAGAGGCAGCGTTGAATATTGCACTCGCTCATCTTGTCGAGTTGGAGAGGATACAGCGCAGAACGGAGAATGGGCGTCCTGGCGTCATAAAGGCCGTAATCGTCTGCCACAGACATCAGGCGTCGGTAGAACACCTCGGCCTCCCACGAAAGAGAGGCGACGCGCCCTGATGTCAAAATAGCATCTCTGATCAATCGTGTAGGCATATCAAAAAAGCGTCAGTTGGGGGTTGTAGTTCGTGAATCGTTCGAGTAAAACCCGGAATGCAGTTGCCGCCACTGCAGGAACTTGCCCGTTGCCAAGGGCTTTAAGCTCGTCCACTTCTGGGGCCACCCCATCATCAGGGCGACGAAAGACGCCGACACGCACATCCCCCTGACGCGCTTCCCTCCACTCCTGACATAGAGATATGCCAGGTAATCTTCCAGGTTGCATTTGTGATTGCCTTGTTCCGCGCGGCTCCAAGCTATGCCGTGCGTGCCTATGCAGGCCCGCGGCGTGGGCAAGAAGCCATAATCTGGCGCGGCGATGGGGTAATCCAACGGCGTCAGCTCCCAGCACACACCATGCAGCATCATACCCGATGCGGGCAAGGTCACCGAGGATTCTGGCAAGTCCTCTTCCCACAAGCAGAGGTGAGTTTTCCAGGAATGCGAATTCCGGTCGTACTTCATTGATAATTCGGCGCATTTCCCGCCAGAGGCCGGAGCGGGCGCCGTCAATGCCGGCACCTTTTCCTGCGGCTGAAATGTCCTGGCACGGGAAGCCTCCAGATACCACGTCAACAAGGCCGCGCCACGGTCGTCCGTCAAAGGTGCGTACGTCATCCCAAACCGGGAAAGTCGGGAGTAGTCCGTCATTCTGTCGGGCGAGCAGTACGCTTGCGGACCAGGGTTCGAGCTCGACGGCGCAGACGGTGCGGAATCCGAGCAGCTCGCTTCCAAGTATTCCTCCACCAGCGCCCGCGAAAAGATGTAGCTCATTCACTCCCCCTCCTTTCTAAGATGTCTGCTTGCTCGTCAGTAAGGTACTGCCAAGACTGCGGCGGGCGGGTCATGCCGATGTCAGAGAGCGGCACTGTGGAAATCCTCACGGGGTCTTGGATGCCCCAGACATAGCAAGGCAGGTAATTCCGCAGGTGCTCTTCCGTCACGCAAGCTTGCTTCATGGTCCATTCTAAAATTCCCTTTGGGGGATATGGTCGAAGTCCAGCAGTGGCAACTAAACGGCACTTGCCGATGATGCCCCGTGTCCCGTACTGGCCGGATTCATAGAGCCACAGTGTGACGGAGCCGCCTTTGTTGAGGCGTGGCGCATTTTTACGCAGTTCCCATTTCTTTTCCCCGGACAAAATTTTCTCGGAGAAAGGCCGCCTGACGGATAGGAGGATGTTAATCATTGCTGGCCTCCTTTCTGCTCAATCTCCCAGGGCCATCTAAGGACATGAGTATCTGCAATCGTGAATACTGGTCTTCCTTCACCTCTCCTCACGTCCATCATTGCTAGATTTTTATTAACGTTTATCACTTCACAAATGCTTCCATCCTCTACTTGCAACTTGTCCCCCGGCCAAACCCTCATGATGGGAGGAAACAAAGAAACAAGCCTATCCATATCTTCAATACATGCCTTCTTGGTTTTCCAAAAATGGGAACTCTGGAAGAAGCAGTTGTAGCAACCAGCAACCCAATCGGTTGTTATTCCTCGGACATCATATCCTCGTATGGCTTTCAAAGGTGTGCCGCACAGCGGGCATTTAGGCGTTTTCATCGTCCCTCCTTTCAAACACGATTTCCACCTGTCCGGCCCTATCCAGATCATGCACGCGGTCAATCCCGGCACAATCCAGCGTCCTGTCGTCAATGCCCAAGGCTTTGCAAGCCCCGTCCAGATACGCCTTGCAGCGCGCCAGGCAATTATCCGCGTCCGGCTTCGGCCCCTTGAAAAACCAGACCACCCGGTAATGCGTCGGTTGCATCCTCCGTCCATTCAGGGCTTCACAAGTCCTGCCCCAGGCTATATTCCGGGCGCGGCTCTTGGCAGCCGTCTTTTTGTACCCGGCTACAATGGCCCCCCTCTGCGTGAGAGGGGCCTTGGCATTAGGAGACAGGCAGCGCGGCGTGTGGGGCAAGGTAATGGTCAGCGTGGTCATCATGCCGCACCTCCTTCCCATCCCTTTTTAAGTTCCCAGCGCGGAATGCGGAAATACCGCGGCAAGGCCACAGCCCCCGGATAAATCCCCGTCGCCACGCACTCGGCGTACTGGCGCAGGGCGGCCATATACTGCCCCCGGTAATGCTCCAGGGCCTCCTGATCCATCCGCACCTCGGAAATGCAGTAAGGAGCTGCCGACTCCATGAACACAAACATGAAATTCCGGCGTATCCCGAAAATCGCTTCATACAGATCGCAATACAAGGCAGCCTGCCAGCCGTACCCGTAGCGGGCCATATCCCGGTCAATCAGACCGGAATCCTCCACGGGCGTGGAAGTCGTCTTCATATCAATAATCGGCATCTCTTCATCGTGAGGCAGGATATCAATCATCCCCGTAATCGTAATCGGAACCGGAGGCTTGTCCGGTGCGTACTCAATGAGCAGCGTCTTATACATCGCCACCTGGGAATCAAACGAATCCCCCAGCACCAGCCCATGTTCGGTTCGCAGGTAATTATTGAAAATCCCCACGGCCTTCTGCGCTTCTGCGTACTCTTCCGGCGTCAGCACGGCTCCCCCACGGTCGGCAAACGCCGCCCAGCGGGCTGCTTGCCCGTCGTCCTGCTTCGTCTTGGACACGGAGCCGTTCTTATTCACCCCCGGCAGCCACTCTTCCACGAGATACTGACTCTGGAACTGATCCGGCGTCAGTGCCAGACAATCCACCAGGGAACCAAACCGGAACCCCTGGGAAACCTTCTCAATCCCTTCATCCTGCCGATACTTCCATTTATAGGGATTCCGGGCGAAATCCGTCAGCATGGACTTGGAGACACAGTGAGGAATCCCCTTCTTGGAATCGTGGTACGCCTGCGGATTATCCACCCGGCCACAAGCCTCGCCGAAAGTCGCAAAGCCCGATAAATCTAAAACATTCATAGCTAAAGATCCTTGCTATCCTGCATGCTTACTTCCCGGAGGCTCCCACCCAGGCGACTACTTGGTTGAAATTCGCCACCAGCCACTCCAGCGTCTTGGGCGGGAACGTCTCTTCCCGGCTGGCTCCCTGCACGTAATAAATCTGCCGGCCCCGGCAGAAATTCACTACCTGGGGCATCGTCACGCCGTGGTCACGCAGCAGTTTTTCCAGGTCTGCCACGCTCACGGCAGATTCCGGCTCCAGCTTCAAATCATCAGTAGGAGTGGGCGAAGAAACCACTTCCGGTTCAAGGGGCTTTTCTTCCTGCCTGGCTGCCGCCGCCACTGGCGGAGGTACAGCGGCGCCCGCAAGAGGATTGCCGGCCTTCGGCTTCTGCGTTCCGGCTTCCGGAGTAGCATTCCGCATTTCCCGTCCGTCTTCCACTTCGCCGTCGGAAATAATCGTGTCGGTCAGGTGGGAATAAAGCCATGCCTTGGCCTTCCGCTCGGCCTTGCCAATAATGGCATCCTGGCTCATGCCGTTATTTACACGGATACAGAACTCAAGAGTTTCGGAATCCGGGACTCCTTTGAACTCCCAGCTCATATCGACCCTCACCAAACCTTCCCGCTCAATCTTCTGGTACTCCTTCCCGCTCTTGCTGATGCCGGAAGTGGAAGACTCTTTGATTTCGGCGGGATGGTAAACCATCTTCAAATTGGTCAGGCCTTCCAGGTTCTTCAGCAGGTAGGTCATGCCTTCCTTGGTCACATACGTGCGCCCGGCAAGGATATTCCACTGATTACCTACCGGAGAAAGGCCCATGCAGGTGGCCACAATCAGGCATTCCCTGACCGCATCCACACCATAGGTCACTCCTTCTTTGTATTGTGTCGCTGCGCACTCGTCCGTGCGGAAGCCGAGCTGGGAGCCTTTCAGCTTCATGATGGATTCCATGATGGGGGGAGTCAGGGCGTCGCGCAGCCGGTTCATGGCAATGCCCATGTTGATGGCCTTTTCAAAGCTGCCCTTGCAGCTCAATGCCTGCTGGGCTTCCAGGGCCAGATTGTCCAGGCTGACAGCCAGCTCGGTGGACTTGGAGGGATCCATTACTTTCTCTTGCCGTGTGGCTTCACTTGGTGTATTCATAACTCGTTACTTATTGTAATTTTGTAGGTTGCATTTGTAACAGGCCGGGAGTCAGGGCCAACTGACCCCGGCCAACTCATTGTTTCCTCATACCGTGAGGGCGGGACGGTTTTTCCAAACCGTCAAAAGCTTTCATGGGAGTGGGAGACTCCGGGCAAAACCCGGAATGCGGGCTCTTGCCCGCCTGCAGCTCGGCGTTATCCAGCTCCACCGCCAGCCAGAACAGGCACGCAGCGGAAAAACCAAAGGAGCAGGCCCCCAAAAACTTGAAAAAGGTATTCATGCCGCAACCCCCTTTCTTCTTCTGCGCGGGGGAAGAATATTCATATCCACTCCATTCACTTGAGGCTTCTGTGCATGATCCTGCTGGTGGATATAGCGCCATACAGACAGGGCAGGGAACTCATAGGGGCATCCGGCGCTTCCTGTTCCGGGCAACGCCTGAATGCAGCCGTCCTGGACAAGGGCAAGAATGCGCTCTCTTCCCCAGCCCGTCATGAACCTTACGTCATCCAAAGTGACAACTACCTTGCCGCGGAAGGCGGCAATCGCCTGCGCCTCGTCGGAATCAGGCAATAATCCCACGCTCGCCGCCTCCGGGGAGGAAGGAACAGGAGAAGAAGCAGCCTCCTTAAGCACCCTGGCTATGGTTTCCAGGGCCTCCGCCAGACTCTTCAACGTTTTTTCATTCGTGCTCATGTTCGGTTAATTAAAATGGCCGCCCGGACGGGTATGCCCCGCGCCTGCCAGACCGTATTATTCTTATCTACCGATTTGTGTATTTTGGTTTTTAGGCCCCACCTGGGCCGGGCGATTAGTTAAAGCTCGTGCCAGCCGAGCAGCTTCAATTCTTCGATCAGGTCTTCTTCCATAATTCAGTCGTCGTAGTGTCCGTCGGGGTTATCGCACTGCTCGGCGTGATCCACTTCCCACTGGTCAATCGCTAATTCCAGCTCGTCCTTGAGGCCCTCCGCTTCCCGGATGGCGACGTATTCGCCATTCACCCGGATGCACCGGTCTTCAAAGTCGTATTCGATAATCATGCCCGCTCCTTTCTCATCTGTTCCAGGGTTCTGTTCACCTGGCGTATGATGTGTTTCTCTCCCAGGCTGATACCAAGCATCAGCGCGGACAGGTAGCCTGCCAGGTTAAGCAGCGTCACAACAATAAATTCAGTCCAGTTCATCATTAGTTATTTGTTGGAAATTGGTGCTACCTGCTTTCGCTTTGAGGGATAGAGTGCTATGAATATGGATTTCGTATTCCCCTGGCAGCATTTATGATTGTGAAATAGTCTTATTTTATTATTATTAGTCCGCTATGAATATGGAAGAATATCAATTTCAGCAATTTGTCAAAGAGTCCCTTATAGATATAAATGGAAAAATCATTCAACTGAAAAAAGATGTTGATGAATTAAAGAAAAAAACAGCAAGTAAATCTCAGGCCGAAATTATTGATCGCAAGTTGTCCGCAATTCTATCGCATCTTCGAATTCCTTTCTTTGGGTAATCAGGCATTTGCCTTCTTCACTTCCAACTACAAGAAACTCCGTTCCATGTAGAGGTTGCGGAGAGATGGAATATTGTATTTTTACCAGACCATCACCATTAACATAATAGCGGTAATTATTATTCACTAGCTCCTTCGCTTCCTCCACGGTAAGCAGCTTTGCATTCTTCGGTAATTCAGTATTCGTATTCATCATCATTGTTAGGTTTGAAATAATTATGGTTATCGGGTAAAGTCCTGGCCATGGAAATCGCCACGCTTGGACCACTCGCGGAGCTCCTTAAAACGCTCGCCATCAAACACACGGACTGCGTACTTGCTTGTGCCAGCGGGATTTACCTCATCACCCCAGAGAAACTTCTGATACCACTTGGCATCTCCGAGTGGACAAACCAGTACAACCACGTCGCATATATCATCTTCCTGTTTAGTATTTCCATTATTCTGGTGCGCATCATGGGGAAGCTTGGCGGCAATCTTCTCCAGCTTTCTTCCAACCATGCCGCAGAGAAAAGGAACGAACGTATCTTCCAAAGTCTCCCCAAAGACGAGAAGGAAAGGCTTCTTTCCTTTGTTCAATCCCAGAGCGCCGAGCTTGAACTCGACCCTGCGGACAAAAGCGTCCGCTGTCTCGTAAACAAAGGATTCCTGGTCGATGTTGGCACCATCCGCATTCACCCCAATACATGGCGTATCTTTAGACTCTCCCAATTTGCTATTAAGAAACTCTATCCGGACGACTAAATCTTCTATTTTCATGCTGCCGGCTTCTTGGGTTCGGAGTTCTTCTTCCGAGGCTGTGGACTACGGTCTTTTGCCTTCTGGCGGAAATCCATGATGGCGCCGATAACGAGAGCCCGGCCGCTCAAGCCTGTAGCGGCCTGCGCCTCCCGGAACCACTCCCGCACTTCTTGCGTTTCTTTTTTCAGGTTGATGATCATATTCGCGTCTTGCGTGCTGTTGATATTGTCAAAATGCACCCAGAACGAAATTAAGTCAACATTATTTTTCGTTTCTGGTGCATCAATGGTAAATATTTCTATTGCGCTTGATGCACTTCTGGTGCATAATGCTGACATGCTCAATGCTGAAGACATCAAAACGTGGCTCAAAGAGATAGGGAAAGACCGTGCGTGGTTAGCTGAAAAAACATTGGTCAGTAAGCGAACGGTGGATAACTGGCTTTCTGCCGGAAAGCCGATCGTTCCTCAAAAAATGGAACTCATTGAAAAGCTGATGTCAGGAGAGGAAGAAATTGAGTTTGAGCTTCCGCCAGACTTTGAAAAGCAACTTCGCGCCATGGCGGATGAAGCAAAAAAAACTATAGAGGATATGGTTTCCCATATCCTTCAAGTCACAGCCAAGGCACATCAGAAAAGGAAAGCAGAAGCTCCCAGCCAGCAGTTTACCCCGGTAGAAACATTCACAACCCCTCCTTTGGAGGCTCAGGGACGAATCATCGGCAACATTGCCGCCGGCAACCTGGCGGATGGAGACACCATTCCGCAGGACATCCGGCTATACCGTGAACTGGAAAAAGGGGAATACCTGCTGCGCGTGAACGGCCACTCTATGGAACCTTCCATTCCGGACGGCTCCGTAGTCATCATGAAAAAATACACCATCCCCCCCATCCCCAAACCCGGAACCATTGTTCAATACCATGATGAACGCGGCGTGACGCTCAAAAAACTGGTTCGCAGGAAAAACCCGGAAACCGGCAAAATGGAATACACCCTCCATCCCATCAACCCCAACTTCGGAGACATCGAACCCATGGACGGCGGCAAAATCTCCGGCATCTATGTGGAAACGCTGGACAGGTGGGAGAAAGCTTGATTCAAAAAAATTGAACAATAACATATAAAGTATATTGATATTGTACTTGTATTCATCAATAAAATATCGGCTAAAAAGAATGGTTTTTATTATTTAATTTTTTCAAAAACAGTCATGGTTAATTCTGCATATTCTGAAAAAATAAAAGAATGGTTAAAATTCTCAAATAGAGATAAAAAGTGGATAGCCCATAATTTTTGTCTTTCAGAGAAGGATGTAGATAAATGGGTGGAAGACGGGGAAGCTCCTTCTAGAGAACATGAAGAAACTTTATTGCAATTTATGAATCCCAAAGTTGTTGACCTTTATATTTATCAGTCTTGGGAAATTGCGAAAAAAATACTCAGAGAATGGCGAATAAAAGGAACAAATCCTTATAGAACAAATGATATTTTTGAATTTTTACCAGCCAGAAAAACATATAACGATTATACTAAACATTCCTCTCATCAAGTAATTTGTTTTTCAAGATCCGTATCATCTGCTGCGATGTGGGGACATTACGCAGATAAGCATAAAGGAGTGTGTCTGGTTTTCTCATTACCTGTAACACCGCACAACGAGCCAAATTACAATCATTGGAGAATAGAAAAATTACATGAAGATTTTTTGCATAATTGCTTATATAATGTTTTATATAAGAGAAATAGGGTTGTTTTTTCTGATGTATTCCCTCTTTTTAATCCAAAAGTCATAGAAGATTTAATGATAACAAAGGATAAATCTTGGTTTTTTGAAAAAGAAATGCGCCTATTATGTTTAATAAAATATGCATCATCAACAGATGATGAAGGGAATATATTTTTTTCAGAAATATTGCAATATCTATCTGGAATTGTCCTTGGAGTCAGGTTTCCGCATAATGTTCACTACGTTCAAGAATGGTACAAACAATTACAACTAGAAAATATTGAAAAACCAGAAATAAAAATAGTAAATTCTTATATATCTCCTAATTACTTCAAAATAGAAAATGAAGTATTTCATGATACTCCTATGGGAAGCTTTCCATATAGAAAGCTCCTTCCTAAAAAAATAGTGGATAACGGTCTTATTATCCTTCCTGGTAAAATAATTTGAATAAATAAAGGGTAATCATTTCTTTCGAGCAATCTAGACTATTAAAAAGGCTGATTTTTCCATTCGGACAGCGTCCATTGAAACTCTCCTCTCTTCTCGTATCTTCAACATCACTTATGCGAATACGAGATCTAATCAGACGGTTACGAGATGCCGGATTCATTCTGCAGCAAGGACAAGGACGAGGTTCCCATCGTGTATACGATCATCCTCATGGACAGACGGTGACTATCCCGGGCCACGATCCAGACAATGCACCTCCTTACCTGATCAGGGAAGTACGGGATGCTATTGAAGCTGCAGGTGGAACCTGGGAAGATTAACAGCCTGACTCTATTCAGGAGCTGCCTCTATCGGGGCAGCTCCTTTTTGTTGGACACACTCCCTCAATAACAATTCCAGTACGCATTTTCACATAATGATACTGAAACAATGATTTAGGAGTTGCTTATTCTGAGAAGAGAGGCTATTATTTAGCCTCTTTACGTTAGAATGCTTCGCCCCTTGGCCTCCGGGCCAGGGGGCTTTTATTTTCTTTTGATATACGTCTTATTCCCGTTCTTGTTAATGTAATACCTTCCTCCACGCGGCCCCTTCTAGCAAACAACGATAAACTGCAGGTGAAACATGTAAATAAATGTTGGAAATAATCCTTTCGTAATGCCTTTGAAAGAGTTAAGCAAATTATTTACAACTCTCTTTATTTCATGGTATTATGAATTTGCATGAAACTATTCTCTCTCATTTTAGCTGTTATTTCCCTCACTTCATTCTCGGAGGCGCACCCTGGCGGCTTGGACGCCAACGGTGGTCACTACAACCGTAAAACGGGGGAATATCATTACCACCGGAAACCAGCGGCCAAAACAGCAGCGGAAGAAAAAACGTACTGGATCAGCTCAACGGGCAAGACCCATAACAAAAACTGCCGGTACTACCGGGCTTGCAAAGGACGAGCCAGCGATACACCCAGCAGTGTGAACTGCAAGATTTGTGGTGGGTCATCTCAAAAATAAATATGCCTGCTTAAAACAAAAAACATATAATTAAACCATAAAATAATAATAATATTCTACAAACATAATGAAAAACCAAGTATTTGAAATGAGTAATTCTACAAAGATAGTAATTTTTGCATTACTATGGGGATTCGGACTATGGCTTACCTTTTTCTCTGAATCACATAAAGATATTGTTGTTAAATTAGCATCTATATCCACTTTTATAGCTCCTTTTATCACATTACTATTTCCCAATCCTACCGGAACAAATAAAGCTAATCAAACAATTGGATCTATACAAAACTCTACAGCAACTTCTGTTTTAGCAAATGAAGGTTCTACGGTTACCATTGAGCAAAATGCATCATCACAAATAAAAGGTAATATTTTAATACAAAAATCAACAGTATATTCACCTCAGTCATTACTTAGAAACCCTGTTCGCTCCCAGTTAATTGAAGTATCATTCGAAAATCATTTTAAACATAATCCGGATATAATACTTACTTTAGAGAGTTTAGATGAAGGTCAATTTATAGAGAATTCTTATTTTTCAAATGAAAACAATGAAAAAATTTTACATACTGTCAATAGATATGATGTAGCAGCACAACATATCTCTACTAGTGGATTCGTCATCAACCTTAGAACATGGAGCCAAAATTTGATTTATGGCTATCGAGTTAGTTGGTTAGCAATCGGGGAACCTACTGAAAAAGAAAAATAAATTTCCGAAAAATAAGATATATGATTCACCTTAATTAAACTTACCTAATTCTGGTATTACCAACCAAAATTGTTTCGCCATATCTCCGGTAAGTCCAACCATATTGGTGTATCTATTCCGTAGCAATTCGGCGGAACGGTGTCCCATTTCCATTTGGAGTTTTCCAAAATCCGCATAGGTTTTCGCGTGGTAACTGGCAAAGGTGTGACGCAGCACATCTTTAGGCCAAGGCTTTTTCTTTCCCCATCCTGCCCGCTTTCTGACTGCTTCCCACCGGGAGCGCCAATATTCCGGAATAATAGCCCCCTTGCGTTCCTTCCCCGGAACCAGGGACAACCATGCCCGCAAAGCCTCGCAGATCGTCACATGCCTTGCTCCCCCTGTTTTGGAAGCTGCAGCCCTGACAGTAATAACGCCATCCTCGAAAGATACGTCTTCCCACGTTAACCGCATCAATTCTTCTGGGCGAATGCCGGCAAAAACGAGTATCGCCACGGCAGGTTGAACGGATGTCAAATCCAACTGGGAAGAATCATCCGGCAAAGGCGGTCGGCAAGCGAGCAGCAATCGTTCTACTTCTTCAGGCGTCAATGCCCTGATTTCCCGCTCCTGCGTCTTTAACGCATCAAGCATGCGGGTCGGATTGGAAAGAGCCCATCCACGCTTCATAGCGAGCGTCCAGACGCCGGAAAAGACTACTCTCGCTTTATCCTGCTGAATCGGTGAATCAAAAGCCCTGCCAAACGCCGCACGACATTCCTCTCCTGTGATGCCTCCAATGGGGCGCACACAAAAATCGGGACATCGTTTCTCCATGCGACGAATCATATACCGAATTTGTTGCAAGGTACGCTCACGCCGCCTTGTGATTTTTTCCTTCACACGAACCATTTCCCAAGCGGCTTCACTCCAGGAAGGAGACTTCTTTTCATGCCGTATCTGTGCGGCTCCCAATTTGAAAGCATGTTCTATTTCGGCTATATCTCCTATCCCGGCTTCCTGCATTCTTTTCACGAGTCGGCAAGCATCCACCAACCCTATTCCAGAGCCCTCCAAAATATCCAGCGCAGATAAAGCTTCTACCGCCTGAGCTTGGGTTAATTCAACAATCCCGGCATCCACAGCCACTTTTCCAAGCTTGATTTCCCCGGCCGCCGCCAATGCTTTTTTATAGGAGGGATAAAACCGCTGTTCCCTCTTTCCGGATTCCGAAAAGGAGGCGGGAATTGAGAGGCGCCAGCAGGCTTTCCCCATCTTTTCACGGGAAACATCTTTTACAGGCGTCAAAGGAGCCGCTTTCTTTTTCCGTTTCTCTTCCATCCCGGGTAACTACTGGGTAACTATTTTTGACCGGAGATACAAGCAAAAAGGGGTAAATTCAGCATATTTGAAAACAAAAAAGACCCGCCAAAAGCGAGCCTTTAATTTACATAATTCATTGTTATTTAAAGAAGTACCCCCGACCGGACTCGAACCGGTACGTCCTTGCGGACAACAGATTTTAAGTCTGCAGCGTCTACCATTCCGCCACGAGGGCATTGACCGGACGGCACTCTACAGGAATGCCGCCGGGATTCAAGCACGAATCCCTTCCGGTTTTTAAATATTAATCACGAACTTCCACCACCATGCTGATTTCCACCGCTACATTGAGCGGCAGGGCGGACACGCCTACCGCCGTGCGGCTGTGGCGGCCAATTCCTCCAAAGGCTTCCACCAGCAGATCGGATGCGCCATTCAATACTTTAGGATGATCATAAAAATCCGGGCCGGCATTCACAAATCCGTTCACGGCCACGATTCTGGATACTTTTTCCAGAGATCCCACCGCCTGCACAATAACGGCCAGACGATTCAAAATAGCGGCGCGCGCAGCGGCCTGACCTTCTTCCACCGTCAGCTCCTGCCCTACTTTACCAAAGTATTTGTCGTCCCCGTTTACGGAGATGCCGCCGGAGAGGTGAAGCAGGTTGCCCGTGCGTACGCATTGCACATAGGAGCCTACGGGAGCGGGAGCATCGTAAATGGCGTAACCAAGGTCGGAAAGTCGTTGACGTATTTTATCCATATAGAGCATTTGACAGAAGTTGAATTGAAAGGATACACCGGAAACAGTTGCATTTCCAGATGCCTTTCATGACATTTTGAACAATTTTCGGTCTGTTTGCACGTAAAATGATTGCCATCCACCTCATTTAGTTGCTATTGAAACAACCCGTACATGATGACCGACGAAACTCCTTCCACAGACCCCAAGCAGCAGATTCCGGACCTTTCCGGCTTGGCCGACTTTCAATTTGGTCCGGCCTGGGCAAGACCGGGAGCCCGTCAGGAACGGCCTGCGTCCTATCCGGAACGCAGGTCCGGCGACAGGCAGGGAGGCGACCGCCGACCGCGGCGCGACAACCGTGAAGGCCGCCAGCCCCGGGGGGAACGTCGTGTTGACGGTCAAAGCGGAGAAAGAAGGTTTAACCGGGAAGACCGCACGCGCGGCTCCTTCCGCAACCGCCGCGATCAAACTCCCCGCTCCGCCATGGCGGAACCGACGGAAGGCCTGCGCGTGGAGCTGCGCCCCGTGGATTCCGGCCTGGCTGCCCTGCACCAGGAAGTACAGAAACACCGCCGCACCATTTCCCTGCTGGACCTTGCCAAGGTGGTCATGGGTTCCTACGACCGTTACGACCTGGTATTCATGAAGCAGGAAAACGGCCCGGATCTGTACCATTGCAAGCATGGCGACGGAGCCTGCTTTATTTCCCGACAGGAGGCCGTCAAACACCTCTGGCAGTCCACTTGGATGCCCAAGTATTACGAATCCGTAGAACAGGAAGTGGAAGCTCCAAAAGGAGATTTCAAAGCCATTGCCAAATGTTCCTTGAACAACGAGTTGGTAGGTCCCGTTAATTGGCACGGCTACCAGTCCGCCCTGATGAACCTGCATCGCACCAAATTTGCCAACATGCCTTTTGAGGCTTTCCGTTCCAAGATTGTGACGGACAAGAGCGAAGAAGCTGTCCATGCATGGCAGGAAGCCGTTTCCAAACGCACCGCCTGGAAGCCCGTTCGGGAAGGAGCCTCCGAGGTGCTTCTGGAATCTCCCGCCGCGGTAGAACAGGATTTCGAATCCAACCACTTTGACGAGTGCTATGACGTTACGGACAAGGTGTTCGTCAACGGAGCCGTGAAAAAGAATCACCTCTCCCCCGGTCTGTGGGCGCACCTGATCCAATTATCTGGTACCACCCGCCGCCATCCCAGCATGCTGATTCCAAACCTTTGCCACGGGTTAGCTCGGCATCATATGCCTATTTTCAAGTGGAAAGGCAACCATTACACCGGCCCGGCGCGCCCCAAGGCCATGGAAGAAGGCACCGTCTTATCAGATTCCCTGATGTCCATTGCCACTTGGGCAGCCAATAATCCCGGCAAAGGCGTCGATGCCATGCTTAAAGAGCTGGCACCAGTCCCGGAACAGGAAAAGGCCACGGAAGAAGAAGTAGCCCAGGCCATGGAAAAACAGCAGAATTTGGTCCGTGATCTGCTCTGGCTGTCCGAACAGGGCTATATCCTGGTTTTCTCCAATAACACTGTCAGCCGCCCAAGAACCGTTTCCGCCCAAGCTCCTTCTCCCAAGAAGGCTCCCAAGGAAAAACGGAAACCGGAAGAGAAGGGCCAGGACGCGCCGGCACCGGACTCCGCTGCACCAGAAAAACAGAAGGCAACCTCTTCTTCCGAGGCAGCGCCTGCCCGGGAGGAAGCATCTGAAGAAAACAGTGTGGTTACGGAAACTGAGGAATTTCCCTCCGTTCCGGCGGAAGAACTCCCTGAAGATAATATTCCGAAGAAGGTTTCCGCAAAAGCCTGACGCCTTCCCTTACCCCCCTTCCCGTCATACAGTCCGCAGGATTATCTTGATCCTGCGGACTTTGTTTTGTAGAAGTGGGAAAAATCAACAGGATTTTACAATATGATCAGTACAACAATGGCAACTGCTCTTAATGAGCAAATCAAATGGGAAATGTATTCAGCTAACCTTTACCTGGCCATGTCCGCCTATCTGCAGGATGCCGGTCTGACAGGTTTTTCCCACTGGATGCGCATTCAATATCAGGAAGAAACCGCTCATGCGCTGAAATTTTATGATTTCCTTCTTTCCCGCGGAGGCCAGGTTACAATGCTTTCCATAGACGCTCCGGATGCAAACTGGTCCAATATTCTTGAAATTTTTGAAGAAACACTGTCCCACGAACAGGAAGTCACGCGCCGAATCAACGAACTGGTGCACCTTGCCAAGGAAGAACGGGATTTCGCCACGGATATTTTCCTGCAATGGTTTGTCACCGAACAGGTAGAAGAGGAAGAAACCGTCAAGGACATCATCAGCAAATTACGTATGATCAAGGGAGAAGGACAGGGAATGCTGGTTCTGGACAAGGATATGTCAGCCCGCACCTTTACGCCGCCTCCCGCCAACTAGTTGTTGCTATTGTTCTCCGTCCATTCTCCGGAAAAGAGTTCCAGAAAAAACTTACCGGAGAATGGCGGAGGAATAAAATAGATTGACGGCATGTAATGATGTTGCCGGCAGTAATGCTTTATTCCATGATTTTCTGCCTGCAATGCTGCAAGCAACTGGAGTTGCTGTATTGCGGCAGCTGGGACGGCAAGCAATGCCGTCTTTCTTATTTTTCAGGAAACAGGCCGGCGGATCACAAAATTTTCCGTTGGGCGAAATAGCGAGGAATGACATAAGAACCACTCGTAAACAATAAATGCTGAAAAAATTAATGAATCACGCATCCCCAGCAAACCGGTATCATTGAAATGTAATGGTAACGGCTGTAAGTTTCATGGTCGTGAACATTTGATAACGGACTTTCAGAACATGAGCCTGGACGGCGCAATTGCCCTTTTACACGCCGTGCCGATAACAAATGATGCGTCATCTGTAATGGAGTATTTATTAATGCGGTTGATGCGCCCGGCCCTTTCACTGCCACTGGCCTATTTTCAAAATAGGCCGTTCCGGATAATAGGAGTTTTACAGGTAACCTCTTAGCACCCCGGCAGTCTTTTTCCGGCTCCTTGAGCATTTTCCCCTATTACTTCCGCCAGCCTTTGACTTTTGGGGAAGAAGCAATTTTTCTCTCCCAAAAGCAGAGCGTCATTCCCAAACCGGGTCTGTAACGGCGCTTGCTCCATCAGTATGGGGCAGGTTTCCGTTTGTTCTTTTCCCCTCTTCCAAGACCGTTTAAAAAGGTTTTTCCCGCTTTTACAAGCGTCATAGCCTAATACCGCCGTAAACAAGGAACCGCACCATCGCGGCAGGAAGAAGGCCATGAAAGGAAGTTTTCGACGCCCCCTTTCCCTACTCTCACGGTAAGCCCTTGAGGTTCCAAGTCCACCTCAAGGGCAGGAAAATATTGCTTCCTGCTGCATAAAATTTTCCTCCGGCAAGGCTTTATTTCCCATGAAACGCCTCTGCACAAGAGCCCTCTCCGATCCAGGCTTGTCATGCTGCAACGCCTCTTTATGCCAGATTTGCTGCGGATTCCCGGAAGTTTTATGAAAAACTACCATTTATCAATAGTTTATATCTATTTTTAACATGTTATTCACATTCTATATTCAGAATATATCCATTCTATTAACAGTCAACATATTGTATTCTAAATACCATCAAAATGCTTATTATCCGCAAATGTAAAATTTTAATAAAAATTTATATTTTTGACTTGCCCACAGAAGAACGCGGCGGTAGGTTGGCTGAACCGCCGGCGAGTCTCCGGACGGGTATCGCTATCAACCCTCCCATACATTCACAACGATCATGAGCTCCATTTCCGAAGAAGCAAACAAGCTGGCGGATTTCATCCTGTTCACGCAACGTTCCTGCATTCTGAACCTTTCTTCAGAATTGAATGAGGGCAAGGTTTCCTACCCCCAGTTTTTCCTGCTGACTTATCTGGCCAGCGAAGATTTTCTGAGCATGTCCAGCATTGCCCAGAAAATGGGGCATTCTACCGCGGCCGCTACCGGCATGGTGGATAAATTACAGGAAATGGGCTACCTGAAACGCATGAGCGCAGCCAAAGACCGCCGTAAAATCATGGTCGCCATCACCCAGGAAGGACGCGATCTGGTAGCTCGCATGCGCCAGAACATCGTTCGGGACCTGGCAGCCTTGATGGCCGGAGCGGATCCGGACGCACGCCAGACGCTTGTCGATACCGGAAAATCTATCAGAAAGCGCCGTTTGGCCTGATTTCCGATTTTTCCTCCAGGTCTCTCCCAGAGAAACCGTTCCCCTGTTACGAGGAGGGCCTTTTTCTTTCCTTTCTTTTTTAAAAGGGCTTCCGGGGAGATTGTTTTTGCCTGAACTGTGGCATCGTGCTAAATACTGGCAGTCACGAACGCAACAGACCATGGATCTCCATACTTATTTACGCAATTTTCCAGACGCCCAAGGCCGTTTTGGCGAATACGGCGGCGTTTACCTGCCGGACGAGCTGGTTCCCGCTTTTGAAGAAATTACGGAAGCCTACCAGACGATAGCCCACTCCGCCCAGTTCATTAATGAATTGCGGCGCATCCGCAAACAGTTTCAGGGACGTCCCACTCCGGTTTACCACTGTGAACGCCTTTCCCGCCACCTGGGCACCTCTCAAATTTACCTGAAGAGGGAAGATTTGAACCATACAGGCGCCCACAAACTCAATCATTGCATGGGGGAAGGCCTTCTGGCCAAATACATGGGCAAGAAGCGCATTATCGCGGAAACGGGCGCAGGACAGCATGGCGTGGCGCTGGCTACAGCCGCCGCCTTCTTCGGCTTGGAATGCGAAATTCACATGGGGGCGGTAGATATCGCCAAGCAGGCTCCGAACGTCACCCGCATGAAAATCCTGGGCGCCAAGGTAGTGCCTGTCACGCACGGCCTCCAAAGCTTGAAGGAAGCTGTGGATTCCGCCTTTGAATCTTACCTGAACAGTTATCAGGATTCCATTTACTGCATTGGTTCCGTGGTAGGCCCCCACCCTTTCCCGCAAATGGTGCGCGATTTCCAAATGTGCATCGGCGTGGAAGCCCGGGAACAATTCCTGGAAATGACGGGACTTCTGCCGGACGCCGTCTGCGCCTGCGTGGGCGGCGGCAGCAACTCCATGGGCATGTTTACCGCCTTCCTGGGAGACCCGCTGGATATCTATGGCGTAGAACCCCTCGGCAAAGGGCCCAGGCTTGGGGATCATTCTGCCTCCATCACCTATGGACGCAAGGGTGTACTGCACGGTTTTGAAAGCATCATGCTCCAGGATGAAGATGGCAATCCAGGACCGGTCCATTCCGTAGCCAGCGGCCTGGATTATCCTTCCGTAGGTCCGGAGCACGCCTATCTGCACGACATCGGCCGCGTTAACTATGTCACCGCCACAGACGAGGAAGCCGTGGACGCCTTCTTCAAACTCTCCCGTTACGAAGGAATCATTCCCGCTCTGGAAAGCTCCCATGCTATCGCGTATGCCATGAAGTGGGCCCGGGAAAACAGAGGAGGCGCCATTCTGGTAAACTGCTCCGGCCGCGGAGACAAGGATGTGGATTACGTCGTGGAGCATTACGGCTATGGGGAAGACCACCAGTTCCCCGCCTGATTGCCCTGCCTTTCCTCATTTTCGGCGTATGAAGGGTGCCGTCATCCTTCATACGCCATCCTTACGCAAGGCTCTTAACGTAGCCACGCCACCTTTCCATGAAAGAATTGTCCCGTCTGGTTCACCGGAGTTTTCACATTATTCCGCGTCAGGAAGATTTCCGTCCCCTGGCTTTGGGAGCCTCCGGCCGTACGATCGTCCGCATCCATTTTGGCGGCCGCACATGCATCGGCATCCAGTGGGGAAATGACCGTGCGGACAATGATTCTTTTATCCCCGCAGCCCGGCATCTGCACGCCCACGGTGTCAACGTGCCGGAAATTTACGATTATGAACCTCTCGGTCCCGGATGCGGAGCCGCCTTGGTGGAAGACCTGGGAGACGCCAACCTGCTGGCTTTCCGGAAAGAGCCCTGGCCTTCCCTGCGCCTGCGCTACATCCGGGCTATGGAACAACTCCATCTGCTTCACTCCTGCCCGTTTCCGGAGGAATTCCCCCTCCAGCCCGCTTTTGACGAGGCCTTGTACCGCTGGGAGCAGTCCTATTTTGCTGAACATTTCCTGGGGTCCCACCTGGGGCTGGAAACAGATTCCTTCCTGAACCATCCCGCCCTGAAAGAGCAGGCGCAGTTTCTGGCGGCCCTTCCGGAATGCCCCGTCCACCGGGACAGCCAGTCCCAGAACGTGCATATCCACGCGGGAAAAACCTGGCTGATTGATTTTCAGGGCATGCGCGGCGGCCGTCCGGAATATGATCTGGCCTCCCTGGTCTATGACGGCTACGCCCGTCTGGAACCGGAACAGGCGGATGAATTGCTCAGGGAGTGGGAAAATATCTCCGCTCACTCCATAGATCACCGCATTTTCCGTGCCTGCGCCCTGCAGCGGATTATGCAGATGCTGGGCGCCTACGCCAATATCGGCCACAATCAGGGAAAAACCTGGTATCTGGCTCAGATTCCCGCCGGGCTGGGACACCTGCGGAAGCTTCTGCCCGGCTCCACGCTTGCAGAACCGCTGGCTGCTATGCTAGTATGATTTTTCTCAGCCCCCCCTGATGACGCTTCCCCCCAAATTCCTGCTTGTCCTGTCCCTGTTCCAGATTTCCCTGGGACTGGGCTGGATTCTGGGGTATGTGCTTCTTCCTCCTACCATTTTCTGTTATGAACAGGCAGCGGAACATTTGCTGGCTGGGGAATACCGGACCGTTCGCCCGGAAGGGCTGAATACGGAAAACAGCCTCGTCCTCCAGCCCTACGATTACTTCAACAAAGGGCAGACGGCCCAGCTTCCCGTGGTTTCCCTGCACCGGGAATCATCACTGAACAGTTTCGCTTCCTATCCTCCCAATCCCATGGATTACACAGTGCTGTTCCGACACCTGTATGAACAGGGAGCCAGGAATGTTTACGTGATGTCCCCCATGACCTGGGAAGAAAAGCCGGACAGCATCGTCAAAGCCGCCGTGGGGTATGAACTGGACCGCTTCCTTCACAAGGCTCTGGGCCGGCAAATGAGCGAATCCGCCCGCCGCTCGCCCCTTCCGCCGGATTGGAAAGACTTGATTATTCCCGCTTCCAACATCGCAGGAAAGACGGACCAGTTCCCGCGCGCGGACAGGTTCGTAGGGGAACCTCCGCAAATAACCACGTCAGCCCCCTCCCTGGGAACCGTCGTGGAAAATAACGAGCTGTTTTCCCCATCTCCGGAAAACAGGGTCTCCCCGCCGCTTTTTATCCGCTGGGGCGGGGATATCATTCCCACTCTTCCTCTGATAGCCGCTCTGAATGCCCTGGACCTAAAACCCGGCGATGTCAGAATCATTCCGGGAGACACCCTTTTTCTGGGCGGCAAACGCTCCATTCCTCTGGATAAACACGGCCGCATCCCCCTGGCGGCAAACAGCAGCCCCACCATTCTGGACACCAAGGAAGTAATCGTCCCCGTCATGTCCGGCCTGCGCCCGCCGGATACTACTGCCGTCAGAAAACTGCTTTCCTCTGCGGATGCGGTACTCGTTTCCGAACCATCCGCCCTTTCCGACACACCGGACGCGCAATCCCTTCTGGCGGCGCAGACTGTCCGCAGCATCATGGGAGCGCTTGCCCCTGCCCCTGCCGTCCTGATTCCCATAGCCCCCGCCTGGGTACAATGGATCATCGTGCTGGACGTCCTGCTCCTGTCAGTATGGGCTTTGCGTTTTCAACGCAGAGGGCGCTTCATCACCTGGAGCCTCTGTATCCTGTTCGTTCCCTTCATTGCATGGTACCTGTTTTCCGCTCATGATTTATGGTTCCCCGTCATGACTCCCGTAACGGCGATACTGTGTGTAGCCTTGGCGTGCAGTCTGTTCCCCCAGCTCCCCCCCCCCTCCCGCGATGCAGAGGACGAAGATGAAGAAGACGACGGCACACCCTCGTCGGAAGGCAGCGGAGCCGGCCATGTGCTGCCCCCGGACAACTTGTATCAGGAACCCAACGAAGTACCTATCCCCCATCACTCCAAAAGAGAACGCCCCGACTCATGAAACAGCGCAAGCACATCCTCTTCATCTGCACCGGCAACACCTGCCGCAGCCCCATGGCGGAAGGCCTGTTCCGGAAACTTTCCGCGCACCATCCGGAATGGCAGGCCGGTTCCGCAGGAACAGCCGCATGGCCCGGGCAGGCAGCCAGTCCGGAAACACTCCACGTCCTCCGGGAGCATGGCGTCAATCTCTCCAGCCATGAAAGCCGCCCTGTTACGGATGAACTGATGAAAAATGCCACAGATGTCTACGCCATGACGGAAAGCCACCTTGCCGCCCTGCTTGCCAATTTCCCCGAACATGCGGACAAGGTCAGGCTGGTCACCTGCTACACGGGCAACCGTGGCATCGCCGACCCCATCGGCTGCGGACAGACAGCCTACAACAATGTAGCGCGGCAATTGACAACCGCCATCCAGGCCATCATTGCCCGGATGGAGCAACAGGAGTAGCAACCTCTTTGACTCCTTCCCCCGTCATGGCTTCCCCTTCCATACGCATTAATCTGTCCTGCCAGGAACTGGTGCTGGAAAAATCCGGAAAAATCCTGCTCCAATGCCCCGTTTCCAGCGGGAAGGCAGGTACAGGCCATGAAGAAGGTTCCGGGAAAACCCCCACAGGTCATTTCCGCATCTGCAAAAAAATCGGGGACGGAGAACCGGAGGACACTATTTTCATCTCACGCCTTCCGGCAGGCCGCTATCCCACCGCCATCCCGAAAAGTATGGATGAACATTCCGACTTCATCCTGACCCGCATTCTGTGGCTGGACGGACTGGAACCGCACAACGCCAATACCCGGAGCCGCTATATTTACATCCACGGCACCAACGATACGAAACTGCTGGGCACCCCGGCTTCCCATGGCTGCATACGCCTTTCTCCCAGGGACATGATGGCTCTTTTTGCTCTGGCGGACGAAGGGATGGACGTGTTCATCCAGTGTTAAGCCATTCTTTTTTAGACGTAATCTAAAAAAGTTATCCACGGAAAAGGAAAATAATTGAACAAAGGGTCTTTTGGAATGTATAAAGTATGAAGGTATCGGTATTTGGCTGCCGCCCTCCTGTTCCATAAACATCCACTCATCCCCAATCAATCATGGACGATCCGGTCTTATTATCCCGTCTCCAATTCGCCATCACGATCATGTTCCACTACATCTTTCCGCCGATGACCATCGGCCTGGGGGTGGTTCTGGTCGCCCTGGAAGGCCTGTGGCTGAAAACAAAGAATGACCTCTACCACAAGCAGGCCAAATTCTGGACCAGAATCTTCGGTATCATCTTCGCCCTTGGCGTAGCCTCCGGCATCGTGATGGAATTCCAGTTCGGCACCAACTGGGCGGATTATTCCCGCTGCGTAGGCGACATCTTCGGCAGTCCCCTGGCGGCGGAAGGAATCTTCGCCTTCTTTCTGGAATCAGGCTTCCTGGCCATCCTTCTTTTCGGCTGGGACAAGGTAGGCCCCAAAATGCACTTTCTTTCCTCCTGCATGGTCGCTCTTGGCGCCCATTTCAGCGCCATCTGGATTATTGTGGCCAACTCCTGGATGCAGACGCCCGCCGGATACAAGCTGGTGGAAGTAAACGGAAAAATCCAGGCCCATATAACCAGCTTCTATGACGTGGTCTTCAATCCGTCCACCGTGGACCGCCTGACGCACGCGCTCGCCGGCTGCTGGCTGGCGGGAGCCACGCTCGTCCTCAGCGTCTCCGCCTGGTATATTTTGAAAAAACGTTTTACCGGAGGGTCAGAAAAAAGTTTTAAGGTGGCATTGGTCATCGGCCTCATCGGCGTGGCTGGCATGGGCATCACGGGAGATTCCAGCGCACGAGAAGTCTCCATCCACCAGCCCGCCAAATTCGCGGCTATGGAAGGCGTCATGGAATCCGGCGCCCCACAGGACCTCCATCTCATCGGCTGGATGAACCCGTCCACCCATGAAGTGACGGGAATCTCCATCCCGTACTTGCTCACCCTCCTGACTCATCATGACCTGGACATGTCCATCACCGGAATGAACGACATCCCGCAGGACGAACGCCCTCCCATCCTGCCCGTCTTTTACTCCTTCCATCTCATGATCCTGATTGGCTGCGTCCTGGCGGCCCTGTTTCTGGCGGCCCTGTGGGGGTGGAAAAGAGGCTGGCTCTTCCAGAAGCGCTGGCTGCTCTGGTGCTTCGTTTTCTCCGTACTGGGCCCGCAAATAGCCAACCAGGCGGGCTGGGCCGTAGCGGAACTGGGGCGCCAGCCATGGATTGTGTACGGAATCCTGAGAACGGAACACGCCGTATCCCCCACCCTCACCGCGGCGGAAGCCCTTTCCTCCCTGGGTATGTTCTTTATCATTTATGCCCTGCTGCTGGCCCTCTTCCTCTATCAAATCACCCATAAAATCCACAAAGGTCCGGATCAGGAAACTGACAAAGACGACGGCGCCGGGGAAGGCAAACTCCAGGTTCCTTTTGTCAAAGACTAATCTTCACCCCTCTTTTAAAACCATGTTGGACAATCTCACTCTCGCAGACCTGCAAATCATCTGGTTCATCCTCGTCGGCGTGCTTTTCTCCGGATACGCCATTCTGGACGGCTTTGACCTGGGAACCGGCACCCTTCAGCTTTTCATCAAGGGCGATGAAAACAGAAGACTCACACTAAATGCCGTGGGCCCCGTATGGGACGGAAACGAAGTCTGGCTCATCACGGGCGGAGGCGCCCTCTTCGCCGCCTTTCCGTACGTGTACGCTTCCGTCTTCTCCGGATTTTACCTGGCCTTCATGCTCCTGCTGCTCACCCTTATCTTCCGCGCCGTGTCCATTGAATTCAGAAGCAAGCAGCCCATGAAATGGTGGCGCAGGGGATGGGATGCCACCTTCTCCATCAGCAGTCTTCTGGCGGCCCTGCTCATCGGCGTAGCCATGGGGAACGTCACCAAAGGAATTCCTCTGGATGAGCAGGGAAACTTCACCGGAACATTTCTCAGCCTGCTGAATCCTTATTCCGTTCTTCTGGGGCTGACGACGGTCGCCCTGTTCGCCATGCACGGGGGAATCTACCTGTTGATGAAAACCCAAGGGAGCCTTCAGGAACAAATCAGGAAACTGCTCAGACCCTGCGTCATCATCTTCACTGTTCTGATCATCCTGCACGGAGCAGCCACCCTGCTGTATGTTCCGCACGTAGCGGCGGCCCTGGAACGCTCCCCCTGGATTTACGGCATCGCCGCCCTGGCGGTCATTTCCATCACATCCATCTGGATCTTCATCCACAGGAACCGTCCGGGCTGGGCCTTCGTCGCCTCCTGCTCCACCATGGGCTGCATGATGGCTCTCTTCGGGACAGCAATGTTCCCCAACCTGCTCTACTCCATGCCCAATCCGGAACATTCCCTGACGCTCGCCAACGGCTCATCCACGCGGGAAAGCCTGGTCGTGATGACATACATAGCCATTCTGGGCGTGCCGCTCGTCCTGGCTTATTCCGCTGCCATTTACTGGGTCTTCCGCGGAAAAGTCCAGCTCAACGAACACAGTTACTGATGCCCTGCGGACAAAAATAGCGATTAGAGAACTGAAAACGCTCCGTATCATCCGCCCTGCCGCATGAATGCCTCCATCTTCTCCAAACTCCCGCCGGAGGAAATTACGGCGCTCCATCAATCATGGAAAAACGATCCCCTGTCCGTAGATCCTCTCTGGGCAGCCTGGTTCGAGGGCTACGAACTGGGGAGCGGAGAAGCCCCCGGGAAACAAGAAACTACAGGGACCGATGCGGACACGTCCCTTTACACCGTTCCTCCGGAAAGCGCGGAAGGCCGCGGGCGCGTCAGCCAGCTCATCCGGGCCTACCGGGTCATGGGACACCAATGCGCCCGCTTTAATCCGCTGGAGCCGCCGAACTGCCCCCGTTCCCCCGTCAACCCGGAGAATATGGGATTCCGAGAAGAGGATATGGACCAGCCCGTCAACATCGGCACCTTCATGGACGGAGGAACGTTCACTCTCCGTGAAATCATCAATCGGCTGCAAAAAATCTATTGTGGAGCCATCGGATTTGAATATCACCACATAGACAATCTTAAAATCCGCTCCTGGATTGAAGAAAAAATCCAGCTCCGGGCAAACGGCGTGGATTATGGCCCGGAAGTCCGGAGAGAAGCTTTGTTCCATCTCTGCAAAGCGGAACTGTTTGAGGAATTCCTGGGCAAGCGCTTCATGGGGGAAAAACGCTTCTCCCTGGAAGGAGGGGAAGGAGCCATCGTCCTGCTGGACGCCATGATCAAGCGCTGCCCCGCCGCCGGAGTCTCCCACATTGAAATGGGCATGGCCCACCGCGGAAGGCTGAATGTGCTCGCCAATATTCTCCACAAACCGCTGAAAACCATCTTTCACGAATTCACGCCGGACTACCTGCCGGAATCCCCCATCGGCAGGAGCGACGTCAAATACCACCTCGGTTACGCCGCCACACGCCATGTGGACGGTAAAGAACTCCATATCCGCCTTTCCTCCAATCCCAGCCATCTGGAAGCCGTGTATCCCGTTGTGGAAGGCAGGGCCAGGGCCATGCAGCACAACCAGCAAGACGCGGAACGCAAGCATGTGCTGCCGCTCGTCCTGCACGGGGACGCCGCTTTCTCAGGACAGGGAATCGTGGCAGAAGTACTCAATCTCTCCCTGCTGAAAGGTTACCGCACGGGCGGCACCGTGCACCTCGTCATCAACAACCAGATCGGCTTCACCACCAGCCCGGACGAAGCCCGCTCCTCCCGCTACGCCACGGACGTGGCGCAGATGCTTCAATCCCCCATCCTGCACATCAACGGAGAAAGCCCGGAAGACCTGGTGTGGGCGGCGGACTTCGCGCTCCAGTTCCGCCAGGAATTCGGAAGGGACATCATTCTGGACATGTACTGTTACCGCCGTCTGGGCCACAATGAAACGGACCAGGCCGCCTTTACCGCGCCCATGCAGACCAAGCGGATTGAGGCGCGCCCCACCGCCGCAGCCCTGTATGGAACGGCGCTCAGAAAGAGAGGGGAATTGACGGAACAACAGGAGCGGGACCTTCGGGACAACCTTTGGGAAGGCATGGAACAGGCCTACCTGCAAATGAAGGAAAATTCCGCGGACTACCTCCTGCCCGCCACCGCGCAGGATACGGATGAAACGCCCCTCCCGCGCACCAGCACGCGGACGGGAATCAGTCCGGAACTGTTCCAGCGCATCGGAAGTATCCTTACGGAACTTCCGGACAGCTTCACGCCCCACCCCACGCTGGAAAAACGCTTCCTGGCCCGCCGCCGGGAAGCCTTCCGGGAAGGAGGCCTGCTGGACTGGGCCATGGCGGAATCCCTGGCGTGGGGCAGCCTGCTCACGGAAAACCACACCGTGCGCCTGTCCGGCCAGGACTGCCAGCGCGGCACCTTCTCCCAGCGGCACGCCGTCCTGCACGACTTCAATGACGGCTCCCTGTACACTCCCCTGGAAAAACTGAATCACGGCACCACCGCATTCCGCATTTACAACTCATCCCTGTCGGAAGCCTCCGTACTTGGCTTTGAATACGGCTACGCGCTGGAAAGTCCGGACGCGCTGGTCATGTGGGAGGCCCAATTCGGGGACTTCGCCAACGGAGCACAGGTTATTGTGGACCAGTTCATTGCGGCCGCGGAGGCCAAATGGCGCCAGAAAAACCGCATGGTGCTTCTGCTGCCTCACGGTTATGAAGGAGCGGGCTCGGAACACTCCAGCGCCCGCATGGAACGCTACCTACAGCTTTGTGCGGATGACAACATGCAGGTCATCAATCCCACCACTCCGGCCCAGTATTTCCACGCCCTGCGCCGCCAGGTGCACCGGAACGTGCACAAACCCCTGATTATTTTCACGCCCAAAAGCCTGCTCTCCCGTCCGGAGGCCGTCTCCCCGCACCGGGAATTCCTGGCCTCCACCCGTTTCCGCGAAGTCCTTCCGGATCCGGACGCTCCCGCGCCGGGCCAGGTCACGCGCGCCGTCTTCTGCACCGGGAAAATCTATTATGACCTGGCTGCCTACCGCAGGGAACGGAATATTTCAGACACGGTAATCATCCGTCTGGAACAAATCTATCCTCTGGCGCAGGAACAGCTTACCTATCTGCTGGCACCCTACCAGAAAGTGCGCGACTTCGTCTGGTGCCAGGAAGAACCCTCCAATATGGGGGCCTGGGGCCACCTGCGAAACAGGCTGGGACACCTCTTCGCCACTTCCTTCCGCTATGCGGGCCGCCCCTCCATGGCCTGCCCTGCGGAGGGGGCCAAAGCGCTGCACGCCGCCGCACAAAAAAGACTCATCGCCGCTGCCTTCGGGCCGCGGGCGCAATCCTGAACCCATCTTCCTCCCATGAGCGACATCCTGACTCCCAACTTTGGAGAATCCGTCACCTCCGCCACCGTAGCCGCGTGGCACAAGAACGCCGGCGATCCGGTAGCCAAAGGCGATACGCTGGTGACGCTGGAAACGGACAAGGTTTCCACGGATTTGGAGGCGGATGAAAGCGGCGTGCTGGAAATCCTCGTCCCGGAAGGGGCGGAAGCCCCCATCGGCGCGGTTTTAGGCCGCATTTCCCCCCTTGACGGAAGTTCCGCCGCACCGCCCTCCGTACCACTGGAAACGCGGGAGAAACCCGCTTCCGGTCCCTCCTCACCTGTGACTGGCGCCCCGGAACAAAAGCCGGAAAAGAAAACATCCTCACCGGATCAGACAACCTCCGGAAAAAATGGGAAAACAGGAAAGGAGGCTTCTCCGCGCTTCATCAGAAAACCCATGAGCCCGTTGCGCCGTACCATCGCGGCACGGTTGGTAGAGGCCCAGCACCAGGCGGCCATCCTGACTACCTTCAACGAATGCGACATGTCCTCCGTGATGGAACTCCGCAAACAATTCCATGCAGAATTCCGGGAACGGCACGGAACCAAGCTTGGTTTCATGAGCTTCTTTATCAAGGCAGTAGTCAAGGCCTTGCAGGAAGTGCCCCAGGTCAACGCCAGAATTGACGGCGCGGACATCGTGGAAAACCTGTACTATGACATCTCTGTAGCCATTGGCACGGATAAGGGCCTCGTCGTCCCCGTGCTGCGGGACTGTGACCGGAAAACGTTTCCGGAACTGGAACAGGAACTCGCCGTCCTGACGGAAAAAGCACGTAGCGGAAACCTGTCCATGCAGGATCTGCAAGGCGGATGCTTTACCATTTCCAACGGCGGCACGTATGGATCGCTTCTTTCCACCCCGATTCTGAACCCTCCCCAAAGCGGCATTCTGGGCATGCACGCCATTCAGGAACGCCCCGTGGTCCGGGACGGCCAAATCGTCGTCCGGCCCATGATGTACCTCGCCCTTTCCTACGACCACCGCCTGGTGGACGGCAAGCAGGCCGTGCAATTTCTCGTTGCCGTCAAAAATGCCGTGGAAAATCCAGTATTCGAGTTATGAGGAGCCGCAGGGAAAAAGTCTAAATAACAAGAAGAAAAAAACAAATATCTTTTTTAATTTTCCAAGTATTCAGGAAATGAATCCCCCAGGTCTTTTGTCAAGAGGCGCTTTTCAAGGGAAGGGGAAAATTTTTAGGGAGGGGGATTCTTCAAACTCTTTATAAAAAATACTACCCTCCTCTTGACGAACTGGATAGTTAAAGCATATATAAAACACGGATTATTTGTAATAGAGAAATGTGCCATATTCGAATCGATTGAACTAATCAGCAAATCGCAATTAAAAAATCAATCACTCTAAAACCGCTGTATTTTCAAAAAATTTCGTCTGTTGCGCTCAGTCTTTTATTTACTTCCGATTTTCCCTTTATGATTCTAAAAATTCATAAATGGCATAATAAGAAAAAAATAATTTCAATGAGTGTTAAGCATGGTTTTTGATTATAAGAAAGAATACAAGGAATTTTATATGCCGAAGAACAAGCCGGAGATAGTGAATGTTCCAAAGGCAAACTATATTGCAGTAAGAGGAAAAGGCAATCCGAATGAAAAGGATGGTGCGTATCAGCAGGCGATTGGCGTTTTATATGCAGTTGCATATACACTTAAGATGAGTTACAAGACGGATTACAAAATAGATGGATTCTTCGAATATGTTGTGCCACCGCTCGAAGGCTTTTGGTGGCAGGATGATGTTGATGGGATTGATTACTCGAATAAGGATGCATTTAATTGGATTTCCGTGATAAGACTTCCAGATTTTATTACGAAGAAGGATTTTGACTGGGCGGTAGAAACAGCAACGAAAAAGAAGAAACTTGATTGTTCGTCAGCAGAGTATCTTACGATTGATGAGGGATTATGCGTTCAAATTATGCATATAGGTTCTTTTGATAATGAGCCAGCAACTGTTGCGCTTATGGATACTTATTTAGAACAAAATGGATATGTTAATGATATTAACAAAGATAGGTTGCACCACGAGATTTATATGTCTGATGCAAGAAAGGTTGCCCCAGAAAAATGGAAAACGGTCATTAGACATCCTATAAAGAAACTGTAAACTCGGCAATTGTCGAACTGACACAGTAGAAAGGATTATATATGAGTGAATTGTTTAAGGCTGATAATGAATATAAGGAGTGGATTGCCGGAATATCCACTGATTTTAGAAAAAGCCAAATCAGGGCTTCTATGAAGATAAATGATGAGATGCTAAGATTTTATTGGAAACTTGGTAAGGGCATTTCATCTATGAGTGAACAGTTTGGATATGGAACAAGATTTTATAAAACGGTGAGTGACGATTTGAAATCTATTTTACCAGATGTGAAATCATTTTCTCCAACTAACTTGAAATATATGAGATACTTTTATGAGATGTATCCTGACGCAGTAATTTGTCCTCAAGTTGAGGACGAATTGATTACAGATGCAAATCGTCCCCAAGTTGGGGATGATTTACAAATCATTTTTAGAATTCCATGGGGACATAACAAAATAATACTTGATAAATGCAAAGGAAATTCTGCAAAGGCATTGTTTTATATCAGAAAAACTATTGAAAACAATTGGTCAAGAGATGTTTTACTAAACTTCTTAGGAACGAATTTGTATGAACACCAGGGCAAAGCAATAACTAACTTTTCTAATACACTTCCGATAGAACAGAGCGATTTAGCACAAGCAATTACGAAGGATCCATATAATTTTGATTTTTTGACCTTGCGTGAAAGGTATGATGAAAAGGAACTAAAGGATGCGCTTATAGAGAAAGTTAATAATTTCCTTATGGAGTTAGGTACTGGCTTTGCTTATATGGGTAGGGAAGTGAGAATTGAGGTAGGAGATACTGAAAAATTTATAGACATGTTATTTTACAATACTCAAAGGCATTGCTATGTTGTTGTAGAAATAAAGACAGGAAAATTTGATTCTTCTTACGCAGGTCAATTGGGAACTTATGTTGTGGCTGTTAATCATCAGATGAAAACAGAAGCTGATAATCCTACTTTGGGACTTCTGATTTGTAAAGATATGGATAAAGTAGAAGCCCAGTATGCATTAGAATCTACTAGCCAGCCACTCGGTATTTCCGGTTATGAATTATCAAAACTTATACCAGAAGAGTTCAGAGGTAGTATGCCTACCATTGAAGAGATTGAGGCTGAATTAAATGAATAACTTCAAATTTCGCTTTACGTAGCGTAGAAACCGCAAAGTTCATCATATTCTACGCTGCGTGAGTGTGATTGGAAATCAAATCATGGGATAATCAAATCAGAGAGGAGGAAAACAGATGGATCAAACTAAAATTGGGAAATTTATGCATTGATGAGAGAAAACGAAAAGGATATACACAAAAACAGCTTTCAGAAAAATTAGAAATCAGTGATAAGACAATTTCAAAACGGGAGAGAGGTAGAGGAATGCCCGATGTGTCACTTTTACAACCTTTATGTGATGCTTTGGGCATTAGTTTGAACGAGCTTTTTTCTGGAGAACATATATCGGCAGAGGAATATAAAGGAAAGGCGGAAGAAAATATTTCCAAACTTTACAAAGAAAAGCAAATTGCCAATCTTAAACCAATAAAATACTTATTCTCTACATGTTCTAATGTAACATTGCTTGTAGCAGTGATTGAATTAGCTGTTGGTTTTATTGGGAATTTTTTTGATCCAATTATATTGAAGGTCATGTTGCTCAATGCCTCTGTGTGGATAATGTTGTTTCTGATTTCAGTGGGTAAGCTGACATACGATAAGAAAAAATTGAAAAATCTGAAGCATTCAGGTACTTGCATAGACTCTGAAATCAAGGATATAATTCCAGCATCATGGATTACGGTTGGAAATTACATCTGTTGCAGAATTGTATGTGGATTTATTTACGAGGGTAAGGAATACAAAGCAGTAAGTAATTACTATGTTTTGACACCATTTCACCGAAAGGAGGATTTATATGCGAATGTTTTTATCGAGCAAAACAATCCTACCAAATATAGTATAGAACTTTTTCAAGAAAGTAGGTAATTCAGTCAAGAATTCAGCTTTCTTTCTTATCGTTTTTTCCGCTGGCTGATAGGCGTTCCCA
>OGOV01000509.1_pt1 | contig 39290 bp, 37 predicted proteins | sample 1552711 | NCBI WGS metagenome assembly OGOV01 (sample SAMEA2580216, study PRJEB22360) | human gut metagenome | biome: human gut; feature: human-associated habitat; material: faeces | place: Denmark | collected 2008/2010 | reverse complement strand
TGGTGTCATAATGATTGACTCTTTTTGTGAGTCAACCTTTTTCAGGCAAATACACAATGAGTGAAAATTCGTTATATTTGCGGGCAACGTTCTTCTATAATCAGATGCGAGTAATGAATGATGTGAAAGACGACATCGAGTTCGCCCAAGGCAATGTCATTCCTCTGTGGGCTTTCGGACTGAACTACTAGATGGTAGGGCTGGAACTTTTTTTGTTATTTTTGTAAGTAAGTTCAGGGGATTGTAACGAGTAGTTCAGAAGTATTAATTGATTAAAATGCCCAAAGATATGAGGCACTTGGTCATAAAGAATTTCGGTCCGATTCGCAATGCGGACCTTCAACTTGGACAGGTAAATGTATTGATAGGTATGCAGAGTTCCGGCAAGAGTTGCGTACTTAAGACGGCGTGCTATTGTACCTGGGTTGAAAAACGTCTTGAATTGTCTCAGAAGGTCAACGGTTTCGGTAACGGCTCAGCCTTCATTGACATCATGACCAGCTATTATCAAATGGCAGGATACGTCCATCCGGATACCTACATCGAATATGAAACCGGACATGTATTCTTCTCATACAGCCATTCTGAAAAGAAGTTTACGATGAGATGGAAAAATGATCATTGGAACTATAAGAGGCCAAAGGTAAGTTATGTCCCCGCCGACAGAAATTTGGTGGCTTCAATTCCAGGGTGGAGTTTCCTTCCATTGGATGGCAACATGCTTGACTTCATGTCAGACTGGGACAGGGCCAGGAAGTTTGTAAAGAGCGAGGAGAATTTCTTGAATCTGGGCATGTCTTATACTTATGACTCCCAGACAAATACGGACAACATAAGACTGGAGAACGGAACTCCGCTGAAACTGAAGGAGAGTTCCAGCGGTATCCAATCGCTCCTCCCTATGTATGTGCATCTCGATTATCTTACTGCAGGCCAATACAATGCAGAAGCAGGCAAGATCTCGTATGAACAGAAAGAAGAGCGCAAAAATCTATTGTCGAACATTTACGCCAATCTCTACGAAAAGGATTTCAACCATGAAGAGACGATTGAAGTCGTCACCATTGGTGGCGTAGATTATTCGTTTTCCAAGCCAGACCAGGCGAAGAAGTTCAAGTCGATTTGTCAGGAGTATATCAATGTTGATCATAGCGAGATATTCCTTGAGGAACCAGAGGATAATTTGTTCCCTCCGACTCAATGCCAATTCGTGAATTGGATGCTGGAGCAGATTAAAACGCACGGAGACATCCTTTTCATCACGACGCATAGTCCGTATGTTCTGAATCAGCTGATCAAGTCTGCCCCGAAAGAATTGTCAGTAATGTTCACTCATCCACAGAAGCCTGCCAGCAGAGATTTTTCCGTAAAGCAGCGAAGAATCGTCGGAAAGATAAAAGATGGGATAGTGATTGAGGCGGACGTGAAATATTTGTCAGGCGCGATGGACAAGATTGAGAGAATGGAATCATATGAGTCATACGGTACGCCGTTCGTCGTATCCGAGTGGTGTCGCTTTATGACCCAATGTGAGGTGAACACCTAGGCAGAGACCGTTGTGAGGCATCCTTCTGACGAAAGACACCTCCCCATATATTGTCACACGTAATGTCCATGATTTTGAAGCCTCGGCAATCCCTGTTCTCTCTCCTGATGAAGCCTGCGGACTTTTAGGTTATGGATTGCTGGTTCGGGATTTGATGGGCGATGACTCGTACGACTATGACAAGGCGTACATCTTCCACTCGAAGGACTGCAGGAAGGTGAAGATACTGCACCACGACATAAACGGGTTCGTGATGTACGAGAAGTGGTTCGACGACTGGAGGTTCCTGAAGCCAAGGTTCATGGAGATGAGAAAGTGTCACAGGGTAAGCCGGGAGACATTGACCCTGTTCATGTCATCCTCGGTGCAGGCGGAGATGGCGATATGAGCTGCAAGTTTGACATGGCACAGATGAACGCCTGATTTTAGGCCGCGCATGAAGAGTTCTCCGACCTTGTCGGGAAGTTGAACCCCGGAGAGCTGGAGGAAAGCAATCTGCCTCGCTTTTATGAATTGGAGTGTGAGATCGAGGGAATCATGGATCAGATCAGCACCGAGAACCGGAGGATCCGCGAAAAGATAGCGGAAAACCGCAGCCGTGCCAGAATGTCTGAGATGGAAATAGAACGTTTGAAGAGTAGGGCCGAATCTTTGGGAAAACGTTTGAAATAGTGAGTCGAACCGTGTCGAAGATAGAGCTCGGGCTCAGCGAGAGCCGCATACTGGAAATGTTCAAGTCGATGCATGCAGACATCCCGCAGACAACGCTGAATAATTGATTTACTATTGACGCTTGAAACTTTGGAGTTAATAGGGATTATTCCTATTTTTGTTATTGTCATATAATGGAGGACGGCATATGAACACAGTAACATTAAATCGCGACACTATGAAATATGCTGAAGAATATGCAAGGCAGCATAACATCAGCGTTTCAGATGCAATAGAAAGAGGTCTCATGCTTCTTTGGGGCAAGTTGCAGGAAAGACCAAACGTGGCAAAGTCTGTGGAATATCAAAATGCTTTGGCGTACGTTAAAACTTTGAAGGCAAAAGGTGGTAAGCCTGTACCTGCCACCGAGAATGGGTTGGATGCATTGATAGAGGAGAAGTATGCGCTATGAGAGTTTTTGTAGACACTAATATCTTGATTGATTTTGTTTGTGGTAAGCTGGGAGTCGACCACCTGATCTGCATGGCGCACGCGCACGTGAAGTTCAAGAAGGCCCACAGTCTGGGCAAGAACTCGTCCGCCATCAGGTTCATAGATCTGATAGAGAGGCTGTACGAGCTGGAGCGGAGCTACAAGGCCGGAGGCTATACCGCGCGGCAGATATACGATGCGCGCCAGTCAGCGGAGACCTCGGATATAGAAAGACGGCTGAGAGCCCTGCTGACCGAGGAACTGAGGAAGGAGAACCCGAAACGAAGCTACTACATGGAACAGGCGCTGAGCTACTTCGACCACTTCAAGGACGGCCTTTTCCTTTACCGCAAGGACGGGCGATACCCGATAGACAACAACCTTGCGGAACGTCAGGTGAGACCGTTCACGGCATTGCGGGAAGTGATCCAGCACTACGGCAGTGACGAAGGCGCGGAGATGGCCTCGGTCTATTTGAGCGTGGTGCGCACGGTGAAGCTAGCGGGGGTGTCGGTGTGGCGTTTCCTCGTAGACTTCTTCGAGGACGCGGTGACAGGCGGCAGGAAGCACCTTGGACACCTGAGGCTGTCGCCAGCGTAGAAAAATTGAAAAAAAATAATCAACATGTAATACTAAAAATGGACAATGGTTGGTCTGGTGACGCGTCAAGCGGTGGCTATGCGCTAGATTTTTAGCCGAGTCCAAAAATTGACCACTAACAATCAGCGGTAAGCGTCGGCTTGCGGAAAAGTGGATGCGTACCTAACGTTTGATAAACATGCGTAAAATATTTGAGAATATTCAGATTGGAAAGATAACTCAGGGAAGTATTATTTCTGGATGCATAGCAGAGGACTTTCCTGATATGGAAACATTTGGCTGCATTATAACTCCACGTTGTGACTTGGAGCATAACGGTAAGGTGCGAACTGTTCATTACCTCCCAATAGTCCCTTTTGAACAATGGTATATGCGGATTGCTATATACGATATCTTTGAACAGTGGAAGGCTGAGCTACGAGGTACGATAGATCATGATATGTACAGCCTTGGAACTGGAGAGCGGATCACGTCCTTAGAGTTGGATAAGAATGACCTATTGAAATTACTTAAATCTAAAAGTCAGAAAAAGAAACAATTGGAACAAGTAGAAGATAAAATCGAGAAGTTCTACTCCGCCATTGAGGGAAAGTATTTTAAACAATATTTGTCATCAAATAAAGGTAAACATATTGATTATCTAAAACAATTGAAAGAAAATAAGATTGCATCTTGTTATCTATTGGAAAGATGGTCTGATAAGTTGCCGTCAAGATATTATGTTATGATGCTTCGCGATGTGAGAAGATTAAGTCTGGAAACTGCTAAACAGATTGCTGGAGGAATTATTGAATCAGACATGAATCGTATCAATCTTCAGGTTGATGATCTTTATGTGTCCCCAGAAAAAGAAGAAATAATTTCTTATGTAACGGGGCAGATTTCTTCGCCTTTCATTGAGCATATTATACAAGCTTTCATGCATAATTTCAATAGAATAGGAGTTGAAGACATGCCTATTGATGCTTACGATGACTTAATAACGATTGCCGACAATATAAAAAAATGATACTATGAATGATGTTTTATACATTGCATTGACATATAAGGCAATAGTGCGGTTCTCGTCAGATAGGTTTCTTCAGTCATACGAGAATGAAATCAGTAGCCTACTATGTGATGTTCTTCGTTTAAAGACATTTGATAATGCTATACTCAGTAAATGGAATCATGGCCATATTCTTTTGATGTCAACGAATAGAGGTATCCTATTTTGCACAGAGGATTCGAAGAAAGATGCAGGGTTGGTGTTCGATTTGGCCAGCTTTTCAGCTTTCGATAACAAGCAAGACAACCGTACTATTATCAATATCTTTCAGAAAACAATCAAATATGCTATCAGGTATTTTGAAGGTTATCCTCTTGCAAGTTGTGAACGCAATCTCCCTGACACTAATCTTGCAGTTGTTTATCCAAACCCGTTTGTGGCAACCCACAATGTGGATAAAATATTGATTGACAGAAATGGAAGCAAACATTTTCAAAAGAAAGGGTTGAACTACCTTCTTGTTTTCGATTTTTGTAAAAATAGCAAGAGATCGCCTATATATACCAATCTTAACAAGGTATGGGAAGATTTGCAGGTGGTGGATTTTAAGAAAGACAAGAAGGTAGAGGGTAATGGGAATCTACCCAACATCACTCAGACGGATTTGGCCAATCATGAACTTTCAGTAGATGATAAAATTGGCTTTGAAAATTGGAAATATTATTTAACAGACGTACAGAAAAAATTTGTTCTGTCGTTAATTAACGGTCCAGAAAGACTTACTGGTGCAGCGGGAACAGGAAAAACATTATGCTTGATATTACGCTGCATATTCATTCTGCAGTACTATAAGGAAAAAGGTACGGAATATCACATTATTTTCATCACTCATTCTAAGTCAACGAAAGAGCGTGTGATAGATATATTTAGGGCGAATTGTGAAAATTACTGTGATTTTGAGGAAAACGAAACAAAACCCACCCAATCGTTACTTATCACAACCCTACAGGAGTGGAGCGCTAACCATCTAGGCACCAATAGTCTTAATGATCAGGAGTACCTTGACAAGGATGCTGCTACATCAAAAGAATTACAGTATTACTATATAGAAGAGACTTACACTCGCATAAAAAATGAATATTGGGAAAATTCTTTTAGCACTATTTGTTCTAAAGAGTTCAAGGATTTTATTGAAACGACTTCTCAAGAAGTCATCATTCAGATACTTCAACAAGAGATAGCCGTGCTGATAAAAGGGCGTGCTTCAGGCGAATATGAAACTTACAAACAAATTCCCCGTCCTAAAAACTCTTTGCCATTAAAGGTTGATGCAGATTATAAATTTATTTTTAGTGTTTTTACCCAGTATCAAACTGCACTGATGAAGGTCGGTCAGTATGATAGCGACGATATTACTCTAACTGCCCTAGGACAGGTTCGGACACCAATATGGAACCGTCGGAGGATCAACGAGGGGTATGATGCAATGATGGTCGACGAGACGCATCTTTTTAATATCAATGAATTGTCTGTCTTCCATTTCATGAACAAACCAGCTGACAATAAACCTCAAAATATAATCTATGCAATAGATCGTTCACAAGCTAACGGAGATTGGGGAACTGATGATATATCTATATCAAAAGCTTATGCTATTGATGGAGACACCAAGAATAATAATTTCAATACTGTATTCCGGTGTTCTCCAGATATTGTGAATCTTGCATTTAACATTCTTTCCTCAGGTGCTACGCTCTTTACTTTTGAGAATCCTTTGAACTATGCCGCTTTCGATTTTATTACGGATGATGAAATGAAGACGATACCTCCATCATATTCCCTTGTACAAGGTGATGAGGAATCCATAGAGAGAGCCGTGGAATGGGCAGAGAAATATTGCGATGATATGCATGTATCTAGATCGAAAGTAATTTTTATTCCTACTTCAGATATACTCGTGAATATGTTCGTCAAATATATGCAATCAAATCATAAAGGGTTTGAACGGCTGCAAAGTAGAAGTGATGTGAAAACTTTGAAAAAAGCCGAAGCTTGCGGAAAATTCGTGATTGGTGGGATTGACTATGTTGGTGGTCTTGAGTTTGATGCTGTAGTGATGGTAGGAGTTGATGACGGGCGTGTACCCCCTGTACGCTCCGCAGAAAAACAGGCATATCATTTTATGAATTATGCATGGCATAGCAGGATGTATGTCGCTGTCACAAGAGCGCGTTATGCGGTAATGCTATTCGGAGACAGTTCAAGAGGCATGAGCAACATGTTGTATTCTGCCATATACAGTGGCGTATTGAAGTGTGAAGGGGCTGATATATAGTGCAGAAAGTTTATTCGAGATTATATAAAAATTGAGTTATTGATGAATATCTTAAGAAAATATTTCTTGATGAAAAATGGGTCGATACAACCTGTTCATAATTAGATAAAATGAGTCAACTTTAAAAGTAGTATTTTATGAGGCTATCGCCCATTGCTGGGCGAGTGCCGGGATGCCAAAGCAAAGTTTCAGATGTTCGACAGTACGCGTCCACTTTTCCGCATTGATTTCTGAACAAGTCTGCGCATCTTTGTCTCAAACCAAAAATGGAGCCAAAGATGAAGGAAGATCCGACAATCAACTACGCGTTCGCGCTCAAGCACTACAACCAGAACGGCCGTGGCCGCTCGATGAAGAAGATCTGCGAGGAGGAGGGGTATGACTATGAGAAGTTCATGCAATATTCACGCAGGGGTCAGAAGGATAGCGCGTCCTCAAGGAGGCCGACGAGCACCAGCTGTCGGGCGGGTTCGTCCCGCTTGTCGTTGACGGCGGCGGCCCGGAGAAGACCCCCGGCATCCGCGACGTGCGTGTCCGGTTCACGAACGATATGGAGCTGTCTCAGCGCGAGGGCGACATCAGCGAGCTGTTCGGCATGGTCAGGAAGATGCTTGGATAGTGGCGCCATGGTGACGATGTCGAGTGAATATTCCATCTACCTGTATGGGGAGAAGGTGGACCTGCGCAAGGGAATATCCGGCCTGAGCGGTATCGTCCGCGATGAGATGAGGCTTAATCCGAACACCGCGAAGAGCGTCTACGTGTTCAGCGGCAGGAACTTCGTGTGTAAATCAGAGCGTAACGCCGGCCGAGGCAAGGATGACGAGGGGCTTTCAGTTCGCAGAGAGACTTGCGCAACGCCTTAAGCCGGGGGAACATGGCGGACATAATGAGGAGGATAGAGGAGCGTCTGGAGGTGTTCCGGAAGTCTGACTTCGCGGGCTGCGGCGAACTGCTGAGGAGGGCCCAGAAATATGCGATAGGCGAATGGCCTGCGATGAAGAGGGTGCTTGAGTGTGGCGACGTGGAGCTTTCGAACAATCTCGGCGAGCAGATGATGCGTCGGATAAAGATGAACCTGAAGAACGCCGGGAACATCGGAAACGAGAGGTCGGCTGGGCACAACGCGTTCATGTATTAGGTGATCGAGAGCTGCAAGATGGTGAGGCGTAACGTGGAGGACTACCAGGAATCCCTATTGGAGCGACTGCGGACGGCAAGTGACGGTGACAACCTGACGAACTGCCTGCCTTGTTATCTGCCCGCATAGCAGAAAAATCAAAATAATCGAAAAAAAATAAGTTTAAGGAAACCGCTGAAAATCAGCGGCAAGCATCAGCTTGCGGAAAAGTGGACGCGTACTATGCAAACGGCAACTAAGGTTATTTTTAATACGATAGTACTATATGTAAAGATATTAATGACTATGGCCATAGCCTTAATATCTGTGCCGTTAGTACTTAAAGCATTAGGTGCAAGCGATTACGGTTTGTATAATCTTGTCGCTGGTATTGTTGCGATGCTGGCTTTTCTGAATAACTCTATGACTGTATCTAGCCAAAGATATATGTCAGTAGCCATGGGTGAAGGTAATAAAGAGAAGATTAATCAGATATATAATGCTAGTTTTATTCTGCATGTATGCTTTGCTGTTGGAGTTGCTTTGATGCTGGAGATAATCGGCTTGCCTTCTATTGGAAAACTGAATATTGATCCGAACAGGTTATGGTGCGCCAAGGTCATATTCCAATTTCTGATCATCAGCATGTTTTCTAAGATCATTGCGGTGCCATTCGATGCAATAATGAATGCTCATGAGGATATGCTTGCTTTTTCCGTTATAGAATTGATTGACTCATTTATAATGCTGACAATTGCAATTACTCTCCAGTATATTTCTGTTGATAAACTTGCTTTCTATGGTTTTGCAGTTGCTTTCATCGCAATATTGACCCTTTTAATGAAATATGGGTGGTGTCGTCGTACATACAAAGATTACCGCATTACTTGCAAAGTTAAAGTTGGAAAACCTCTTATTAAAGATATGTTAGGCTTCACTGGATGGAATCTCTTTGGTGGTCTGGCTATGATGGGTAGAAATCAGGGTGTTGCTGTCATTTTCAATATATTTTTAGGGACTGTTGCCAATGCCGCTTATGGTGTGGCAAATCAGATAAATGGGGCATTAAATAATTTCTCTTCAACTTTTCAGAGAGCTATCAATCCTCAACTAATGAAGAGTGAGGGAATGGGTGACAGAGAACGTTTACATAAAATCTCACTCATATCATCCAAATTTTCAGTTATTGCTTTATGTATGATTTCTATACCATTGATTATAGAAATGGATGATGTTCTAAAGATCTGGTTAAGAAATGATATTCCAGAGTCAACTTTGGAATTAAGCCGTTGCATCCTTGCCCTCTCGATTCTATATCAGTTCTCAACGGGATTAATGTCTGCTATTCAGGCAACTGGCAATATTAAGAACTATCAGATAACGATGGGATGTCTTATTCTTACAAATATTCCAATTGCTTACTATATTTTGAAACTTGGGTATCCTATCTATTATGTAACAGTCGGTTTTATAATGATAGAGGCTATATCTTTAGTAGTTCGAATCTACATGGCCAAAGCAATTGCAGGAATATCACCAATGGATTTTGTGAAAAATGTAATTATTCCTTGTATTGTTATATGTGCTATTCCTTCCGTTTGCAGCATTGTTCCATATATGATGATAAATGAAACTTGGCCGAGGCTGATTGTGGTTAGTGCAACTTATGGCATTATGTATATATTATTGACATGGCTTTTTGCATTAGATAAATTACAAAGAGTGGCAGTTGTAAATAAAATCAAGTCGAAAATGCACGGATAATTCTTTGTTAACAAGGATTTTATATTAAAAAATACCGAATATTTATAATGAGAATAGGAATTTTAACATACCATGCAGCATGCAATTTTGGTGCATTCCTTCAGTTGTTATCTACCGTTGAGTATGTACGTAAGCGTGGAGCGGAACCTATTGTGATAAATTGGATTCCCAAAGATTTCGAGACAGATTACGAAAAACGTTCGAAACAAGAAGTGAGGAATTTATACGCAGAATTAAGACAAAAGTATCTTAACCTTACGCGCCTGTGCAGGACTTCGTATGATGTCGCTCTTGCAATCCAAGATGAGAAAATTGAAGCTGTTATCATAGGTTCAGATGCTGTAATACAACATCATCCATTTAGAGAACGTTTCCATTTCCCGTGTCGAAGGATATTCTATATAAATCATCCTACAAGTGATCGAATGTATCCAAATGCTTTTTGGGGTGAATTTATGAAATACTTGACATCTGTACCTATTGCAATGATGTCTGGAGCATCAGTTGATTCTAAGTATTTTTATATCAAAGGAAAACTGAAAGAAAGAATGAAGAAGAGCATTCTTCGTTTTTCATACTTTTCTGTAAGAGATGAATGGAGTAAAGAGATGATTCAATATCTCACTGACAATGAGGTAATCCCCTCGATTACACCTGATCCCGTCTTTGCATTTAACTACAATGCACCGCATCTTGTTCCAACTAAGGAAGACATCTTGAAAAAGTATAATCTGCCAGAACGATATATTATTTTAAGTTTTAAGGTTGGACGTAGAGTATCCGTGGATCAAGAGTGGATAGACGAGTTCCAATATTTATCAAAAGAGCAAGGACTCGCATGTGTTAAGTTACCATATGCTGATTCTGATGCCTTTGGAGATATCGAGAATAATGTAGGAACGGCCATAAGTCCTCTTGATTGGTATGCGCTGATTAAATACTCACATGGTTATGTAGGTAATAACATGCATCCTATCGTCGTATCTCTTCATAATGTTGTTCCTTTCTTCAGTTTCGATAATTATGGAATCCCGGTTCTGGATGGCAGGCCTACAAATGGTGAATCAAGTAAAATTTATCAGATTTTGAAAACAGCAGGATTGGATAATAATAGAGTCTTTGCTAACGCTAGAAAATATGTTGCACCTTCTGCTCTTGATGTATTCAGTTCTATTATTCATTTTGATAGGGAAAGAGAAATGCAGTTTGCAAATGATTATTATGGCGAATATGAAGATATGATGGAACATATTTTCAGAAGATTAGAATGTTAGAAGTGAATCTTGTATAACATAAATACAAATGCATGATACAAATAAAACACCTTCTATTAACAAGGTGTCAATGCTGATTTTGGCTCTTTTGCCCATTTTATCGTGGTACAAGATACCTTTCCCGGTAAGCTTGGGTTATGCTATTATTCTATTCTTGTCGGCTTATACTATTGTTAAGGCAGGTTTTAGAATTAATGTGGTTCCAACAATATTTTGGATCGTATTCGCATATGTCTGCTTTATGTGGATATACAACCATGGCTTTGCTTTTTGGACATTACTTCCACCTGGAGGGTGGGTGTTTTTTATATTCGTTCTAGCAATACTATGGGGTGTTATCTCCTTTGACATGGGCTTGTTCAAAAAGTATATGCGTTGGGTTGTAATGATTTCCGGGGTATTGTTCTGGATTCAATTGGCATTGTATACTGCAACTGGTAACCAGCAGATTTGTTTTGTTCCAAATTTGACCGGAGCATTTACATATGAAGATTATACCTATGCTGATATTGTAAAAAGGCAATTAGACGGAGGTTTGCCTTGTTCAATATTTCTGGAAAAATCGTACCTGGCATATTACTTTCTTACATATTTGGCTATAATATGGTTTGATAATAAGAATAAGCTCTTTTCTAAGGAAATAATCTTTGTGATTGCCACTCTCATAGCATCACGTTCAGGTACAGCATTGGTTGGATTCGTTGTGCTTTTTGCTGTGAAGATGTTTTCGACGTTTTGGAATAAAAATGTAAGGAAGCGCATTTTGCTGATATTTTTTATAGTACCTTTAATTGTTGGAGCATTTTATGTTTATGCGGAAACAGAATTAGGACAACAGATGCTCTCTCGTACGGAAGAATTATCTGATGAAGGAACCAGTGGATATGCCCGTGTAGTAAACGGATACATGATGTTTGATCAACTTACTCCAGAACAAAAAGTCTTTGGAATCTCTGATGCAAGGGAGCGATTTGGATATGAAAAAAAATCAGGTGCATTCGTGTTCTATGTAAACGGAGTTCAATCCATACTCCTAAATCTGGGCTATATTGGTATTTTGCTGTATTTCCTGTTCTATGCAAATGTATTCCATAAAGTTGGTTTGACCTCAAGGATGTGTGTCGTTGTATTGCTTGTAATGAGCCTTCTGGAGGCCAATTATCTGAATTCATATATGATGCTTCTAACAATCATACCTTGTGCAGAGGTTTATTTGAAAAGAAATGTCTCGATTACGAAATATTATAATTGAAAGATGAAAACCATTATGCTTATCTTCGGCACTCGTCCCGAAGCAATCAAAATGTGTCCCCTTGTTAAGGAATTCCAGAAACACGCCGAGGAATTCAAAACAGTAGTATGTGTCACCGGGCAGCATCGAGAAATGCTCGACCAAGTGCTTCAAATATTCGACGTTCATCCAGATTTCGACCTAAACATAATGAAGCAAGGGCAGGATCTCACAGATGTGACCGCACGCGTGCTCACCGGCCTTCGCGATGTGTTCAAGGAGTGCCGCCCTGACGTAGTCCTTGTTCATGGCGACACAACCACCTCCACAGCAGGGGCTCTTGCTGCATTCTATGCTCAGATTCCTGTTGGTCATGTAGAGGCGGGACTCCGCACTCATAACATATACAGCCCGTGGCCGGAGGAGATGAACCGCCAGATCACCGGCCGCATCGCCACCTACAACTTCTCTCCGACCCCACTCTCCGAGAGGAACCTCATTGAGGAAAAAGCGCATGGGCACATTTATGTCACAGGCAACACTGTCATCGACGCTCTCCGCATGGTCGTTGACAAACTCAAGGCTGATGCCAGTCTTGCGAAGGAGCAGGATGACATACTGGCTCAGGCGGGGTATGACGTCGCCCGTCTCAGCGGCGGGAAGAAACTCGTCCTGATCACCGGCCACAGAAGAGAGAACTTCGGCGACGGCTTCATCCGCATGGTCACCGCGATGAAGGACCTCTCGGAGAAGTACCCGGATGTGGATTTCGTCTACCCGATGCACCTCAATCCGAATGTGCGCAAGCCTATTCATGAAGTTTTTGGAGAAGACCTTACCAGACCGAATTTCTTCTTCATCGAACCACTTCAGTACCTTGAGTTTGTACATCTGATGAGTAGGGCTACTATCGTCCTTACTGATTCTGGCGGAATTCAGGAGGAGGCTCCAGGTCTTGGCAAACCAGTTCTTGTGATGCGTGATACAACCGAACGTCCTGAGGCTCTCATTAGTGGTACAGTTCACCTTGTCGGAACCGACTATGATAAAATCATGAATGAAGTCAGCACTCTTCTTGACGATGCTGTAGCCTACGATATGATGTCGAAGGCAATCAACCCGTACGGAGATGGAAAGGCATGTGAAAGAATTGTTCACATCTTAAACGGAGAAGAAGTTGAACGCTTTGGAGCTTGATTAATGGAAAAGAAAACAATACTTCTTGTTTATAAGGGGCATTTCAGCTATTTACCCCCATTTCAGTCCCTTGTGGAGGCTCTGCTTTCTACCAATGAGTATAGTCTGAAGGTTATTTGCTCAGAGGAAGAGCCTGATATGGATCAATTGTATAAGAACGATAATCTGGAGTTTATTCATTATTATACTCTTGAACCTCGTGTTGGGCTAGCGTCCAGAGTACGCAACCGCATAAAAACGGACTTTCTCTTTAAGAAAAGAGTAAAATATGACTTGGATACTCTTAAGTATGATATTTTGTGGATTATTCATGAACGGACTGCCATATCAATGAGAGATATTCTAGTTGGTAGAAAGTATATCTTGACATCATACGAATTAAGAGATTATTCAGAACCGAAATTGATGAAACCATTGACTAGACCAATGAGAGATGCAAAGGTAAATATTCAATGCGAATATAACAGAGCATGGATTGCGCGAATGTTATATGGTTTGAAGGAAACTCCATTGGTTATTCCAAACAAACCTTTTTATCATCCAACAACCCGTAATGAATATAACGACAAAATAACCTCGGATGGCAAGAAGATTATCATGTACCAAGGTGTCCTTACAAAAGAAAGAAATGTGGAAGGTATGTGTAAAGCAATATCCTTGCTAAATGGATTTAAACTTGTATTGTTGGGCAAGGAAACAGAATATGTAAAGGAATTGAAGAGTAAGTATAGCATTGTTGAATTTCCGGGATTTATTAAGTCTCCAGCTCATTTGAAGCTTACAAGTAATGCATATATTGGTTTGGTTACGTACAACCCTTTAGATTTAGATTGTGCATATTGTGCGCCTAATAAGATTTGGGAATTTTCCGGCTTTGGTATTCCTATGATATGTAATGAAATACCTGGGCTTGAATATACCGTTGGAGCCAACAAATGTGGTGTATGTGCTGACACAAATGATCCTGAATCAATCGTTAATGCCATCAAGGTAATTGATGCGAATTATCAGGAATATAGTGCTAATGCACGAAAGATGTATGATAGTATTGATCTCGTAGGGTTAATTCATCGGGTAATTGATAAGTATAATTCGTGATAACGATTTAATCAGTATGGTTCAGAGTCCAATCATCATAGGGGGAAATCATCACAACACGCTTGGAGTAATACGGGCTTTGGGGTATAAAGGTATCCAATCTTTAGTCTTGCTCGTTACTGATGAAAACGATCCGTTTGTATCATTTAGCAAGTATATCTTGAAGTGTGTGTTGCTGAAATCCAAACAAGAAATAGTTCCATATTTGCTCAACTATGCTAAGGACAAAAACAATAAGATCGTAATCATATCTTGCGCTGATTACGTTACAAGTGAATTGGACAATGCATTTGATGCATTAAAAGATTCATACTTTTTGCCTACTTCCAACAAACAAGGTATGTGTAACCATTATATGCAGAAGGATATAATGGTTAAATTAGCCCATAAAGTTGGTATTAAATGCCCCAAAAGTTGGGTTGTGGATAATAGATCGGATATCAATGTTGGGATGTCCATCCCGTGCATTGTTAAGCCTCTTGCAAGTATTTATGGATCTAAGGCTGAGATAAGGATTATTCGTGATAAAGAGACTTTGTATTCTTATCTTGTCAAAAACAAAGAACATGGTTTTATTGTACAGGAATTCATAGATAAAGAGTTTGAATACCAGCTTATTGGATGCTCTCTCAATCATGGTGAGGAGATAATTATACCGGGTTATTCCAAGTGTATCAGACCGTGTCCAGGTACGAATACTGGTTTCCTTGAGTATAAACCATTCGAGGGTTTTACATGTGATCTGGAAGCATGCAAGGCTTATATTAAATCAATTGGCTATCAAGGATTATTTAGTATGGAATATCTTAGAGATAAGCAAGGCGAAGATTATTTCCTTGAAATCAATATGCGCAATGATGGTAATGGAATATGTGTAACCGGAGCAGGGGTCAATTTACCGTGGATCTGGTATCAGTATTGTGTAGGAGGGGACTATAAAAAAGAGATCAGGAATAAAGTAGAAGACATTTTTGTAATGCCTGAATTTGATGATGTGATGCTATTGCTTAAAGGACGAGTCTCTTTTGCAGTGTGGTTGAAAGATTATAGACGGACCTCTACATTTATGGAATATTGTGATAAAGATCCCAAACCATATTCTGTAAGGAAGAAACAATTTATCAAGCATTTGCTCCGTAAATTGCTTGGCAGGTAAGAATTGATAGACATTATAATTACCTGATAGATAGAGAGCTATGGTGCCATTTTTTACTTGCTTCTAAGATATTATTTTACTCAATGAAATCATTCATAATAACAGTAGATACTGAAGGTGATAACCTATGGGCGTACCATAAAGGTGATTCTGTGAGCACAGAGAATGTAAAGTATATTCCTCGCTTTCAGAACTTGTGCAATAGTTATGGCTTTAAGCCGGTATGGTTGACCAACTATGAGATGATTATGTCGGAGGAGTTTGTGCGTACGATGAAGCCATACGTGCAAAAAGGTCTTTGTGAAATTGGCATTCACATACACGCTTGGAACAATCCTCCGAGATATGATCTGAATGGGTTGTATGATGGTAATCCTTATCTTCTTGAATACCCATATGAGGTGATGCGAGACAAGTTTGCTACAACATATAATCTTATTGTTAAATGCCTTGGAGTAAAGCCAGTTTCTCATAGAAGTGGTCGTTGGGCGATGGATGATAGGTATTTTAAACTGCTTGAAGAGTTTGGGGTTATTGTTGATTGCTCATATACCCCAGGTGTTTCATGGCTTTCAGCTAAGGGCGAGACGGTACCTGGTGGAAGTGATTATCGTAAAGTCCCTAAAGGTGCTCATCTGGTCGGAAATATTCTTGAATTACCAGCAACGGTTCGCAGGTATGGTCATTATGTTACAAAAGGAAGTTTAAAACATCAATTACGTGCCTTAATAAAGGGTGGGGTAATTTGGTTAAGACCGGCGTTGAGCCCTTTGTTTGAAATGAAGAAATTGATGAAGGATGTTGATGAAGAGCAAGGTGATGACTATCTTGAGTTTATGATTCACTCTTCGGAGCTGATGCCAGGAGGTAGCCCCTATTTTAAGGATATTTTATCTGTTGATAAGATGTATGAAACCATGAACCAGGTTTTTACATATGCGCGTGAACTGGCTTATGAGGGTGAGACTCTTAAGGAATATGCTATACGATACAATAAAAATTATTATGGCTAAAACCAAAATACTTATTATTATTGATCAAATGCAGATAGGAGGAGCAGCACGCGTTACCAGCATTTTGCTCCATGAGTTGATAGAGAATGGCTATGAGGTGGTTTTGGCATTAGATAATATTAATGCCAATGTTTTTTATTCTATACCGAAAGATGTAAAGCAGGAATATATCCCAATTAAGGCTTCTATGCCCACAGGTTTGAAGCAAGTAAAAGTGATTATAACTGCTCGCCAGATCATCAGGCAGGTGCGACCTGACGTGATTATTGCAGTTACCTTTTCCCCTTTCTTTTACGCACATTATGCCGCCATAGGGACGGGAGTTCCTGTGATTGCGTACGATCACACTTCATTTGGTCGTAAAATGGGGCACTTCGTCAATTGGATTCGTTATAGTCTTTATGGACAAGCCGATAAATTGGTAATACTTACAGAAAAGGATAAACACTTATTAGGAGAGAAATTCCCTCGGAAGACTGTAGTTTACAACCCTCTTACTTATCCCATAGTAAGACATGTTGGGATTAGAAATAAGACGGTGCTTTGTGTCGGTCGCATTGATTCCTGGGATGTTAAAGGATTTGATCGCATCATTGATATGTGGTCGCATATTGCCCCAAAATATCCAGACTGGAAGTTGCAGATTGCTGGGGGCGGTGCAGAAGACAAGGTTGCTGAGATTCGAAAGATGTCAAAGGATTCAGGTGTTGATAAACAGATTGAGTTCTTGGGACAGATTTATGATATGCCCGCACTTTATGCGGCGACATCCATCTTTGCTTTACCTTCACGAGTGGAAGGGTTCCCAATGGTGCTGCTGGAAGCTATGTCACAAGGTTGTGTGTGTTGCACTTTTGAGATGGGAGGAGCTGTAAATGAGATGATGAATGAAACCTCTGGGGCTATTGTGAAAGATAATGAGCTTACAGACTTCGAACGAGCGCTAGAGAAATTGATTAACCTTTACCCTCATTATGAGGATTTGCAAGAGAGTGGCTACAAAGATGCGGCTCGGTTTTCTGGCAAGAATTTCTATGACCAATGGAATAGAATAATACAAAGTGTTATATGATACAATCAAGAAAAGATTATAGACTTTACCTTCGTGAAGATTGCCTCGCAAATATCTATCGAGAATCTTGTAGTTGGTTTCGTATGAAAATATCGTTATGGTATGGACTTGAGTCATACATGGCATATAATTATTTGAGGAGACTTCGAAAATATGAATATTTATTAAATAGGGGGGGGATTATTCATAGAATAAGATTAACAATTGCAAAAATTCGTTACCGAAGGTTAGGTATTAAGTATAGATTTCGTATAAATCCCAATGTTGTGGGATATGGATTAAGAATACCTCATATTACTGGAGGTGGCATTATTGGTCCAGATAAAATGGGAAAACATTGTATTGTGAATGCAGGTGTCGTAATAGGAACTAAAACAGGGACGATAAAAAGGCCAATCCTTGGTGATAATTGTGAAATAACTATAGGGGCAGTTGTTATAGGAAACATCATAATTGGAAACAATGTGATAATTGCGCCTAATTCTGTGGTGGTGAAGGATGTTCCAGATAATGCTGTAGTCTCGGGAATCCCGGCAAAGATACTTTCTATAAATGGTCAGAGAGTTTAGTGCATTGCCTTTTTATGTAATAAAATCACAAAATGAATAAAAGAATATTCATGTATGCTACTCTTCCTAAAATAGGACAGGCTCCTTTTGGTGGAGGAGAGGTTGGTAATATGCGTACAATACGAATGTTGCGTGAGGCTGGTTTTGATATTACGACCATCCGTCAAAGAAAAGCAGATGCGACCTGGGGTAAGAAGCGAGTATTGTTATCATACCCATTCCGTCTGTTGGCGGGATGGAGTGAGACTTTCTGTAAACTGTTGTTTGGCTCGCGTAATAGCCTTGTTCATTTGTCTGGGTTTGCAGGGAAGACCATTTTTAATGAATATGTGTTAATGCATATCATGAAAGTAATGGGTTACAAAGTTATTTATGAGCTTCGGGGTGGAGGTGCTATTGATTTTTGGACAAGCGGATCATCACGATACAGAAAAATGTTTAGCTATCTGTTGAATGGAGCCTGTTATGTCTTTGTACAAGGAAAAGAGAATATTCCTTTGGTAACATCTATCAGCAAAACCCCTGTTTTTCACTATGCCAACTGTGTGGAAGATAGTTTTGCTCCGAAGCACATGCCCAAGAAACCTACTAATCAAATCAACCTGCTTTTTTATGGTCGTGTGGAAGAGAATAAGCATGTGGATTTGATTGTGGAAACCGCAGCGAAAGTTCAGAAGACTATCCCTAATGTATATTTGACGATAGTCGGTAACGGTAAGGCTGACTACGTTGAGCGAGTGAAAAGTATGATGCGGTCCTTGCTTAAGCCAGAATCTTTTACTTACATTTCGGGATGCAAGCATGAAGATCTTCCTGCATTACTGACTGACAAACACTTCTATATCTTTCCATCAACTCAACCACGAGAAGGACAATCTAATTCTGTTACGGAGTGCATGGCATACGGTATTATCCCTATTGCATCTCCTCAAGGTTTTAATCGCTCTACAATAGGTGATGATGCCTTGATTGTTAATGATTTGACAGCCGATGCATATGCGGATAGAATTGTTGGAATAATTAATGGTGGAAAATGTCAATATTATTCAGCCAAAGTTTTTGAACACTTCAGACATAACTTTACACAAGATGTTGTGTTTAAGAAAACACTGGAGATATATAGAATAATAGCCAATTAGTACTGATGCGTTAATAATTATCAAATAAAGAAAGTTCTGAAAAATCCTTATTTCAAATGAGTAGTTGAGGGGCTGTCATAAACCTTCAGTACAAACTAATTTCAAATCGAGGTTAAAGTAGAAAATTGTTAAACTTTGCAATCTTAATAAGTTACGAACATAGATGCGAAAGTTAGCGCATCACTAATAATAGTCAATAATGAATAATCAAGAAGACTTTTTTCGTATAGGAAGAACTAGGATATCGATTACGGATGAGAGCAAGGCTATCCGGACAATAATTAGTGCTATCGATAGCAATCAAAAGGGATATGTCTGTGTTTCAACATTGAGAACTGTACCCATTGCTAATCGTGATGATAGGTATTGGGCGGTAATGGAGAAGTCATTGATGAACACACCCGATGGGACACCTTTGGTGTGGTGTGGGCATTGGTGGGGGTTAAAACAAGTACAGAGAGTGTGTGGTCCACATTTATTTCCCAGAATGCTTAAGATAAAAGGATATAAGCATTTCTTTTTAGGGGATACTGAGGAAACGTTGTTGGCTTTAAAAAAGAAAGCGAAAGATGAGTTTGGAGCTGAAGTAGTAGGTACATATTCTCCACCATTCTCTCCTTTGAATGAGTATGACTTTGGGAGCATTGCAAAGATAATCAATGAGAGTGGTGCAAATTTAGTTTGGACTGCCATGCGTGCCCCGAAGCAGGATTTGTTCAACTCTATGTTAGTGTCTTATTTGAATGATGGTGTAGTTTGCGTAGGTGTGGGAGCTGCTTTCCGTAGTGTGATTGGTCAGTTGCGTCAGCCTGATGGCATTCTACAGAAGTTGGGGTTGGCAGGACTACTATTTAAAAGACCGGAATCATCATGGTGGGATGAGATTAAATGGTATGCTGAACATATTATATATTTGATAAAGTATTTCTTCTTAATAATGTGGAAGAGACTTGTTGGGAAGAAATATTATAATTATTAAGCAATGAGTAAAATCTTATTACTTGATGGAGAAGGCGTACAAGTGGTGTGTATGGCCCGCGAGTTGAATAAACTAGGACATGAGTTGACAGCCCTTTGTGCACAAAGGGTTAGCAGCGGGTATGCTACCAAATACCTTCAACATAAGTACAAATCCCCAAACTTACACCTTGAGCCAGAGGCGTTCAAGGCTTATTTCTATGAGCATCTTAAGTCACACCAATATGAATTGATTATTCCAATGGGTGATGAGTCTGCTTATTTCTTAAGCCTTGAAAAGGAAAAGGTTGAGCAGCAGTATAAGATTATTTGTGCGGTGGAGACATATTCTACCTTTGAGTTGGCTAATGATAAGCAGAAACTTATGGAAGTATGTGAAAAGTTCGACATCGTGCATCCACATACTAGGGCTTTACCTTCAATAAAGTTGGGGACAGAAAGTTCGGAGTTTAGGAATAATTTAAAATCTGTAGCAGAGTATGTAGGATTTCCTGCTATGATTAAGCCTAACTTGTCGGCAGGAGCTAAGGGGATTACTAAAGTTGGAAACTTGGAGGAACTTGAAGACAATTATCCAGCTATTGCTAAGAGCTTTGGCGCTTGTGCGCTACAGCAGTATGTGGAACAGCCTGATTATTATTATAATGTAATGTTGTTTCGTAGGTATGATGGAAAGACAGTTGCCTCAACTGTGATTAAAATCCGCAGGTTCTTTCCACTTAAAGGTGGTACAAGTTGCTATAGTGAGACGGTGGAACATCCATTTCTCGTAGAACAGTGTGAACGCTGTTTGGACAAATTAAATTGGCATGGCTTTGCTGACTTTGACATATTGGAAGATAAACGGACTCATGAACTTAAAATTATTGAGATTAACCCTCGCGTCCCATCAAGTCTCCAGGCTAGTTTTGCTGCAGGTGTAAATTTTGCGAAAATATTTGTAGATGAATATCTTGGCAATGGCGCAGAACTGTTTGATATGACTAAATATAAATCTGGTCAGCAGGTTCGATGGTTTGGATTGGATGTGATGTGGTTTTTGTTTTCACCTGAGAGATTCAAGTTTAAACCGTCATGGTTTAAGTTCTTTGGGAAAGATGTAAGTTATCATGATGGCGCATGGAATGATCCATTGCCTATGATAGCCGGATGTCTTCAGGGAATTATGAAGTATTTGGATCCAAATTTTAGAAAAGCTAAACTGAAAGGATAAAACATAGGAATATTATGGATAGTACAAGACTGGTGAGTCCGATAGGGGGGGGTAAAAGATTAGATTACAATGACTTAGCCAAGGCTTTTGGAATGTTGGCAATCATTTGGGGCCATATCCGTCTTACAGGATGGAGTAATGCGTTCGTATATGCATGGCATATTCCTTTATTTTTCTTCCTGAGTGGTATGGTTTTCAATAAATGTAAATATGCTGATTTCAGGACTTTTTTTATGAAGAAAGTGAAATCGCTGCTCGTGCCTTATGTGATATTTTCGTTCTTGACATGGTTTGTGTGGGCCGCATTCTCCTTAGTGACACATGCTCAAGTGGATAGTTACTGGATGCCGTTGGCGCAGACTTTCATCGCTCAAGGTAGTGGTGGTTTCTTGGTTCACAATGTGCCGTTGTGGTTTGTAACTTGCCTGTTTGTGATGGAGGTCATCTATTATTTCTTGTCTGATTTCAAGAAAGTATGGATTTTGATTGTCAGCATTGCCTTGGCATCGGTAAGTTATTACATGATTACGTATGTCGATGTCGTAGATATTACTTTGCTGCCTTGGAATTTGGAGGTCGCTTGTCTTGGTCTGCCTTTTTTCGCGATAGGACATCTGATAGTGCAGAAGTTCGGGCATCAGCAGATGCAGAACTGGGTGGATAGCCATCGTGTCGTTGCACTTATTTCATGCATGTTGCTCGGTTCCCTTGTGTTTATTGGAAGTAGTTGCAATGGCAGCATATCATTTGGACATGCAGATATACATAATCCGTTGATTACATATCCATGTGCATTGGCGGGAATAGCGATGATGCTTTTGTTCTGTATGTTGCTTGCTGGTACTGAGTCTTGTCGGAATGATGCAAAGTGGATGCATTGGATTAAATGGTTCGGTCGCAACAGTTTCACCGCTATGGCTATCCACAATCCGATCAAGGGCTTTGTCTGTGTGATCGTTGGTGTGCTTTTAGGATGTGGAAGTGCTGCAGTTTCTAATAATGGTAGTTATTCGGTGGTGGCATTTGTATTGACATTGACAATTACTATCGTTGGTATTTCTCTGGTTAATTGGGTAAAGACAGTATATAATAAGTTGGTGATGAAATAGATGATAGCTGAAAGCTGAGCATAAGTGCCAGTCCATATTCCAACTATTGCATATTTGAATTTTTAAAAATGAAAAGAGTACTGATAACTGGTGCCAATAGTTTTGTGGGTACTTCCGTGGAACGTTGGCTGATGCGTGAGCCTGATAAATATCAGGTGGATACGGTGGATACTATGGATGGAGTTTGGAAACAAGCCGATTTCTCGAAGTATGATGCTGTATTTCATGTTGCAGGTATTGCGCATGTGGATCCGAAGCCGGAAATGGCTCCTCTTTATTATAAGGTAAACAGAGATCTGGCTATAGAGGTGGCTAAGTGGGCGAAGTCTCATGGAGTGAAGCAGTTTATTTACATGAGTTCGAAAATCGTTTATCACGCGAGCAAGTCATTGAAGGGGGATGTGGTAACCAAAGATACGATGCCTAACCCTAATGATTTCTATGGTGATTCTAAATTGCAGGCAGAAAAGGGCTTGAATGAATTGTCGTGTGATACGTTTAAGATAGCTATTATTCGTCCGCCAATGATTTACGGGCCTACCGGAAAGGGTAATTTCCAGAGGCTGGCTTGGCTGGCCACTAAGACACCGGTATTTCCGGCGTGGCACAATAAGCGGTCGATGCTTGCCATTGACAATTTGTCTGAATTCGTGAAGCAGCTGATCGAGAGAGAACTGGACGGTACATTCTATCCGCAGAATAAGGAGTTGGTGGACACTGTGGAGTGTATCCGGTTTTTTGCGAAGATGTACGGAAAGAAGGTTTGGATAACCGGTTTGTTTAATCCTTTGGTATGGTTGGGTTCTTTCGTTTTGCCTCAGATTCCTAAGATGTTTTCGGATTCGTATTATGTCCCGGAGATGTCAAAATATGATTTTGACTATAATGTGGTGACTTTTGATGAGAGTCTTAAGGGGATAGAACCGAAGAAGACAATGAGATAATGGTTTTGTTTTATGGCGTATAGATTTTTCAAGCGCTTTTTCGACGTTGTTTGCGCCATTTTGGGCATCGTCGGCACGTCGCCGATATGGATTGTTTCTATTATTCTGACGGAAGTCAGCGATCCCGGGCCATTGTTCTATTTCGCCAATCGTGTCGGGAAGGATAACAGGCGGTTCAAGATGTGGAAGTTCCGTTCCATGCGAGTGGCTCGTGGCGCAAGCGAGGCTTCGCTTCGTCCGGAGCAGGATCGGATCTTTTGGTGGGGAAGGATCATGCGGAGGCTCAAGATTGATGAGCTGCCGCAATTGTTGAATATTCTTAATGGGACGATGTCGATTGTCGGCCCTCGTCCGGCGGCGGTGGATCAGGTTGAGGTCACCCGTGGTGGAGAGAATGCGGTCGCCTCAACAGTGCCTTGTGGACTGACAAGCCAGTCAAGCCTTTGGGACTACATCTATGGTGATCAGTTCCCGGATGAGAAGGAGTACAATGAAAAGGTTCTGCCTGTCCGACTGAAACTTGACGTTTATTACGTGAGGCATGCCTCTTTCTTCGGAGACATGAAACTAATCCTTTGGACAGTCATCGCGATAGCCTACACCGCCTGTGGAAAGTATCCTCAATGGATGCACGATCGGCTTGTCGCGTTCGCGAGTGAGGGTTAGAAGATAATAATTAATCAACTATTTATCAATGCAAATGGCTAATTTCTCTGAAAGATACGGATACGTTAAGCCCATTGAGGTTTTGAAGAAGGGTTTTATTGAACAGGATTTGGCAAAATCTTTATGTTCTTGCTATGATATGTTGTCGGAAGATTTTGAACAACAGTCAAATAATCAGAGAGATTATGAGGCGTTGGAACTATATTTATGGGTTGATTTTCTGCACGAAAGAAAGGGAGACTTCTATTATGGCCGGTTTGGCCCAAATACAGTTGTAGCGACGGAGTTTTTATTAGATGACATAAGAACATGGTATAGTAAGTTTGATTTGATAGAGAAAACGTTGACATACCTTAGAAAGACATATTTTCGTGGCGATAGTAGGGATCGCGTTTCTCAGCAGATAGTAGAGAAATTTGTACATAATATTAATCACTTTTTGCGGGATCTGAATTATGGCTATAGGGTTGTGGATGACATTGTGGTTCCGATTACCACTGATGAGGAAATGAAAGCAGTCAAGCATGCTATTGATGACTCAAAAGATAACATCAGGCATCATATTCATTCCTCCCTTGAACTTTATTCTAAAAGGCCAGAAGCGGATTATCGAAATTCGATTAAGGAATCAATATCTGCAGTAGAGGCATTTTGCAGGGAGAAAACGTCAGAGTCAAAGTTGGGAACTGCCTTAAAAAAATTGGAAGTGTCTGGTGTTGTTATACCAAATATGCTTAAAACGGCATTTGAAAAACTCTATGCTTATACTAATCAACCTGATAGTGGCATTAGGCATGCCTTGATGGATCCTGATGGAGATTATGTTCCCGGGCAGGAAGAAGCTCTATTCATGCTGGTCTCGTGTTCTGCTTTCCTAAATTACCTTTATGGTAAAATGGCTAAATAATCTTTGTTGTATCTAATTTAATGTATTTACAATGAAATATTTACTTGTAGTTGCCCATCCGGATGATGAGGTGCTTGGGGCTGGTGCGTCCATGTTCAGATGGAGTCGTGAGGGACATCAGATTGATGTCGCTATCATGTGCACGGAGGCGAAGGCGCGCGCTTTCCGCCCGGAGGATAAGGAGTTGGATGAAGATTTGAACGCTTCGTCGGACTTCCTTGGAATACACCGAAAGTTCGAGGCCACATTCCCGAACATCGAGATGAACACGGTTCCTCATCTGAAACTTGTGCAGTTCATCGAAAGCGCTATCCGTGAGAGCGAGCCGGACATCATCATCACCCATCATCCGGCGGACACGAACAATGACCATCTTCAGACTAGCCTCGCCTGTCAAGAGGCCATCCGTCTTTTCCAGCGTCGCCCGGAGGTGAAACCGATCTCTGAGTTTTGGTATATGGAGGTGCCATCCTGCACGGAATGGGCGTTGAACAGTGGATTGAACCGTTTCCAGCCGAATCTTTGGGTAGAGGTGGGGAAAGAAGGTGTTGATGCCAAGATCAAAGCCCTCTCGATGTACCGTGGTGTCATGCGTCCATATCCTCACCCTCGTTCCGAAGAGGCCCTCGAGGGCTTCGCCGCTTATCGCGGCTGTCAGGCTGGGTGCAACTATGCGGAGGCGTTCGAGGTTATACTAAGGAGGATAAGTTGTGATTCCGTTAAAAGTGTGTAAGATTCTGAGGATTCTTGACTATTTTTGATTTAATTGTTATATTTGCCGTGAATTTTTAACGGAATTGTGATATGCTTCTTCGTTTTGTGGCAGAGAACATCTTTTCTTTCAAGGATGTGACGGAATTTAATACATTTCCGTCTAGTAAAAGCCATAGCCTTGTTCACCACAAGATAGATTGTTCACATACTACTGCTCTGAGGCTGGCGGCTGTTTATGGCGCAAACGGGGCTGGTAAAAGTAACCTGTTGTCGGCGATGAATTTGCTCCGCGAATTCGTGCTGTCTGGTTCTCTTGATTTTCATGGATTCAATGAAGGACTGGCGTTCCGCTTTGACCCTTCTTGCCTTGGGAAAGCATCTGGGATGGCCATTGAGTTCTGCCGGAATGACAAGGTTTTTTATTATCACATCGAATTTAAGGGACGGGAACTTGTTCTGGAGGAATTGTTGCTTAGTAAGAAAACTAAGGACATTCCCATTATTCAGCGTGAAGGAGGCAATATAAAACTAAACGGCGATTTTTTGACGAATGGAGTTAATGATGAGTTTTTGAATGCCCTTGATCGCCTTGTGCGTCCTGATATGCTCCTCTTTTCATTTTTAGGCCAATATTATCATTCTGAATCTGAACTTGTAGCGGAGGCCTATTCTTGGTTCGCCGATCGTTTTAGAGTCGTGCTTCCGGACACAATCTCTGGCCATGTGCCACATCTTTTTGATAAGTATGAGCCGTTCAGGCGTTTGGTTAATGAGACTATTCCGGAACTTAAGACGGGTATTTCCGCTTTGCGTGTCAGGAAAGTGGTTGTGACGGATGAAGTGATAAACGGCAACAAGGATCTTATCTCTGTGGTTAGTAACGCTCGCAATCACCCAGATGAGCCTCAAATTGTAGAAAGGAATAATGGCCTTGGGGTCTCAAATGTGATTTTTGAAGATGGACAGGTATGGCAGAAAACGCTTGTCTCGGTTCATGAAGACACAGGTGGGGACATTGTGGAAGTCCCTGTCTCGATTGAGTCAGACGGGACACGGCGTCTTATAGAGTATATGCCCCTTTTCTTTGCCTTGACACATGGCCACGGCGTTTTCGTTGTTGATGAGATTGAGCGTAGCGTCCATCCTATTATGGTTAAGAGTATCATTCAAAAGATATCCGACAGCAAGCAAGCGAAAGGCCAGCTAATATTCACAACTCACGAATCATGTCTTCTGGATCAGAGTATTTTTCGTCCGGACGAGATCTGGTTTGCTCAAAAAGATGCGGAGCAATCAACTAAGCTATATCCACTCAGTGATTTTAATATTCACAATACCGCTAACATAGAGAACGGCTATCTGGCCGGGCGCTATGGCGGAATCCCTTTCTTGTCAAATCTAAAGGATCTTCATTGGTAGCCATGATTACACGTGTCAGACAGTACGCCAAGAAAGAGCCGAGCCGGGATGCTCATAAATTGTATGTAATCTGCGAAGGTGCACATGATGAGCCTAAATACTTTGAGTTTTTCGAGGGACTGTCATCAAACCTTAGTGTTATCACGATTCCTTCTGAGGCTGGCAAAACCGATCCTGTGCAATTGGAACGTAGGGCTATGGAAAAGTTTGACTTTGAGTGTGGTTGCTTTTCTTTGGATTTTTCACAAGGGGACAGAATTTGGTTTGTCATTGACACTGATGCTTGGGCATTGGAAGGTAAAATCGCGGTTCTTCGTGATTTTTGCAAGAAAATGAATGACGACATTTTCACTCGGTTTACCGAGATCAAACCGTATTGTGTTTGGAATGTCGCTCAGAGTAATCCCTGCTTTGAAATTTGGCTGTATTATCATTTCTATCGCAGTGCACCTGCTATAAAAGAAGTGGATGAATTCGCATCTTTTAAGCAGTTTGTTGATAGTAAGATAAATGGTGGATTTAAGTATGAGTCGGATCCTGTGAGGTTAAAAGATGCCATAGCTAATGCGGAGGCCAATTTCGGCCATGGCGACAATGAAGCGATTGCGTTGTTTTCTACTGAACTCATGTTTCTCGGAAAGGAAATTAATAACTTTGTGTCTGTGGAACTGGCAAAGTTGTATAATAAGATGGGATAGTAGTTGTCTTCTCTACATGTTTCTAAGAACCACTTTAGGCACTTGGAAATATCTTTGAGAAAGATTATCTCTGTGAAAGATATTTGTAACTCTATGTCATTCACGATGTTTATTTACCAATAATAAGTCCTCACCTTCCGTTTGTGAAGAAAGCGCAGGCCGTTCATGTGGTCCTGTTCGCCAAAGTGCTGCCTAAGAATGCTGAGGCGGCAAGAGTATTCCTTCCGGAAGATGTCTTGAAATAACATTATCCGGGTGCGTGGCTGTCGTTTTTGAGCCCGTAAGTTGATCTTTTGATAGGTCTGTGTGCGGAGGAGGCTAATTCGCACCAGGGTCTTATGTGTGTTAATCAGGGTCTTGCCGAATGTGATCTCTTTGTATGTGATTGTGCGGCTTATATTCTTGGACACGAAGAGCAAATATTCAATCTAAAATATTCACTAATAAATGAAAACCGCCCTAATCACCGGCATCACGGGCCAGGATGGCTCGTATCTTGCCGAGCTGCTGCTGTCGAAGGGGTATGACGTTCACGGGACGATCCGCCGGTCATCGGTGGACTACCGTGAGAGGATCGCGCACCTTGAGGGGCAGCCTAATTTCCATCTCCATTACGCCGATCTGGGGGACTCGATGAGTCTGATCCAGGTGATGAACCGCGTGCGACCGGACGAGGTGTACAACCTCGCGGCGCAGAGCCACGTCCAGGTGTCGTTCGACTCTCCGGAGTTCACGGCCGACGTTGACGCGACCGGGGTGCTGCGCATCCTTGAGGCTATCCGCCAGACGGGACTCGCCGAGACGTGCCGCATGTATCAGGCCTCCACGTCAGAACTCTATGGAAAGGTTGAGGAGGTGCCTCAGAACGAGAACACCCCGTTCCATCCCTACAGTCCGTATGCCGTCGCCAAGCAGTACGGCTACTGGATCGTCCGGGAGTACCGCGACGCCTACAACATGTTCTGCTGCAACGGCATCCTGTTCAACCACGAGAGCGAGCGGCGCGGCGAGACGTTCGTCACGAGGAAGATCACCCTCGCGGCCGCGCGGATCCGTCAGGGGAAGCAGGAGAAACTGTACCTCGGCAACCTCTCGTCGCTGCGCGACTGGGGGTACGCCAAGGATTATGTGGAGTGCATGTGGCTCATCCTTCAGAACGAGAGGCCGGATGACTATGTGATAGCGACCGGCGTCCAGCACAGCGTGCGGGAGTTCTGCCAGCTGGCGTTCCGCGAGGCTGGAATTGAGCTTGAGTTCGTAGGCGAGGGTGCGGAAGAGAAGGGAATAGACAAGGCGACCGGCCGTGTGCTTGTCGAGGTGTCCCCGGACTTCTACCGCCCGACGGATGTGGTCAACCTGTGGGGTGACCCGACCAAGGCTAAGGCCACGCTCGGATGGAATCCGACCAGGACATCCTTCGAGGAACTGGTCCGCATCATGGTGGAGCATGACATGCGCAAGGTCGCCGCTGACGGTGCGGCGGAGGACGTGCGCAAGATGAATCTTGTCGAATATCTTGAAAAAGGCATTGTGAAATGATGGAGAAGAACGCGAGAATCTATGTGGCCGGCCATCGCGGGATGGTTGGCTCCGCTATAGTCAGGGAGCTGCGCCGGCAGGGTTACGACAACCTTGTCCTGCGGACGCACAAGGAGCTGGACCTCTGCGACCAGCGCGCCGTCGAGGCGTTCTTCGAGGCGGAGATGCCTGAATATGTCTTCCTCGCCGCCGCCAAGGTGGGCGGGATAGTCGCCAACGAGGAGGCTCTGGCCGACTTCATGTACATGAATATGACTCTGGAGATGAACGTCATCCACTCGGCGTGGAGGAACGGCTGCCGTAAGCTGGAGTTCCTCGGGTCGTCGTGCATCTATCCTCGCATGGCGCCGCAGCCGATGAAGGAGTCCTGCCTCCTGACGGGACCGCTGGAGAAGACGAACGAAGCCTACGCCCTCGCCAAGATCTCCGGCCTTAAGTACTGCGAGTTCCTGAACCGCCAGTACGGCACTGACTACATCTCGGTGATGCCGACGAACCTTTACGGCCCGAACGACAACTACCATCCGACCCACTCCCACGTGCTTCCGGCCCTTATCCGGCGTTTTCACGAGGCGAAGGTGTCCGGCGCTCCGTCGGTGACCTGCTGGGGCGACGGCTCGCCATTGAGGGAGTTCCTCTACGTGGACGACCTCGCCAACCTCTGCGTGTTCCTGATGAACGGATATTCCGGGAACGAGACCGTCAACGCCGGTACGGGGAAGGAGATCACCATCAAGGAACTGACGCGTCTCGTCGCCAAGGTGGTCGGCTACGAGGGCGAGATTCTTTGGGACGCATCCAAGCCGAACGGTACCCCGCGCAAGCTTCTCGACGTCTCCAAAGCCACGGCCTTGGGCTGGACCTACAGGACGGAACTGGAGGACGGAATCCGTCTCGCCTACGACGACTTCCTCCACAACCCGGTGAGGGCGGAGAGGTAGATATTCCAAGATAATAATAATGGCTGGCGGTCACTTTTCGTTGTGGGCCGTCTCCCGAAATATAGTATATGCCAAACAAGAAAGTATTCGTTTCCGGCTGCTATGACCTCCTGCACAGCGGCCATGTTGAGTTTTTCAAGGAGGCTTCGTCCTACGGCGACCTCTATGTCGGCATCGGTTCCGACGCCACGATCCTTGACTACAAGCATCACAAGACCGTGTACAGCGAGCGGGAGCGGCTGTTCATGGTGAAGTCGATCCGCTACGTCAAGGATGCGTTCATCAACCGTGGCCACGGCATCATGGACTTCATCCCTACCGTTGAGGAACTGAGGCCGGACATATTCGTTGTCAACGAGGACGGTTCGAACGAGGACAAACGCCGCTTCTGTGCGGAGAGGGGCATTGAATATGTTGTTCTCCAGCGCCGCCCGTCCGAGGGTCTGGCCGCCCGTTCCAGCACCGATCTGAAGAAGTCGGAGTCTTCGATCCCGACAAGACTCGACCTCGCCGGGACGTGGATTGACCAGCCGTATGTGTCGTGCCTTGCTCCTGGGTGGGCGGTGACCGTGTCTCTTGAGCCGACTTTTGAGGTGAGGGAGCGCTGCGGCCTCTCCACCTCCACCCGCAACGCCATCCGCAAGATCTGGCCGTACCAGCTCCCGAACATGGATCCGGAGATGCTGGCGAAGCTGGTGTTCTGTTTCGAGAACGACCCGGAGCGTTCGGACGGGGTGATCTCCGGTGCCCAGGACGCCATAGGAATATGCGTTCCCGGCCTTGCCCGTCACTATTACGACCAGCGTTTCTGGCCGGTCAAGATCGAGACGTGTTCTGACGAGAGGGTTCTCTCATGGCTTGAGGAGCACCTCTGCCTGATTCCGATGTTCCCTCGCCGTCCGGGCTGCTCGGTGGTTGAGGGGAAGGACATCACCCTTCCGAAAGTCCAGGCCTTGGCAAAGGCCGCGGATGACTGCTGGCACGCCATTCTTGACATGGACATTGACCGCTTCGCCGCCGCCTACCGGGCGTCGTTCGAGGCTCAGGTCGCCATGTTTCCGGGAATGGTCAACCCGACATCATGCGGAGGAGGCGTCCCCGATGGCTCGTCCTCACATATTCAAAAAGACGCCGCCGGGATTGCCGACGGACTTTCAGGACAACCATCCGAGAAGTCTTCCGACGTGCCTTCCTGCGTGCATTCTGAGGGGGCTTTTCTTCCGTCAGTACAGGAATATATTGACAAATATTCCCGGATGCCGGGTGTCCTCGCCTGGAAGATGCCTGGTGCCGGCGGTGGCGGCTACCTCGTCCTCGTCTGCACCTCTCGCCACACCTTCCCGGACGGAGCCATCGAGATCACCGTCAGGCGCGGGGGAATGTGACTTGTCGCGCGCACGCTCACGGCTTCCGCTTCCTGATATTCATTGACCAAAGCCCTCGTGTCTCCTTTCCCGTGATCGAGAAGCCCTTATTTGCTCACAGAAGCCTCATATTCAATACATCTCGTGCGCGGAAAGATGCAATGCGCGCACGGCTTACAATAAAACCACAAGCAAAATGAAAAGATATTGCCAAACCCTCGACCTTGTCGGTGATGACCGGATGATTGAGAACTATATAGACGCCCACCGCCACGTCTGGCCCGAGATTCAGGAGGGCATCCGCTCCGTCGGCATCCTCGACATGCAGATTTACCGCCTTGAACGCCGTGTCTTCATGATCATGGACACCACCGATGACTTCGACTTCGTCAAGGACAACGCCCGTCTCGCCACCCTGCCTCGCCAAGCCGAATGGGAGGCCTACGTCGCCCGCTTCCAAGGCTGTGACCCATCCATGACCTCCACCCAGAAGTGGCACCTCATGGAGAAGATCTTCCAGCTGGATCCTTCGGCAACCACGTCTGAAGGGCAGCGACCGGCAGAAGGATAAGTCTGGCCAAATGAATATGCTCCCTCGTGCGCAGGATGGCCGGTTTCGCTCACGGGAGGCTTTCGATGGCCACAAGTCAATAATTTCTTAACATTTGTTCCACAACACGAGTTTCCTTTCCGGACTCATGAGTTTGGAAGCATTCATATTCATTTGAATTTCTGGTTATTTGCAGATGTATGAATGCTTTTTTTATTCCCTTAATTCGGGAAAATGCATTATATTTGTATGTCTTGTTCCTGCGGGTCCTGTTGTTGAACATATCGTTCAATTCATATAGCTTGCTGTTGAGCTCATCATAGGAGAAGAATGTGTCACGACAGATACGGCTGTAGTAGTACCTGTATGTCTGGTTGACAAGGCTTTCGGCTGGACCTTTGTCCCGTGGCTTGATAGGGTGGACGATTCATGAAGAAGTATTATCATCGGCACGAGGAATACCTTGCGACGTTAAAAAGCGAAATTATGATGGAAATTGACAAGAAGTTTATCACGGAGTTGCTCTCCGAGGCTGCGGAAAATCCACGGCTTCGTCAGAACTATGACCTGCGCACGTCATCCGACGACAACAGCCAGCGTATGCTCAATGCTCTTCTTCCCGGTACTGTGGTCCCTATCCATCGGCACCCGAACAGCACAGAGAATGTCCTGCTACTTCATGGAAAATTGGTCGAGGTCCTTTACGAGGAAGCGAGACCTGGAGATGGCATTGAACAGAAGCCTGACAAAGCAATTGGGCGTCGTCTCCATGAAACGGCACGCATTGTCATGGACCCGTCCTCCGGCAGTTACGGCTGCGTTGTCCCCGCCGGCACCTGGCACACGGTCGAAGTCCTGGAGCCGTCCGTCATCTATGAGGCCAAGGACGGAAAGTACGGCGAAGACGGGAGCGAGGCTGTGTGAGTTTTGGGGTGGACGCGGAGATTGTTCCGGCATATACTTATACTGCGTCGGCATCTGTCGTCGCTCATGTCGGTGCTACCATTGTCCTGGTGGATTCTCAGAAGGACAATGTCGAGATGGATTACGATAAACTGGCAAATGCTATCACTGAGCGTACCAAAGTCATTGTACCTGTGGATATTGCGGGTATCTGCGCTGATGTGGATAAGGTTCGCGAGATAGTGAACCGTCCTGAAATTCTGGCAAAATTCCATCCTGCAAATGATATTCAGAAGCTTTTGGGCCGTATCGCCATTTCCAATGACTGCGCTCATTCATTTGGTGCTTCGCGTCATGGCAAGATGGCTGGCGAGATTGCTGATTTTTCTTCGTTCTCTTTCCATGCGGTGAAGAATTTCACTACTGCCGAAGGCGGCGCATTGACATGGAATCTGCCGTTCGGAAACGAGAAGGTGGAGCGTCAACAGGTGTATTGCGGAAGTCCTGTACCTTTCATTGAGGGTGAGACCTGGAACGAGTTTATCTACCGTCTCTCCCAGCTGTTCTCGCTTCATGGCCAGAACAAGGATGCGCTCGCGAAAACGAAGCTAGGCGCATGGGAGTACGATATCATTGGCCCATGGTACAAATGCAACATGACCGACATCATGGCGGCTCTCGGTCTCGTCCAGTTCGAGCGTTACCCGTCAATGCTGGAGAAGCGCCACGAGATGGTTTCATTGTACAATGCCGGCATCGATGCTCTCAACGCTAGCCTCAATGCAGACCACCAGGTCAAGTATCTGAATCACAGGGCTCCAGATCATTGTTCTTCGCACCATCTTTACCTGGTCCGTCTCCAGGGCCGCACCCGCGAAGAGGCCAACAAAGTTATCGAGCAGATGGCCGAGCGCGGCATCGCAACCAATGTCCACTACAAGCCTCTCCCGATGATGACCGCCTACAAGGCTCACGGCTTCGACATCGCCGATTTCCCGAACGCCTATCACCTGTTCGAAAATGAAATCACGCTCCCTCTGAACACCAAAATGTCAATGGAGGACGCCGAGTACGTGATAGCGAATTTCGTGGAGATTGTTCGTGGACTGTAGGGGAGAGAGATGAATTAGTCGCTCGAATTTTGGAGTAATCTGTGGGATTATACAGGATTCGAGCGACTTATGGTATTTAGGGGCAATGGGACGATTAAGTGCATTATCATTTACAAGTATCTTGGAGATGGCTGGTCTGTGTTTGGCGGGCGCAACCCCAGAGTGAAAAAGGTTCTCATACGCGAATGGCAATAGCTGACAAATATGGTATTCCTGTGGTGGAGGACGCGGCTGAGGGAATGGGTTCGTATTTCGAAGGGAAAGTGTTGGCACTTTCGGCAAGTATGGCGTTTTGTCTTTTAACGGTAATAAGATGATTACCACATCGGGTGGTGGCGCGCTTGTCTGTCGTGATGAGAAGGATGCAAACGAGATTATGTGGTATGCTACCCAGGCTCGCGATGCTTACCCGTATTATCAGCGTACCGCAATTGGCTATAATTATCGTATGTCGAATGTTTGTGCTGGAATTGGCCGTGGTCAAATGACTGTGCTTGATTCTCATATCGCGCACCATAGGCACGTGCAGCGGCTGTATGAGGAGTTATTGGCAGATGTTCCAGGCGTTCATATTCATAAGCAGCCGGCTGATGCGCGTTTCGATGCGAATTTCTGGCTTTGTGCGGCTACATTGGATCCGGATGTGTATATTAAGGGGCAGGAAAATGCTTATAAGGAGGTCATTAAGACAGCAGTGGGTGATGCTGCCGGTGTGATTCACGCGGTGGATTCGGCTACTATTGATTGTCAGCCAAATGCGAATGTGGAGGCGCTGCGTGTGTTTATGCTGAATAAGAAGATAGAGGCTCGTCCGACATGGAAGCCTATGCATAAGAAGCCTGTGTATGCCGGTGCTCCTGTCTATTCGAATGGTGTGGAAGAGGATTTGTTTAAGGTGGGTTTTTGTCTTCCTGCGGGGCCGTATGTTTCTGATGAGGATGTGAGGTATATCGTGGAGTGTATTAAAGAGGCGATGGGGGAGTAAGCATTCGGCGATATAGAAGGTGCTTGTGACACAGGACGAGGTGCGGGAAGGGTACAGGATGGTTAATTAGTGTGTCTGAATATAGATAATATATTTGAGCAATGAGAAATAGCTTTAAAGAGTACTACGGGCTTAATTCATCAGAGTTGGATAAGCTCTGGAAAGAAGGCATAATTGTATTTGATACGAATGTCCTCCTCTCTTTGTATCGTCGTTCACAGGGTGTTCGTGATGATTTTATTTCTATGATAAAGAGTCTAAGTGATAGAATATGGATTCCTTATCAAGTGGGATATGAGTTTCATGAGCACAGATTAGAAGAAGCTATGCGGCCTATTGAAGCAGTTAGGGCTATCAAGGGAAAGTTGCAAAAGTTTGAGAATGATTTTGAACAAGAGTACGGTAATAACCCATATTTGGATAATAAGAAGATTAAGATAGCCTTCAAGGCGTTTAGTTCTAAGTTTGATAAAATGATTCAAGAATCCTTGACATCCTGCCCTGAATTCTTGAAGGAAGATAGAGTTTTGACCGTGCTTACAGAGTTGTTTGATGGAAAAACTGGACCTGATTATCAAGAGAAAATGTTGACCGAAATCTATATGCTTGGAAGCGAGCGTTACTCAAATAAGATACCCCCGGGATATAAGGATGCGAAGAAACACGAAGGCGATAGGCACCGCTTTGGCGATTTAATAATATGGCTTCAGATTATTGATCACGCAAAGGTAATGGCAAAGGATATAATATTCGTCACTGATGATAAAAAGGAGGACTGGTGGGAGGAGTATAAGGATAACAGGATAGGACCGCGACATGAACTTATCAGAGAGTTTCGTGAAAAAACAATTAATCAATTGATTTGGTTTTATACTCCTGATCGTTTCTTGAAATATGCAAAGTCAAAAGTGGGTGTCTCGGTAAAATCAGAGACCATTGAAGAAGTAAAAATCCCTTCGATAGACTGGACTTCAATTATTGGCCAGAGTACACTTCCCGGACAAGTATCCTTTGATGCAATTCGGCCGTGGATTTCTTTGGGTGAGTCGGATTCATTAGATATAGGATTAACATCTCGTAATTCATCCATTCCAGGTATGATGCGCCTCTCCTCTTTACGGAGTTTGGGAGAAATCGGGTATTCGGATCAGAGAGAATATTCTGGTTTTATAGGAAAAGGTTTGGCTTCAAGTGGAATGAAAGAGGACTCTATTAATAGTGAATTAGGTGAAGGTAAACAGAAAGAAATCCCTACATCTAAACCTGTTGATAACGAAATGGATAATAACCAAGATAAAAGTGAGTAATAGATATGGTTTATAGTATTTCCTACGATTTGAAAACGTCTGGTCGTGATTATAATTCATTAATTGATGCTATTAAAGCTTATGGTGTATGGTGGCATCAAACTGAATCTGTATGGATTATTGTGACGGAAGAAAATGCCCCAAGTGTTAGGGATAATTTGATGAAATATATAGACCAGAATGACCAATTATTTGTCGCTGCTCTTAAAGGAGAGTGGGCTGGTGTCGGATTTACAGAGAAAGAGTATAATTGGATGAAATCTATCCCCACAGAAAAATGGAGATAGAATTGTTCTATTTTTTACGATCTTGTGGAGCGTACGCTCCGTATGGCAAAGTGATGAAGTACTCCGCAAGAAGTTCACATCGACAGAAGCAGTCCTTGTCGAGATGCGCACGACCAGATGCGTGGAACACACCGGAAGGATGAAATTCATCACTCCATTTGTCGGCTCTCAGGTTGACATCTGTAAAGCCTTTGGCTTCAGTATCCCCGACAACTGCGCTCCAGTCTACGTCTCCAAAGCCAAGAGCTTGACCAAAAGGAGAGGTCGCCCAGCCAAGGCAAAAACCGAGAATCTGGAATTATAGGTATATTAAATTGAAAAATTCAGACAATGTAGGTGAAATTTCCGACATTAGCAAGCCCTGCTAAGGGTTCCTTTATCAGGCAACGAGCAAGTCGCAGCTCGGCGATGAGTTTATTGACATTCACTGTTTCTGGTGAGTCTTAGATCGTATGTTTATGATGCTATCCTCAAAAGAGTCCAATGCTTTTAGTGCGGAATTCCGCATACTTTCGTCCTTGATCTTATTCACCATATCCTTGAACTGCTGAAACTGAGCCTTGATAAGCATGTCAGATCGCTGCTGTTCCAAATGATTGAGTGCCCCCGCAAAAAGGGTTATAAAGCGAATGATGTCAGTGGTGAGGTTCCTGAGTCCGATGACCTTCAAAAGGTAATCCGGGACTTTGATGGAAAGCAGGTTGTCGTATGTCTGCACCAGCCAAAGATGCTTCTTGGAGCGATAATGAACAAATGAGCATCTACGTCCGGACCAATGAAGTCCATACTCTTTTATCAGGGATTCCGATTTTTCCTTCAATGCCGAGTATTGATTTTGAACCTGCTCAGGCAGGTCAATGACGAGACTTCCGAGCATATGGAACAGAGATTCTGGCTTTGAATCTTCCGTGAAGCCGACGATTTTGTCAAGTGCTTCATAAGCTGCGACATCCAATCGCTTCAAGTGCATTCGACTCTCCCAAAATGATGTAGAATCAGTCAATGCAATAGCTGCGGCATGGGCATCATTTGTCATAAAGGCCAGAATGCCTGCTGCGTTCAGAATCTTTTGGTAGCTCAGTAATGTTGAGTTTTCTTCGATATGGACAGAATACTTCTCAGCATACTTCTCGGCGAAATCGCATAGAGCTTTAAACTTGCGACAAAGGGAGATACACTGATTCAATTGCCTCTCGGTGCTTTCATAGGTGGATTGTATTGCGTTGACAAATTCTGGCTTGAGCAACATTTTCTCAACCTGCCATTGTAAATCAACTCCAGAAAACGATAAGGCATGGTTAACGGATTCGGAGTGAGAACTGGGAGCACTGTTTTTTATGGCTGCAGCCAGATTAGCGATAAGCCTCGCGAGGATGAACGATAGCCGTTCGGCAACAAACAGGTACTGATTCCAGTCTTGGCAAATGATGTCCTCGTCATCCAAGGACGAGAAGAAATCAGCCGTTGCAAGAGCATCCCAATTGTAGTGACTGGCAAAATTTCTGGCATCACGGTTGATGACTTCAGTCTTGATCTTTTCGACGCCAGCTGTTATTTCCTGAACTTCTTTGGAGTATGGTGAGAGGTTTACGGTTGTTGTCAGCCTGGTCCAGAGAGCATTCCGCGTGTCTTTCCCGAACCCGAACAATGCTTTCGTGGCTTCGGAGATAACCCGATAACATTGGAGGAGGAGTGTTCGCCGATAAAGGGAATCCGCGCGTCTTGTGAAATCTGCCCGGAAAATGGCTGCATTATCCATCTCTGCCAGATAAAAAGTAATGGCCACCTCATACACAATCTTCAAGTTTAGCAAAAACGGATTGTCCGCGTGCTGAGGATCCTTAAGCAATTCGAGGCACGTTTTATAAACGGGCATTGAATTCTCAAGCGTTTGCCCCATCAAAGAACAATGAGCATTGAAATTATCCCTAAGCCTTGCTATACTCTCAGGGGATGCTTCTTTTCTTTGTGCCTTAATGTCTTTCATCTCATTCATATGGACGAAGATACATATAAATTATCAGCAATCCCATAGATTGAGTATCTATGAGAGTGGTGGAAGTTCTGGTAAAGACGGAATGATGGTTCGCAGGAATCCCCAGAAGATTTCAAACATCGAAATGATTTCATAAAAGTCGGGGCGAAGCATAATGCAGATGATATTAATCTATAAAATCCCTCAAAAAAGCGTAATATGCTAAGGGCTGAGGCGAAAATTTTGCTTCGGCCCTTGATTTTTAGGCAACTAATTTTGTTATGTCTACGTGACGTGAGTTTAACATTAAATTGTATAATTAATCCATAGTTCTTATTGTAAGAAATTGTAAAGCAATTAGATAAACCACGCTTTCACTCTTGTATATTCAAATTATTATTTATACATTTGTATAAGTAATACAATAGATATGG